>Ga0208468_1000178_pt1 | contig 20869 bp, 16 predicted proteins | sample DeeseametaMP0960_FD_184198 | JGI IMG/M metagenome (GOLD analysis project Ga0208468, IMG submission 184198) | Marine microbial communities from the Deep Indian Ocean - MP0960 (SPAdes) | ecosystem: Environmental > Aquatic > Marine > Oceanic | place: East of Madagascar, South Indian Ocean... | reverse complement strand
AAAAATAGGGAGTTTTACACGTGATAAATTGGTTCAAGTGGTTGGTTTTAAGTGTTTTGGCACTGCTTTTTTTAACGGTACTGGGATTGTACATCTCGCTTCGTATGAGTTTGCCCGCACTTGACGGAAATAGCGCCACCTATCACGTAAACGCACCTACTGAGCTAAGCCGTGACGAACTAGGCCAAGCTGTTATTAAAGCCAACGATATTTTCGACGCAGCCTATGCACTGGGTTTTGCGCATGCTCAAGATCGCTTTTTTCAAATGGATTTACAGCGCCGCGCCGCATCGGGCAGTTTGTCACAATGGGTGGGCGACATTGCCCTAGATATCGATAAAAAAGCCCGCTTTCATCAATTTGAGAAACGAGCAAAAGCCGTATTCGATAACCTTCCCTCAAAACAACAAGAACTACTCGTACGTTACGCTCACGGCGTAAATGACGCATTGTCTGAGTATACGTTGCCACCTTTTGAATACCTAGCTGCAGGCGTTGATATAAAACAATGGCGCCCCACCGACAGTATTCTTGTGATTTACAGTATGTATTTGGATTTACAAAGTAGCCAAGTAGAACTTGATTTAGCAAGAGAGGCACTGCTTTCAACATTTGGGAATGATGTATACAGCTTCATTACTCAGCCGAGTAATTATCAGGCAGCGCTAGATGCCAGCGAGATACCATTGCTTGAAGCACCTATTCCAGAGTACCCTGCATCGCTACGCCCAATTACTCACTCACCAGAAGATAGTAATGACGAGAGTCTTAAACACGAGCCTGAAGACGCGACTACCCAGTACTCAAACGATAACGACAATACTGCTATCGCCCGTGCACAATATAACGGTACTGAGCTTCCTGATATTGGTAGCAATAACTGGGCGGTGACCGGAAGTCACACCACGACAAGCGCAGGCCTTTTAGCAAACGACATGCATTTAGGATTGCGGGTTCCCATCATCTGGTATCGCGCCCAGCTAAACTATCAAGAATCGGGCAGCGATGTGCAAGTAACCGGGGTTTCCCTGCCGGGCATTCCTGGCATTGTTGTAGGCACCAACGGCCATATCGCTTGGGGTTTTACCAATGCAAATTTAGATAATGTAGATTGGATTGAGTTAGACGAAACAACGCCCACAAGCACGGTAACAGAGCGTATTCCTTTACCTGATGGTGAACATACATTTGAGTTTGAAATAAGCTCGTATGGGCCAGTGAAAGAACTCAATGGCAAGCGCTATGCACTTAATTGGGTAGCGCATCATCCGTTTGCTGCTAACTTGGGAATAATAAACTTCGGCAATGCAAAAAATGTCCAAGCAGCGATAAAGATAGGCCAACGCATTGCTATTCCCACGCAAAACCTCGTGATTGTTGATGAAAGCGGGAATGCGGCTTGGCTTCCTGGCGGCGCAGTTATGGAAAGGCAGCAGGCTTCATTCACTGCTATAAAAGAACAAGAAGCAGTAAACACACTACCAAAGCGCGCATCAAAGCTTCCCATGGTTTTAAACCCCGATATGGGAAGAATATGGACTGCAAATGCCAGAGTAATTTCAGCTGATGACTTCAAAGTCTGGGGCGACGGTGGTTACGCGCTAGGTGCTCGCGGACAACAAATAAGAGACCGTTTATTTGAAAAAGACACCTTTACTGAGACTGATTTTTACGCCATTCAGTTAGATAATCACGCCCGCTTTCTTATTCCTTGGCAGCACCTTTTATATGGGCTGCTCAACATGCAAGATATCGAATTTAAGCCAGACCTTGCATATCTAAACACTTGGGACGAATGCGCATGTGAAGATTCGGTTGGCTACACGTTAGTTAAGCACTTTAGGCAGGAAGTGGTACAAACCCTTTTTGGAGGTGTACTTTCAACGTTAGACCAACAAGGTGTAAACAGCCGTACACTTTTACGTGGAATTGAACCTGCTGTGTGGCAACTTATTCATAGCCAGCCTGAATCTTGGCTACCTAACGATACTGAAAGCTTTGACGAGTTACTTGTAGACGCCTACAGGCGCGCCAAACACAAGTTATTAGACAAGTATTCACCAGTTGAAGCTAATATGGAAACATTAGCCTGGGGCAAGGTGAACGCACTGTCTGCTAAACATCCATTTGCCGATCAAATTCCTCTAGTTGGTGATATGTTAAACATGCAACAAGTAGAAGGCTTTGGCGATACCTACATGCCCGCTGTGCAAGCACCTAGTTTTGGTGCCTCTGAGCGACTATTTGTCAGCCCTGGCCATTTAGAGGATGCCATTCTAACACTACCTGGCGGACAATCTGGCCACCCACTGTCAAAATTTTTTACAACTGGCTTTAACGACTACGCAACACACGCAGCTACTCCTCTGCTGCCCAGCCAGCCGATACACAGCCGAACATTTTACAAAAAAGAGGTTGAATGACACCTGCAATCACTTTGCTCACTAAAAAGCGTATCGCTCACAGCGTTTTAAAATATGAACACGACGCAAATGCGGCGTCATACGGTCTTGAAGCTGTTGAAAAGCTAAACCTTAATGCGGATACCGTTTTTAAAACATTGGTAGTGAGTACAGATAATAACAAACTTGCCGTGGCCGTGGTCCCTGTAAACACCAAACTTAGCGAAAAGAAAATGGCTAAAGCGTTAGGTGTTAAAAAGGTAGAAATGGCGCAAGCAAACGCGGTAATGGTTGCAACAGGCTACGTACTTGGTGGGGTAAGTCCGTTGGGCCAGAAAAAGCGCTTAGCGAGCGTTATTCATAAAAGCGCTGAAAATCTGCAAACTATTCACGTAAGCGCTGGAAAACGAGGATTGGAAGTGGCACTCGCCCCTTCTGATCTAGCTACGCTCACTGGTGCTAAGTTTGCAGATATTTCGGTAAGTTAACTTAGCACAATCCAATATATCGTTAGATACGTTGGCAAAAACTTACAATGCAGCTTTTGGTTATGCGACTGCCGCCATTATGTTCTTAAGGTTTTCGATTGATTTAAGCCTTTTTTTAACCAGCACATCTTCGTTTATCTTGAGGATAATACCTTTCAATAAATCAGTCGTGTTCTCTATGTGCGATAGTGACTTAAGATGCTCTATGTCTTCGAAAATCTTGCGCCCTTTTAGCGATAGGCGCTTTTCTGATCTACCTTTTGCCAAGTCACTTTGAAGGTAATTCGCTATCTTTTTTGCTGATTTTTCATCTTCAGACAATGAGTGAATGTAGTACTTCATCATGCTTGGAACAAAGTCTGCAGTTGCACCGATTTCCATTGTCGCTAAATTCAGAATATCGATTAAATGCGCAGGTAAACGCCCCTCCACTGGCTTCCGCTTTGCTTCATATTGACGTTTAACCGCAGGTGTAGATTGGTGAGGTAACACGGTTACGCTTTCACACTTATCGCATACCCCCACTAAAACCTTTTTAACCACTCCCGTACCATCACTGAAAGGAACATCTCTAAGTTGAAATGTCGCATTTTCAAATGATTGGCACTTATTACATGCCGCTTTCTGCGACTCGCCGACTTTGAAAATTTTCATATCTTTTCCTTAATGATGGACGCTAATAAAAACACTATTCGGTTCTACGAAATACCATTTAACGTACCAATTATGACCGGCTCGCCTCGTCTTAATTATGTGTACCGTAATGCTGCTATCAAAATGATGAAGGCTGGAAGAATAATCGTTTCCTCGACTTCGGCCTATAATTTCACCAACCTCCTCTAGCGACACTTGCCCAATTGCCAATAGATTTTTAACATCAATATCGTTTCTCTGCTCATGGGAAACGTATCCTTTATTTAGACAATCAATGACCTGTCGCTTTATTTCCTTGTAACCCACCAAGCACTCCACACGCACGCCAAATGTACGCCATATTGCGTACATTTTCAAATTAAGCTTTCAACAAATTTATAGTATGAAAAGTAGGAAGGGGTATGAAGCTGGTCTGTGGTATAGGTTTCTGGTGAGTGTTTGAGTGCAGCGCGAGCAATAGCCTAAGTTATAACTTAAATCATAATCTAATTGGCCGCCTGCGCTAACCACTGTTTGCGCGCTTCCTCCAGCGCTGCTTCGTCAGGCTGTTCGTTGCCCGAGATAGCTACCGCTATTTGTTGAATAATTGCGTCGCGTTTTTCAATCAACGCGTCAGTGCGAGCAAACAAGTCTTTGGCTTCAGGAAATTGCTCTTTAAGTACACCGACATCTTTTAGCGCGTAATAGCGTGCTTCAAACGCTTCGTTGTACAGCTGGCGCTTAGCATTGAATACGACGTAGTCTTTCGCAGTTTCTGAATTAAGATAATCCATATCTTCAGATGACAGGTTGGCAGCCTGCCCTACTTCACGGGCTTGTACCATCCAAGAATCTACTATTTCGATATTCCCATCTTTCACAGCCTGCTTAACGCCTTCCTGCAAATCACTAGCGTGAAGAATTTCCATGACTGTGATTAGCGGAACTTGCGCTGCGTCTTGGTCTCGTTTGTCTGCATCTAGCGACAGATAAGCAAACCATGAAAACGTAGCAGCAACAATAATAGCAAGAACGACAAGTGCTTTCTTCACACTTTCCTCCAAAGAAATTGCATATGAAAACCAGTGCGACGGCACTGTATAAAAGAAGCAATACAAAAAGAGCGAGAGACCCCGCTCTTTTTCAGTATTGTAACGACCTAAAGATTATTGGTCGACAGGTGCAGAGTTTTCAACTCGGCTTTTCAATTTTTGACCCGGGCGGAATGTAACCACACGACGTGCTTTAATTGGAATGTCTTCACCGGTTTTTGGATTGCGGCCAGGACGTTCATTTTTATCACGCAGGTCAAAGTTGCCAAAACCTGACAGTTTTACTTGCTCACCAGATTCCAGAGCGCCTTTAATCTCTTCGAAAAAAAGCTCTACCAGATCCTTCGCATCACGCTTGTTAATGCCTAGTTTCTCGAATAGGTGTTCAGCCATCTCGGCTTTGGTCAATGCCATAGTTTACTCTCTTAACGCGGCCCCAAACTCAGATTCCAGACCTTTAACCACAGTATCTACAGCTTGCTGAATCTCAGCTTCTTCCAAGGTTTTATCCGGATCTTGTAAATGAAGTGACAAAGCAAGGCTCTTATAGCCAGGCTCAATTCCCTTGCCTTTGTACTCATCGAACAAGTTTAGAGCAACTAGTTGATTTACGCCAATATTTTCTATGTAAGAAAGAACATTCCCTACACGCACTTCATCTTTAACCGTAATAGCAATATCACGGCGATTCGATGGGAAGCGCGATACTGGTACGGCTGACGGTAACTTGCGATCAGTAATGGCATCTACCACTAGTTCGAACACAAATACACGGCCGTTAACACCAAGCAATTTAGTGAACTGCGGGTGTATAGCACCAATATAGCCAACTTCTTCATCATTAAGCAAAATTTTTGCCGTCATGCCAGGGTGTAACGCACTGTGTTGCCCTGTAACGAACTGGAACTCACCGGTTCTGCCTGTAAGTGCCAATAACGCCTCAACGTCGGCTTTTGCATCGAAGAAATCAACCGGGCTGTCGCCCAAGTCCCAATGTTCTTCATTACGACGCCCTGCTACTACACCACCAATTACTTGCTGTTGCAATACACCATTTGGCGCATCTTGTTGAGGAATAAAGCGTAATCCGGTTTCAAACATGCGAACACGTTGCTGCTGACGCTTCTGATTATAAGCAGTAGCACCTAGCAAACCCGGCCATAAACTTACACGCATTACCGACATATCAGATGAAATTGGGTGTGGTAAAACCATGCCCTTTACGTCTGGGAACAAGGCGTTTTGAATTTTGGGGTCAACAAACGAATAAGTAATCGCTTCGTTATAGCCTCGGCTTAGAAGCAATGACTTCATTGTGTTCAAAGGCAGCTTAGCTTCTTGCGAGGGTAACATTGCCAACGTTGCTTTTGGCGCAACGTTTGGAATGTTGTTGTAGCCGTATACACGCGCAATTTCTTCAATCAAATCTTCTTCAATTGAAATATCAAAACGATAGCTTGGCGCAACTGCTTCCCAGCCGGCTTCAGTTTGCGTTACTTCAAAACCAAGACGGTTTAGCATTTCCGTTACTTTCGCATCGTCAATGCTAATGCCTAATACGCGAGACAAACGTTCGCGACGAAGTGTAACCGTTGCCTGCTTAGGTAGCTTATCTTCAGCCACGGCTTCAACAACAGGACCAGCTTCACCACCGCAAATTTCAAGTACCAGTGCAGTAGCGCGCTCCATGGCTTTACGCTGAAGCTGTGGGTCTACACCACGCTCGTAACGGTGCGACGCATCGGTGTGCAAACCGTACTGACGTGCACGGCCCATAATCGCATCACGACTAAAGAACGCACTTTCAAGCAAAATGTCTTGAGTTTCAGTAGTTACACCTGAGTGTAGGCCACCGAAAATACCTGCCATTGCTAACGCTTTATTGTCATCAGCAATAACTAACGTATTGCTTTGTAACTTCGCTTCGGTTTCATCAAGTAGTGTAAGGGCTTCGCCTTCATTAGCCATACGCACGTTAATGTTGCCTTCAATGCTAGCAAGATTAAACGCGTGCATTGGCTGGCCAAGTTCTAACAATACAAAGTTTGTCACGTCAACAATAGGGTCGATACTGCGAATACCGCAGCGACGCAGCTTTTCAACTAACCATAGTGGCGATGCAGCTTTAACGTTAACGCCCTTAACCACACGACCTAAATAACGCGGGCATGCGTCATCAGCACTTAGCGTAATTGATAATTTATCATCAATAGTTGCCTCTACCGCTGCTACTTCAGGTTCGCAAACGTCAAGATTATTTAATACGCCAACTTCACGGGCAATGCCGCGAATACCCAAGCAGTCTGCACGGTTTGGTGTCAGGTCTACTTCGATTGCGTTGTCATCAAGACCAAGATAATCGCGAATGTCTGTGCCAATAGGTGCATCAGCTGGAAGCTCGATAATACCATCGTGGTCGTCGCTAATACCTAGCTCAGAGAAGCTACATAGCATACCGAATGACGGCTCGCCGCGAAGCTTTGCTTTCTTAATTTTAAAGTCGCCTGGCAATACAGCACCAACAACAGCAACTGCTACTTTAATGCCCTGACGGCAGTTAGGCGCACCGCAAACGATATCAAGTAGCTCATCGCCACCTACGTTAATCTTAGTTACGCGCAGTTTATCGGCGTTAGGATGCTGACCGCACTCTACTACTTCACCTACTAGCACGCCTTTAAAATCGCCTGCCACTGGCTCAACGCCGTCTACTTCTAGGCCAGCCATGCTCAACTGTTCAGACAGCTCATGTGCCGACAGCGACGGGTTAACCCACTCTCTTAACCATTTTTCACTGAATTTCATGTGTACTCTCTGCCTTAGTTGAACTGCTTAAGGAAACGAAGATCGTTTTCAAAGAACGCGCGCAAGTCGTTAACACCGTAACGAAGCATAGTTAAGCGCTCTACGCCCATACCAAAGGCAAAACCTGTGTACTCTTCTGGGTCGATACCTACCGCTTTAAGTACATTTGGGTGCACCATGCCGCAGCCCAATACTTCAAGCCACTGACCGTTTTTACCCATTACGTCTACTTCAGCTGACGGCTCAGTAAACGGGAAATAAGACGGACGGAAGCGAATTTCTAGTGACTCTTCAAAGAAGTGATGTAAGAAGTCATGCAAAATACCTTTAAGGTCGGTAAAGCTAACGTTCTTATCAACCATCAAACCTTCCACTTGGTGGAACATCGGCGTGTGTGTTTGATCGTAGTCGTTACGATACACACGTCCTGGCGAGATAATACGCAATGGCGGCTTTTCCGCTTCCATAGTACGAATTTGAACACCAGAGGTTTGCGTACGAAGCATCATGTCTGGGTTGAAGTAAAACGTATCGTGGTCGGCACGCGCTGGGTGATTCGCAGGAATGTTCAGCGCGTCGAAGTTGTGAAAACCATCTTCAATTTCAGGGCCAGTCTTAACTGAAAAGCCTAGCTCACCAAAGAAAGACTCAATGCGTGCAATCGTGCGGCTAACCGGGTGTAAGTTTCCTGGCTTTTCTGTGCGACCAGGCAACGTTACATCTACTGCCTCTTCTGCTAGCTTTTTGTTAAGCTCTTCAGTGCGTAAAAACTCACCTTTTGCAGAAATAGCTTGCTGAATAACCTGCTTAGCTTGGTTAATTTTTTGGCCTGCGGCAGGACGTTCTTCGTTAGATAACTTTCCAAGCCCTTTAAGTAAGTCGGTAAGTTTACCTTTCTTACCCATGAATTCGACCCTAACTTGGTCTAATGTGGCTGCATCTTGTGCAGCGTCAATCTGGCTTTGTGCCTGATTGATAATAGCGTCAAGCTCCATGTTTTCCTCAATTTACATGATGACTGCATGGCCAAAGCATAGGAAGAATTTTTCTGTGCGCTAAGGCTTGCCTGAAATAAAAGCGGTAGTTTACACGAGTGACTGACATTACCGCTACCCTATATAGCTGATAATGGCGAAATTTTGTGGGTTTTGCGACATGTAGACAGTAATCCATGAACTGTCAGATATATTTTTTGTACCTTGTACATAAAATCTAGCAACGCGGCCTCACTTATACTAAAGTATAATTTTCATACAGACAACGTGACCATTCGATGAAAATTTCACACTTCCCTATAAACCTATGCATTGCACTTTTTTTGTGTAGTTTTAATGCAAGCAGCGCGATAGTTACTTTCAACTTTGAAGGCTTTGTTTCAGGCGTTGAAAATGAAGAGCAAGTATTTTTCGATCCATTAGAAACCATGGGGCAAAGCGTTACGGGTTCTTTTACTTTAGACACTTCAGCGCCAATTCGTGGCAGAGTTGAAACCAACTGGTGGTGGTGGTCTGTACATGATAACGGCCGGCCAGCATTAACTTCTAATATTAAATTTGGCGATGCGCTTTATGAATTAAACAACGAAGGTGTTTATCAAGAAGAATATGGTGAGTACTACCCCTACCCCGAAGAAGAGTTAGATATGTACGATGGGCCAGATTACTACAACGGTCCCATTGGCGATGGTTTAGGGCTTAAAGATTACGCAAGAAAAACTACTCTCTTTTCAAATGGAAGCTTAGAAAGAACGTTGCACCTCAGTTTCGGCTTCCGTGATTTGATTAACGACTTTTTTCAATTTGATGAAGACACCTTATTGCGTGACGAAATGCCTGATTTTACATCTCCAGTTTCATGGTTCGATAACGACCTTGATACAGATACCCAAAGAGGTGGCGGTTCTCTAAGGCTTATCGAACGTGTTGATGATGTGAATACGGGGGTAACTTATCCTGTAGATTCTACCGTTAGATTTACTTTAACGAGTGTAGAAACGGTGAAGGTTAGTTCGCCAACAATGAACTTTAGCCTTTATTTTTTTGCAGTTCTTCTATTCGTCGTCAAAGTACGTAGGCGGAACCATAGCTTCAATAACAGTAATGCCTTAGAAAATTTTACCTAAAGGTAATCATGCATCAGATCGGTACGGATTGTGCTTAAACTAAAGCGTTGAAGCGACGTAACCGAGGCAAATCAGTGCACTTTAGATATGACATAAATGGACTTAGAGCGTTAGCAGTTCTTTCAGTCGTGATTTTCCATTTTGCTGAAGAAAAACTCCCTGGTGGTTTTATTGGCGTAGATGTATTCTTCGTCATATCTGGGTATCTAATGACAAGTATCATCATCTATAAGCTTGATAAAGACCGGTTCAATTTGATGGAGTTCTATTTTGCAAGGATAAATCGGATTATTCCAGCGCTCGCCGTTTTATGCGCCAGTCTACTGCTAATAGGCTTTGTTGCACTGTCACCAGTGGAATATGCTAAGCTAAGCAAACAAGCTGCATCATCGGTTGTATTTATATCAAACCTAGTTTATTACAGCGAGTCTGGGTACTTTGCTGAAAGTTCTTTGGAAAATTGGCTTTTACATACTTGGTCTCTTTCAGTCGAGTGGCAGTTTTATCTACTTTACCCCATTGTATTATTAGCGCTAAATAAAGTGCTATCTCGCGATAAGCTAAAAGTATTCATTGTCGTTTCTACACTTTTAAGTTTACTCCTGAGTGCGTGGCTTACTCAACAGAACCCTAGCTTGTCATATTACGTGCTTCCGACACGCGCCTGGGAAATGCTAGTAGGTGGTTTAGCATTTTTATACCCCATTAAATTGAGTCAAGCGTTAAGCAAAACATCAGCGCTTTTAGGTGTTTTATTAATACTCGTCTCTTGTTTCATATTTTCAGAGGGTACCAGTTGGCCGGGTGTGTCTGCACTGCTGCCAGTAGCCGGTGCGTATCTAATTATTCTTGCTAATCAAAACCAGAACGCGCTGCTTAATAATAAATTGTTTCAACCTTTGGGGGCGTGGTCATACTCTATCTATCTGTGGCATTGGCCTATAGTGGTGGTAATTTATAAAAATGAATTAAGCGAGGCTTATGCTGTATTGGGTATTCTCCTGTCGATTGTTTTGGGATATCTAAGTTATCGGTTTATTGAAACAATTAAATTCAGCAAAAAAGAAAGTACTTTTAAGTCAGCTTTCACAAATAAACCTTTAGTCTTTGCAGTTTTGGTAGCGTTGACCGGAAGCTTTTCAAATTATACCGACGGTTTTATCGACCGCTATCCGGTCGCATATCAAAACTTATTGGATGATGTCAAAGCTAGTCCTTATAGAGATTCGTGCCACGTAAATGAATTTAAAGATCCCAAAGAAGCTTGCGAATACTTCGTTAATGAAAAAGTAACGTGGGCAGCATTTGGAGATAGTCACGCAGTCGAGCTTGCTTACGCACTGGGCCAGAAATTAAAAGATACAAATGAAAGTTTAAAGCATTTTAGTTTCTCTGGGTGTAGGGCGTCTTATGGACAAGATGATGAATTTTCTAAATGTGCTAAATGGTACAACAGCTCAATTGACTTCATCGCGCACGAGCCTAACATTCAGAACGTTGTATTTGTTCATAGATATTCTTATCAACTGGTTGGCGGAACTAATACAAACTATCCAGGCTTAGACGACTTGAAGTTTGATGAGAAATCTGTCGAACTACTACAAAATATTGATAGGGCAATAAACAAGTTAGCGTCTGCAAAACAGCGGGTTTTTGTGCTGTACCCCGTACCTGAGCTGCCAGACCATATTTCTAAACTTATCGACCGAGCGCTAATGAATAAAGGTAATTTAGAAAATATTAAAGGTACGAATCGCAATTGGTACGAAAAGCGTAATGAAGTAATAATTAATCACTTCAAGAACGCTGATTACCCAGACAATGTTGTATTAATTAATCCTGCAGACTATTTCTGCGGAGACAAATTCTGCTTTTCTACCATTGACCAGCGCTCCCTATACTTCGACGATAACCATGTTTCAAACTATGGTGCATCATTAATCGCCGAAGATATTATCAACACTAAAAATAGTGGAATGTCAGTGCAGTAGCCTGACTTGTACGAAATGTGACATTATATTCAATTAACATGGAACTTGGCTTTAACTATTTATGGATCAATCAATGCAAGACCAATCTAAGCAAAAAACAGTTTCAGTCGTAATTACGACTCACAATCGCCCAGATTATTTAAAAGAGTCTCTGGCGGGTGTCCTTAATCAAACTGTCAAGCCCAGCGAATTATACGTCATTGATGATGGTTCTACGGTAAGTTACGAAGAGGTATTAGCTCAATTTCCTCAAGAACAATTTACTTATGTCAAAGTGCCTGTGGCGTCAGGCGCTAATGCAGCTAGAAATTTAGGTATCACTAAATCTACATCGGACATTATTGCGTTTCTAGATGATGACGATATTTGGGATACATATTACTTAGAACGACATATTGCAATGCACGAGAAAGCCGACGCCGTGACATCTGGTTATCGATTCTTAGAAACGCCAGATAAAATTCACATCAATCCAATTGAGACAATCACCACAGACGTCATTAAAAAAGGAAATAAATTTTGTGGAATGAGTGGCGTTACATGTAAAACATCGTTGGCGAAAAAATTGATGTTTGATGAAGAATTGAAAAACAGTCAGGATTGGGATTTCTTTGTTCGCATCACGCTCGAAAACGCAGTATTTAAAAACATTCCCAAAGATATCTATTTTTATCGCCGAGGCCATGTAAGTATTTCCACTGAAGTAGCAAATATGCCGCTTGAAAAGGTATTTCCTAGATTAAAAGCGTTTAAAAAACACAAAGTACTCCTTGGAAAAGAGGCCTATAACGATAGGGTAGCAAACCAAATACTGAGTCAGATAGGAAAAAAGAATAATAAGTTAGGGTGGATTGGACTGTCATTGCGAGAAGCAGGACTTATTGCAACGGCAAAAGTTATTTTAGGAAAAGATAGAATAAGAAGAAAACTTGGCAAGTAAGCGCCGTTTACTTACCGCTTATTCTAAATAACCAGATTCATTTTATGGAAAAAAGAAAGGTTTTCTTTCTCATCAACTCTATTGGTTTCGGCGGGGCTGAACGAGCCCTTGTTAACTTGTTGAGTGTTCCAAGCCTTTACAGTGGTTTGGATGTGAGGATTATCCTGCTAGACAAGGAGCCATTGGTCAGGCAATTGCCGTCTACGGTGAAGGTACATCAACTTAACGCAAAGCGTTCGTTACTGTTTAGCCTTGTGCAGCTAAATGCACTCGTGCGAAAAGAGAAACCTACACTTATCGTAAGCTTTTTAGTCAGAGCGAACGTGGCTAATGCAATCACTACGTTGTTTCAAAATCACAGCGCCGTTCTTTGCGAACGTATGCACCTGACTAGTCATTTGGACAATCAATTTACAGGCTGGATGCGTGCTGTTGCTGGTGCAATTCCACGAATTAGCTATGGCCGAGCCAGTGCCGTTTTAGGCGTTTCAAGAGGCGTGACAAAAGATTTGGTCGAACACTTTCACGTAAGTCCAGGTAAAGCGCACACGATATATAACCCCTACAACATTGATGATATCAGAGCTGCGAGTAAAGAAACGCCAAGCATCTCTCTACCTTCACGTTTTATAGTAAGCGCTGGAAGGTTAACGGAAGCCAAAAACTTTAAACACCTTATAAATGCTTACCTTAAGTCGTCTGAGCGCGACCCGCTGTGCATTTTAGGTGAAGGTGAACAAAAAGAAGCGTTAGCGCAGTTTATTAAAAAAAAGGGGGCAGAAAAAAGAGTACTACTGGTTGGGTATGCAAAGAATCCATTTTCGGTTTTCTCGAGAGCGAAATACTATATTTCTGCATCAACCAATGAAGGCTTCCCTAATGCATTACTTGAAGCGATGACGGTAGGACTTCCTGTAGTAATGACGAATTGTCCTTCTGGCCCAGCGGAAATACTCGACGCCGATCCTGATTTTCAGAGCGACAAATACCACTTTGGTAAATATGGCATTTTAGTTCCACTTGGTGATGAGCGCGAACTGGTCTACGCAATCAATCAAATGCAAATTGAGGACGTGCGTGTTAACTATTCATCGAAAAGTAAACTACGTGCTGAAGACTTTTGTATAGGCAAAATTTCGGCAGAATATTGGCAATTCTTACGGCGATTTCTTTAACAACGAAGAAAACAGACTCACGTGCTTTTTCGCGTTCGAAGACCACGTATTTTCTTTTTGCAAAGACTCGGCATGAGCACTTTTATAAATTGAAAACTCTGGAACACTTAACTTCCTGCTTAAGGCGTCTATATTCCCTCTGGGAAAGTAACTCTGTTCTGCCAACTCAAACTCTCGATGGGCGGCAATATCACTGGCGATGATCGGTGTGCCTACCGATAGCGCTTCGGCTACCACTAAGCAATACCCTTCCATGTGAGAAGGATTTACAAGTAAGGCCGCGTTTTGGTAAAGAGAAACAAGCGCCTGTCCTTTTCGTGTTCCAGCGAAGATAACATTTTCGCTAGCCAAATTTTTTAAGGTTGCGACATAACTATCCTCGACGTAATTAGAACCGACGATCACCAACTTTTTATTTAAGTCAGGCTTTAGTAAAAATGCCATTATCAGGTCATCGAACCCCTTAGTCTGATCCAGTCTTCCGACGGCTAAGAAATACGACTGAGGCGAGAGGTTGAGTTCCGCTAGTACGTCTGACGGGCTCTCGTCTAGTTCATAAACGCTCAACGAACCAGCGTTTCTTATTACTAACCTCTTACTGAGAAGAAATGGGTAGCGCTGATTAAGTTCATTTAAAACTGAAGCACTAACACAAACAACTTTACTGGCAAAAAGCACAGTGTTTAATTCACCAAGCTTAAGAATTAGCTTGCCATGCCAACGCCATTTCGGGCGTTTATAGTCGGGGGAATGGTGGGTAACAACGGTTTTAAAGCCTAGAAGCATTGACAAGGGTGTAAAAAAACCAGGGCCAATACCATGTAAATGAACCAGCTTGGGATGAACAAAAAGCCTAGCATACAAAAGCGCATACAAAGTATGAATGAAAGTTTCCAAGCCACTAATTTTAGGCGCACCCAAAACAATAACGTTAATACCTTTGTAGACGTATTTGTTTTCGCTGTTTGGCGAGAGACGGCTTAACAGAACAACGTCGAACGTCTTCTGACTGTCTACCACAAGCGGATAAAGATTCTCGCAAATCGTTTCAATTCCACCCACAAAGGACGGTACGCCCCTCGTTCCAATCACACACACGCGCGCCATCAACCATTCCTTTTGAATTTATACACTTCCTTTCTGTGCATTTGCTAGCCTTAGAGTTAAACATGAAGAGGCTATGTAAACCTCAAATCATTGAAAGCGTGGCAAATTATATAGTAACTGAGATAGAAAAAAAGAAATTGATTATTGCAAAAAAAACGTAGGAGAAAGGCGAGCCCATAAATAAAGGCTTGCCCTTCCCCATTTACTCTTTTCCAACGTTATATTGCAGCGTTTCCTGCATATTTGTCGTTAGCAAAGTTTTTAAAAATCATCTCGTGAAATGATGCTTTTAATACTTCGTTTCCGTAACCAGACAAGTGATCTGCGTCAAAATAAAGTGGTTTTCCATCTCTATAAATATCACAAGATTCCGGTGTGCATAGTTCGTCAACAGGGTCCCAAATAACGATGTGAGGGAGCTCTTTCTTGATTTGAAACAGCGAATCCATTGTACTTTCACGATATGAATCAAAGAACGGTCGCGGAACTTTGGCCCCGTAACTACAGATAGGGTTATGTTGTGTGTACCAGTCTGCGCATCTAAAGGCCACGTAGTTAAACACTGGCTTAGGGCTATCTAAGATAATATTTTTGGTTAATCGGGATACCTGCTCTAATACAGCTAAAGACTCGTTATAAGCCTCTCCTCTTAACGCGACCTGCTCGCTTTTATATTGCTGCAGTAAGCTGCTTTGAAGATCAACAGTATTAATGTCGTTTTGGTTAACAAATCTATATGACTTAAGCGTAGCAAAAAACACGATATCATGTGGTTGCACGACATCTTCCAGTTCCTTCAACCACTTCTTCATCTTTTGGGTGCATGGACCTCCACTTGTAAGTACTGGCTCTTTCAAATTGGTAACGCCGCAGCCACCTTTAGAATTCAATACTACTTTGAAGTTTGTTGTCTCTGAAAAGTCACGAAGTAACTTAGAATATGCCCCAGCGTGGGAGTCTCCAATTACATATATAGTTGGAGTATTCTGAGCCTCGACATTGGTTCCCTTGCTTATTTTGTCATCTAAACGCGTATAAGGAGACCAAACGCCTTTGTCTGCTGTTTTGCTGACACTTAATGTAGGCTGAAGCGATAAGCCCTTAAAGGTTATCGATGCGACAACACCTGTTAAAATGCAACTCGCTAGTACCGCATTTCTAGCGTTTAAAGCACGAATAAAATGGATTTTTGAAAACTTCTTTTCAATGATTTCGTAAGAAAACAAACTTAATAAGTAAGTAAGGCCCAATGCGGTCAAAATCTCAAATAAACTATCGAGACCAACCGTCCAACGATAAAAAACAAAAATGGGCCAGTGCCATAAGTACATGGAATACGACAGCTTCCCGATGTGAACAAGAGGCGCGGACGCAAACACGCTATGCCCCCAACCTTTTTCTCTCAGAACAATCGCATTGATAAGAATTAACGTTCCTGCAACAGAGAGCAATGCCCATGGAAAAGGAAAGTGAGCTTTGTCGGAGAATACAGCACCTAGCGAGATGAGAATCCCCCCAACCAGAGAATTATTAAATACACTATTTTTAAACTCTTTAGATTCTTTATTTTCAAAATGGATAAAGCTAAGAATACAGCCCGCAGCTAATTCCCAGAAACGACTCGGCAATAAGTAATAAGACAAACTTGAGTTGGCACTACTTATATACACTGAATATATAAATGAAGCGGCAAAAAGCAGGAGAATTAGTAGCTTACTGCGTCTCAAAAGGTAGCTAAACAATATTAAAGGAAAAATCAGGTAAAACTGTTCTTCTACTCCAAGGCTCCACGTGTGAACAAAAGGGTTGAAGTCGGTCGATGGCGAAAAGTAAGACGAGCCGTTGAAGGCAAGGAAAAAATTACTCAAACCAAAAAATGCAAATATCGCTGTCTGATCTATATCTTTACTGACGAAGAACTTCGGCAAAAAAAATGTGACGATTATTGAAGTCGTTACTAAAAGAAAAAGCAGGGCAGGATAAATTCGGACAAACCGACGCTTATAAAACTCCCACAAAAATTCACCTAAACGTTGCGGCGGCCTGTTCAGCAACGAAAGTGTGACTACATAGCCAGAAATTACAAAAAATACATCTACACCACTGAACCCGCCAGGCAACCAGCTTGCGTTTAAGTGAAATACTATTACCGTTAAGACAGCAAAAGCTCTGAGTCCATCTATTCCACGAATATACTTGGTCATAAGCCTATTCGACTCCCTATTATTGTGCGCAAATTCCAAATACGAAAACTGTTTGAATTGTTAGACCCAGCTATTACAACGTGTCGATAACGTCTGCGTATTGCTCAGCTACGCGTTCCCAGCTATATCCCGATGATTGTTCTATTGGCGTGCTTCCCCAATCTTTGCTTAACGAAGCGGCTATTGCATTCGAATATTCAGTAGCATTAGTCACATCACATACTATGCCTGCGTTACCTATTAAAGCGCGTCTCATAGCGTCATCAGTAGCAACGACAGGCAGCCCACTGGCCATTGCTTCAAGATATACACGTCCGAAAGGCTCGTCTTTAGACGGTAGCGTAAACATATCTACAGACCGATAAACATTGGGAATGTCTGAAAAATCAACTTTTACTATTTTAAAGCGATTTGCGCCTAACTTCTGCTCACATAGATTATGGAAGAATTGAATATCTGGACCGTCACCGCAGATAAGCAAAGACACATTATTTAACCCGCTCACAGCGTCAATCGCTAAATGAATACGCTTGTGGTTTTGCTTGTTCAATGCCCCAACGGTAAGCACGACCTTTCCGCTTAAACCATGGTCGAACTTTTCACCGTTTGGACTGAATTTTTCTAAGTTAACGCCATTGGGTATAACCTCTACGCGTTGCTGAGGTGCAATAGAATGGACATACGACTTAGTATCCTCATTGAATACCACTAGACAATCGGGCTTAAACTTCAGATTACGACGTAACACTTTCCCATTAGACACCATTCCAGCCCTTTCAGTGTAAAGAATGGGCGTGTTAAAAAGTTTTCTGATCACTGCTGCTACAGCAAGACCACCATAATCATTGTTGGGATAAACAACGTCAAAGCGTTTGAGCATCAAATAGGGAGTATAGGTAAGAAAGCTCGTGATAGCTTCAATGAGTAAAGAAGGATTAGTCACAAAACGAGTTAATAACCAATTCATGGTTTTACTTCTCTGCAGTTTTTTAACCTTCCCTCTTGGTATACAAGGAATGACTACACTGTGTTCACTGCACTTGGATGAGCTCAACAACTTAACATCAAAAAACTCTGCGAGGTGCTCTGCCATCTCATAAGCACTCAATTGCGATCCACCGCTCGACGAAAATCCTGCTTCAGGGTGGATGACTGCTACTTTTTTCTTCATACAATGTCCATTTAATTAAGCCTTTTATCGTTGCGGCGCATAGTATTACTTTTATAAATGCTGCTAGGCTCACTTCAAGATAAAAAATACACAAAGCGTATACCTTTTAAATTTAATTTAAGCAATTTAAGTTCCGCTTTTTCATAAACCTCAGTATCCTTTTTACTAATTGTGTTTTTATGAACCTCAATTCGCTAAAGATCTTTACCCAATACTTGCGACGTATACCAGATATCACTACCCTTTTACTTGTAGTCCTTCTTTTCACTTATCATTTCTCTACCATTTTTTAAGGACGTAACATGAATTTTCGAATTTCTGCGGGTTCCATTTGGCTAATATTCGCTAGCGCATTCTTAATCGTTTCATGCACGAGCAGTTCTCATAAACGCGAAGCCACAACATATGCCGTTCAACCAGGCGAAAAGTTAAACACTTATTTGCTGGCTAACAACGCTCAACCAGACAATATCAATGATCTCCTACTTAAATATGACGGTTCAAAAAAAGCTAAACGTCACATAAAGCTATATCGCAACGAGATTGCCGAGTTATTTACCAAAAAAGTTTTGGATATTACTCCTTCAACTAATAGCGACGAGATAAAGTCGCGTTTGCAATCGATTACTACAGAAGAGTCTACCGCGCTATTTTCACTCTACCCTATCGATACAGCAAAATGGATGAAACTCATTTCCATACATTCAGAATTAGCTGAAAATGAAGTTTACGAATCAGCAATTGCCGCAGGATTAGATCCTTCTATTGTTTTCAAAGCCTCAGCAGCGGGTTTCGAGGACTCCGTTACTCCCTTAATTAACTCCATCGGAATAGTTATCTACGGGCAAGACGAAACTAGCACCGCTACTGTTCGTTTCAGAGCAGACGATGAAATGCGCTGGCAGAAAGGCTTGAACTTATCATGGGAACCAGTTTACGGTTCTTTCGCTGGCAGCATTGTGTACCTAAATGCAGACACGACCTACCATATTGAAGTTCGAATTACCGACCAAAATGGTGAACAACAAGAGCATGTTTTTCAGACCAAAACTAAACCAAATTCACCGCCAATTGATCCAGAAAAAATTTACTACTTATCTGATATTTACTCAGGAGGTCAACTGGATCTAGAGGCACTTAATATAAGCGGTAGTGCTGATGGATATGCAAAAATCATTGGAGACGGTCAAGTTATAGAGGCTTCTAGTGATGATCTGGCCGCTGTGAATATTGGTGCTCAATCATATGTAATGCTTGAGAACTTGACGATAAAGGGCGGCCAGCGCTACGGCATTTTTGCGAAAAAAGCGCACCATATATGGATTAAAGGCTGCAATGTATCAGAATTCGGTCGTGAAGCAGTAGATATTCGCGATGGATTAGCCTATGCAAGCCCAACAACGAACTCTCCTATCAACTACGACTCTGGCATCTATTTAGAGCGAAGCGGTATTGCTGTGATTGAAGAGTGCGAAGTGCACAGCCCAAACTTAGGTGCCAATAGCTGGCAAGTTGGGCACCCAAAAGGTGCAAACGCACTTCAAGTATGGGCATATCATGATAGCGATGCTTACAGAGGCGAGTTTATTGTTAGAAACAATCGCTTCTATGGTGCCCCAAACCATAGATTTAATGATGTTATAGAAGGTCGAAAGAATTTTGAAAGACGCGGAGGATTCGTAAGAAACTCGGCTATTTATAATAATTATTTGGCCTATGCTAATGATGACCTGATAGAAATAGACGGCGGTCAACAAAATGTCTTGGTGTATGGAAACGAAATGGAGCAAGGATATGCTGGAATCAGCATTGCCCCAAATATGCTAGGCCCAAGTTATATTTTTCATAACCACATTCACAACCTAGGCGATGAAACGGGCAAAGAGTGGACCGCAATTAAAGCTGGCGGGCTAATCGCTCGTCCTGCTGGTAAAACGTATATTTTTGAAAATGTAATTGATGTTGATCGTAACGGTATCGCAGCCTCAAAAGTTAATAGTGATACAACGTTTTGGATAGAATCACAAAACAACATCATCTTGACAGATAACACTGGATACTCTGTAGGTTACTGCATTTTTGATACTGAAAAGTACTTTAAGAACACCAGTACTAACGACATTTGTTTCAACCATGAAGTAACGGGCGCAAGATATGAATTTAATTTAGCTCAACTAATTGAGCACCCTAAATCTGATAATCTAGCGTATGTAGAGTCACTTATTCAGGCTGGCCAATCCGCAATGGATAGAGAAATGGTTACGCCAATTCCTAATTTTTCAAAGCACTCAAGTGACGAATCTTTTGAACCATTAGATTTAGAGCAGGCGAATGCTGTTGATCCTAATTATTGGAAGTTAAACACTGACAATGTTTCAATTACGCCATTTGCAAAACAGCATGATTATGGTGAAACGACTATTGTTGATAGCGATAGCATAGCAATAGCAGGTAACAGTTGGGTTAAGATCCCCATTGATTTTAATGTCGTTAAAAGTACCGAATTGACAGCTACTTTACTGATTGAAGGCGGAGGTAACCCAGAAATTATTGGACTTGGCTTTGAAACAGATAACGATATTAGCAGCAAAAGAGTTATTCGCTTTTTTGGTACACAAAACTGGGGAATAAATGCTTTAAAGTACTTTTCTCAATCAAGCAGCCAGATAACATTCCCACTTGGAAATTTTGTAAAGGGCGACATAAACTATCTTGTCTTTGTTTTGGAGCCTGTAACAGATTCTGTGTAACTGCCATTAGTTAATGTGCTTTTCGAGTC
>Ga0208468_1000174_pt1 | contig 21361 bp, 19 predicted proteins | sample DeeseametaMP0960_FD_184198 | JGI IMG/M metagenome (GOLD analysis project Ga0208468, IMG submission 184198) | Marine microbial communities from the Deep Indian Ocean - MP0960 (SPAdes) | ecosystem: Environmental > Aquatic > Marine > Oceanic | place: East of Madagascar, South Indian Ocean... | reverse complement strand
GAGGTTTGTTGTCTCACTAAGTTTTGGAGTAAGTTCTTTATACTCTTTAAATCCAGCTCTTAGTATTTCTAGGTTAAGTGTGCCCTCTGAGACTTCGATGATGTCTGCCATCTCTTTCCATGTTGTGATACTAACACCGTTAATAGCTGTAACAGTATCATTTGTATCTAGGCCAGCATGAAATGCAGGAGAGCCTTTTAGAATGTTTCCAATAATAGGAGAAAGTACTTGAGGACTTCCTAGTGCTATAACAAAGTACAAAACAAAAGCTAAAATAAAGTTAAATGCAGGACCTGCTAAAAGAATAAATATCTTTTGTGTAGGTGTTTTTACATTATAACTATTTTCATCATAACTTTTTTTACTAGGGTCACTATCGTCTTGACCTTTCATACGTACATATCCACCTAAAGGAATGGCTGCGATAGTCCATTCAGTATCCCATTTTCTAAAACTGAAAAGCTTTTTACCAAAACCTATACTAAAAACTTCGACACAAACACCCATCATACGAGCTGCAATATAATGCCCAAGTTCATGAAAAAATATAAGTCCGCTAAGAACTAAAAGTGATACAAGAATTCCCATTATGACTCATCCTTTAAAAGTGCTTTTTTAAAGCCCCATAAGTACTCTAAACCTGAGTACAGTGTTAAAAATACAGCAAACCATAAAAGAGCATCACCAAAAGGCCAACGCATAAGTAAAAAACCTATGGCTATCATCTGTGCAACTGTCTTTACTTTTCCAGCCCATGATGCTTTTACACTCAAACCTTCGCTCACAGCGACAGTACGTATACCAGTTATAAAAAGCTCACGAACGATGATGATATAAACAGCCCATGTAGAAGCCTCACCCATCATCATAAGCCCAAGAAATGCAGCTAGTGTTAACATCTTATCAGCAAGTGGATCTAAAATAGCTCCAAGCATAGTGATCTGGTTCCATTGTCTTGCGATATATCCATCAAAAAAGTCAGTAGCAGAGGCTAAAACAAAAAGAAGTGAAGCAAAATAGTAGTTCCATGTTATGTCTAAACCATTATCGGTAAAAAGTTCAGGAGTTAAAATAATCCAGAACATTAGTGGAGCAAGTAGTATACGAAGAGATGCCAAAGCATTAGGTAGGTTTAACAAGTAAAGTCCTTAAATTTGTAAAGTCTATAATGAGTGGTATTTTAGCATTATAAAGTTAAGACAAAATCACTTACTAAATAAGGTGACAATTATTATAGATAAAGTAAGAGGGATACCTTTAAATAAAAGAGTAGGGTTACTTTCATAAAAAGGAAGCTCACTCTTGTTAAAAATTCTTTGTTTGGATAATGGAGGTCATAGATAAACTCTGAAAACTCTTTCTATCTATGGTATGGATCCAAGACAGAGGCCTTATTTTAAGTGTTACTTCTACCCATGTCGGAATGTTGTTTTCATCTATATAAAGATGTCTATGTTGTAGATTTTTTTGTTTTATAGTTGTACTACGAGCTACTGTAACAGCGTATGAAAATTCTTCACTTAAAATCTAATAAACTATTACAACGAAAAAAATATTTGAAGAACTCGTTCCGCTTTGATATAAAATACTCTGCTACTGAGTACTTTAGCTGTTTCTTTTAGATGTTATGGTTCTATAAAAGAGTTTATATTAGCGATTCCTTATTAAAATCATTAAAAGTGTGAAAAATTCAAATATAACTACTCAAGTTATAAGTAAATCTATAAGATTTTCTTCATTAGTCGTACTTAATGTGTATGTTGAAAAAGAATATTAATAATAAAGATTAAAAGGAAGAATATTTTAATTCTAAGAGAGAGGTTGTTATATATAAAGTCACCTAGTTCTTATTTCTTGATAGCGTATCAGAGTAAGAATAAGAAGTGACATAGGGTTGTAAAGAGCTTAGGTATAAGCCTCTAAAAGATAGTGAATAACTTTAGAGTATAATAGTAGTTGCCCAAATACCATGAATATTACATCCAGCATTAGCTCTAATATATTGAGCATCATCAAGTTTGACTCTAAATGCGACTGCACCACGAGAGATTTCAGCCATAAGTTGTGTTTCACCAACAAGTTTTTTATCAACATATAAAGAGATAAAGTCAATCCAGTGTCCATTTACACTTGGATGGATAATATCAGCTTGCCCAACGGTGATTTCAACTAATGTATATCCATTAGCATCTTTATCACCTAATGTAATTAGAGGTGTATGCTTGAGTTCTGCTTTTGTAAGATTCTTAGCATCTTTAGGTACCATTATTTTACGGTTTTTCTTAGAGTCCGTACTACATACATTATTACCAGGACATGCCTGAGCCGTAACTGCCATACCAAGTGTCGCTAATGCTGTAAGTTTAATTGCTTCTCTTCTTTTCATGATGTTTTCCTTGTATTTAATGTATTAATTATATGGAGTGAAACTGTTTCCTTACTGAAAAGAAGTAGCACCATCTATTACTATAACTTGACCAGTTAACCATGAAGCATCATTTGAACACAGGAATGAACATGCTCCCGTTAAGTCAGTTGCATTACCCATACGTGAAAGTGGAGAACGTCTAACAACTTCAGCTTTTACTTCTTCATAATTAGGGAAAGCTTTAAGCGCATCAGTGTCGATTGGTCCACCAGAGACTGCATTTACTCTGATACCTTTTTCACCAAGTTCAGCTGCTGCATATTTAACCATAGTCTCAACAGCAGCTTTATTAGTTGCATGACCTGAGTAGTTTGGAGTGTATACTAAGTTACCAGTTGAACTCATAGAAATGATAGAACCACCACCTGTCTTCTCCATACGTTTTGCAGCTTCTTGGGCACCAACAACAAATGCTTCAACAGTTGCTGTATATATATTACCAAGACCTTTTGGTTTAAGACGCATAAAGGGAGCAAAACCACCTACAACAGCACGACCAGAAATAATAGCATTTGAGATAAAGTAATCAAGTCTGTCAAAGTCCTCATCAAACTCTTTATATACATCTTTATAAGTTAATGGCTCTAAAATATTAAGTTTATAAGCTCTTGATTTTATACCATATGTAGACTCAACATCTGCAATAATCTCTTTGGCGATGTCTTCGTTTGAAGCATAAGTAAATGCAACATCACAACCTTTAGATGCAAACTCATAAACCATTGCTTTACCAATACCACGAGTACCACCACTTATAAATAAAACTTTACCTTTAAAATCTTGCATCTATTATAATCCTTTAATATCGTAATTTTTCATTACTTCTTCGATTTTTTTCATATTTTCTAGACTTGGTGCGAGAAGAGGAAGTCTATATTCTAAAGTTTCTGTAAGTCCAGCAATATACATAGCTGCTTTTACAGGAATAGGATTCGCTTCACAAAACATAACGGAGTTAAGTGGATAAAGCTTATCATTTATAGCTTTTGCACCTGCAAAATCACCTGCTAATGCAAGAGAAACAAGCTCTGACTTTAAATCAGGCATAAGGTTAGCAGTAACAGAAGTAATTCCTGCTCCACCATTAGCAAGGATAGGATAATCAATAGCATCATCACCAGAAAATACTTTAAGTTCAGGACGACGAGATAAAAGCTCAACTGTTCTCTCTAAAGAACCAGTAGCTTCTTTGATACCGTAAATGTTAGTCACATCATCAAAAAGTCTGATAGTTGTGTCAGCACTTATGTCTACTCCCGTACGACTAGGTACATTGTAAAGCATAAAAGGAAGTTCAGAAACAGACTCAGCTATGGCTTTATAGTGTTGGTAGAGGCCCTCTTGAGAAGGTTTGTTATAGTAAGGACTCACTGAAAAAATAGCATCTACACCAGCACTTTGTGCATGTTTTGCTATCTCTATCGCTTCATGTGTTGCATTTGAACCAGCACCTGCTAGAACTTTAGTCTTTGTTCCTTTACAAACTTCTACTGCTATTTCTATGCAGCGTTTATGTTCATCATGAGTAAGAGTAGCACTCTCTCCTGTCGTTCCAACAGGACAAACTGCATTTATGCCATTGTTTATTTGACGTTTAATAAGAGCTGCAAAACTCTGTTCATCAAGTTTACCATTTTTAAATGGTGTAATCAGTGCGGTTGAAGAACCTGTAACTAAATCCATATATAACCTTTATACTTTATAAATATAATGGGATTATACCAAAATATATGTAATGCTGATTAGCTTTAACTATTATGTTTTATTTTTATAAGTATTTATTATACATATGTACAAAATATTAGAGCATACTCTATACAAAAATAAATAACTTGAGAAACTCTCTTTAACAGATTTTTTAACGGGTATTGTGAATAGACGAATATTAGATGAAACTATCAGTGATTTATTTAGAGTTTAAAACAGATGAGAGAAACATTTCACTTCTTATATTGGATTTAGACCATCTTAAAAAGGTTAATGATGAGTATAGAAATGTAGTAGGTGATGGATAATTATTACTTTTACATATATTAATAAAAGAAGATATTTTTGATCGTACTAGTGGAAAAGAATTTATAATAATTTTATAAAACACAAAATAAAAAAGACACTATAAGAATTGTACAAATAATTTGTCAAGAAGTTGTAAGAAAAGAGATTCATACTACGAGAGATAGTATAGCTATTCTAACCAGTATAGGTCTTCATCTAAGTGAGTCAGAATTTACTCACTTAGATGAAGTATTTCAGTATGCTGGCAGAGCTTTTTTTAAAGGCACGGATGAAGGCCTAGGTTCGTATTTTATAGGCTTAGTAGTTAAGTACTACTCGCCTTTTTTTAAGATAACTGTAGTTGATTTATCAAAGTTAAAGTACTTGTTAGCAGTGTCTTGAATCTTTTTAGCAGTAACCTTGTTTACATCATCTTCATATGTCATAAGTGGTGTTATATCACCACGAACTAGATACGAACCATAAAGGTTGGCAACACTTGTTGAACTTTCTAAAGAGTAGATGAAGTCTGACTTAGTATTTATTTTTACCTTATCTAACTCTTTTTTTGTTACTTTAGTATTTTTCATTAGATCTATCTGCGATATAAGTTCTTTTTCTACATCTTCTGCTTTAACACCAGGGTTACATGTCGCCATAAAGATAAAAAGACCCGGATCTATATTTTCCATATTGTAAGCATATACACTATTTACCATGCGCTTCTTATCTACTAGTTCTTTATAAAGACGTGAGCTTTTTCCTGAGAAAAGTATCTCACTTATAACACTCAGTGTAACTTGGTCTTTGTCTTTAAAATCAGGAATATGAAAAGTGATAGCAATCATTTCAACTTCGCTATCTTTTTTAATCATTACTCTTTTTGCACCATTTTGCTCAGGTTCAATAAACTTCACTTTAGGAATTTCACCATTATTCTTTATGTTACCAAAAGCTTTTTTAGCACGTTTAAAAACTTCTTTGGGTTCTACATCACCAGTTACTATTAGAATAGCATTATTTGGTTGGTAGTAAGTTTTATGAAAATCTTTGATATCATCAATAGTCCATGTACGAATGTCATTTATAAAACCTATCGGTGTCCAGTGATATGGATGGTAAAGGTAGGCATTGTTAAAGAGTCTAAAGTATAAAAAGCCTAAAGGATTGTTATCAGTTCTCCATCTACGCTCTTCAGTTACAACATCGCGTTCAGGTTGGAACTCTTCATCTTTAAGTTTAAGGTTTTGCATAAGTTCTGCATAAAGTTTTATAGACTTTTTGAGATTATCTGTACTTGACTTAATATAGTAGTGAGTATAGTCAAAACTAGTAGATGCATTGTTCACACCACCTATACTTTTAACTTGTTTGTCAAACTCTCCAGCAGGTAAGTTCTTAGTGCTTTTGAAGTTCATATGCTCTAACATATGAGCAATTCCTGTTTTTCCCATAACCTCATTACGACTTCCTACTTTATAGAAAATATCAGTACTGATTACATTTGTTTCATTATGAAGAGGAATAACAACTATCTGAAGACCATTTTTTAGTGTTTTTGTCTCAAAACTAGGAAGTGGTGAAGGCATTTTTATTTTCTCGCTTATTTTTTTATTTTTTTTATTATATGTATCTTTGTTATAGTCTATTAATGATGATGCTAACATCAAGGAGCTACTTAGCAGTAGGGTACCTATAATTTTCATTATTTTCTATCTGCACCGATAGCTTCAGTTATACTCTTATAACCATCCGCCTTAATTAATTTTACTAGAGTCTTGTTTATGTTCATAATCATATCTGGACCATGAAAGATAATTCCACTTAAAATCTGAACAAGAGAGGCACCGGCTTTTATACGTTTGTATGCTTCTTCTGCGGAATCAATTCCACCAACAGAAATTAAGATTGTTTTACCATACAACTCTTTAGCAATAGCTTCAAATATTTTAAAACTCTTCTCTTTTAAAACAGCTCCGCTTAGCCCACCTATCGTTTTAGGGTTTTTTACAAGTGAGTAGTCAATGGTAGTGTTTGTAGCAATAATACCATCAGCTCCTTTTTCTACTGCCATTTTTGTAAGTGCTACAGCATCTTCTATTTCCATATCTGGAGAGATTTTAAGAAGTATGGGCATATCTGTAAGTGCTTTTGCTTCTTTAAAAAGTCCACCAATAAACTCTTCGTTTTGTAAGTCTCTTAAACCTGGAGTATTTGGTGAAGATATATTTATAACGAAGTAGTCACCTAAACCATCAAAGGCTTTTATAAGGTGTGTGTAATCATTTATAGCTTCATTTTCAGGAGTTATTTTATTTTTTCCAATGTTTACACCGATAGGAGTTGTAAAAGGAAAACGCTTTTTGAGTCGTTTTATAACTTTTAGTGCACCATCATTGTTAAAACCCATTGCATTTTGAATAGTCTCTTCTTTTATATGACGAAACATACGGGGTTTAGGATTACCAATTTGTGGTATTGGTGTAACAGTTCCAATCTCGGTAAAGCCAAATCCTAAAACTTGCATACCACGAATCATAGTTGCATTTTTATCAAAGCCAGCACCAAGACCAACAGGGTTTAAAAATGTACGGCCAAAAATCTCTTGGTTTAAAATAGAGTCATCAATAAAGTGAGACTTTAAAAAAGGATTAAAAGGGATTTGGCAGATGTTAGGTAAACGTAGTACATACTCTGCTAGGTGATGTGCACTCTCAGGGTCGAGCTTAAAAAGTAAGGGTTTGATTGCTGAATAATAGTTTATCATTATGTTATCTTGCCTGTCTGTATTGAATTTTAATAAATTATACTTAAGTATAGCTAATAGTTTGATAATTTTATAGACAAAATGAATAAAGCAACTTAATTGCATAAGATTATAAAGAAGTAGCCAAAGAAGATGAGATGTAGTATGAGCTTTTCATGTATAAATCACACAAATATTTAAGACTATAACAACTATAAAAGAATTGCTTATATATAGCGACTGAGGTTATTTTGGATAATGTAATAGTCTCTTATATAGTTACTTTCAGGTGGAAAGAGGAGCAACTCATTATTGATGCTTATAACCCAAAAAGAAACAAAATCGTATGGGAAGGTATAGTAAAAGATGAGATACTAAATAGCTCTTATGCCCAGAGGAAAATATAGAATATATTAATAATGTAGTTAAAAAAGTACTAAAGTTATTTCCTAACTCTGACGTTGAAAGACTAGGTTTTTTAAACTTTTCTCTTCATCTGCACTTTGAAACTCTTTCACATTTTCTAAACGCTGAGTAAATTTAAAATTAGGTGCGAACTCTTCTATCATATTTATTATAAAGTCACATTCGAGTTCAGGTGAGTTCAAACATGCAAGTACAAGACAATCTTCACTAGCGAGTTCTTCTAATCGTTTGATAAGTTTCTCATAATCTTTTGTGACTTCAAAACTTCCTCTTTGAAAACTTGGTGGATCTATGATAATTATATCGTAAGGACCCTTGCGTTTAAGGCTTGAAAATGACTTGAGTATATTATAAGATAAAAAGCTTGTTCCTCTTGGGTTAAAAGCATTTAAAGAGTGGTTTGCCATACCAGTTTTAAGTGCACTCTTGCTCATGTCCACGTTAACTACTTCATATGCATTACCGAGTTTTGCTGCAAGAGAAAAAGCACAAGTGTAAGAAAATAGGTTTAAAACTCTTTTATCTTTAGCATTTTTTTGTATAAACTCTCTACCTATTTTCATATCGGGAAAATAACCAGAATTACGATTGTTTAGAAGATTGAGTTTTATTTTTATGCCATTTTCAACAACATAAATATTTTCAGTTAATTCACCAACTAAAACCTCGCTAGTAGTACCTTTCGTATATCGACGTTGTATTACTAATGTTTTATACTTTGAAAATTTAGTAAATGCGACTAACATTTCCATAAGTTCATCTTCAAAGGCTTCTTTAAAATAAAGAGCAACACTTAAAATAGAATCAATAGAGTCTATTGTGAGATGTTTCCAGCTCTCATAAAGTCCACCCCGACCATGGAAAAGTCGTTTAAACTCTTCATTTGTGTCTTTTGAAGTCTCTGTTATATGTGTCCGTATGTCTTCTACAGTCATTAAACTTTTTCCCAAAAAGTTCCCGCAGGAGTATCCATAAGTGTAACACCAAATGCTAGTATTTCGTCTCTTAGTTTATCAGACTCTTCAAAATGTTTCTCTTTTTTAGCCTTGTCGCGTTTATCCATAAGAGATGCTATCTTTTCTTTTGTGTCTTCATTCATTCCAAATTGAAAATACTCAAAAGGGTTTTTAACACCAAATCCTAAAATATTTTCTATATATGAGAGATTTGAGATAGTCTCTTTTTTGAGAAGCTTATGTTTACCAGCAGTATCCAGTGTCTCATTTGCAGAACTTAACATATCTTCTATTAGGGCAAGAGCAGATGATACATTCATGTCATCACTGAGTGCCTCTAGAAGTTTAGTTTTAAAGTTTGTAGATTCAGTGTTTTGGGCTAATCCAAAAAGACGCTTTTTAAGTCTATATATTTTATCTAAACGTTTTTTAGCAATACTTAAATCCTCAGAGTTAAAGTTAAAGTTTGAGCGGTAGTGTGTGCTCAGTAGATAAAAACGTAAAACTTCTCCATCATACTCTTTAAGAGCATCTTTTAAAAAGAAACTATTACCAAGAGACTTGGACATTTTTTCGCCATTTATATTTACAAAACCGTTATGCATCCAGTAGTTAGCCAACTCATGGTTTGAACTACATCTTGTTTGTGCTGCTTCGTTTTCATGATGTGGAAAGAGCAAGTCTGCTCCCCCACCATGAATATCAACGGCAAATGCAGTGTTAGCATATGCGAGGTGTTTTTCTATCATAGCAGAGCATTCTAGGTGCCATCCTGGACGACCTAATCCAAAAGGAGACTCGTATGTGAGAGAGCCATCTTTAACAGACTTCCACATAGCAAAGTCAGCAGGATTTTTCTTCATACTTGAAGACTCAACTCTCTCTTGTTTGTCTTCGTCATCCTGTACTCGTGCTGAAAGTGTTAAGTAAGCACTATCACTAGCAGTATCAAAGTAAACATCACCATCTTTTGTAGAATAAGCATGCCCAGAGTCAATAAGCTTCTGAATCATTTCAAACATCGCATTTAAAGACTCTGTCGCTTTAGGCTCGATATCAGGACGACGCACACCAATAGCTGACATCTCTGTATGAAAAGATTCAGTGTAGTAGTCTGTAATTTCTTTTATATCTTTGTTCTGTGCTATTGCTTTTTTAATGATTTTATCATCTATATCTGTAATATTTCTTGCATAAGTGACATCTAATCCATTTGCACTCAGCACTCGAGTAAGTAGATCAAATACAAGTGCGGATTTGGCATGACCTAAGTGAGCATCATCATAAACAGTTGGACCACAGACATAAAGGCTAACCTTACCCGATTGTAGTGGTATAAATTCTCTCTTTTCTTTTTTAACTGAGTCGTAGATAAACATAGTGGCATTCCTTAATTAGTAAGGGAATTTTACCAAAATTTAATTGAAAATTTGCTATGATTTCAGCATGATAAAAAGATGGCTCTCTAAATATTTTGTCACTGTTTTTGTATTGGCTACACTTATGGGTGTTTTTCATCAACATTGTGACCTTCAGACACATGAAAATTGTCAGGTATGTCTCGTCACCTCAAATATTGCTGACGGTGATACTCCAATACAAAGAGTATACCTAAGGGAACTTAGCAAATTATTTTATGCGCTAGAAGTAAATTTTACCATTTTATACGCATCTGAAGTATATAATCCCATTAACTCAAGAGCTCCTCCACAACATTCTTAATATTCAAAAAAAAACTAGACAATAACAAAAAATATATAGAAATATCAAGGATACTTATGCAAAAAAAACAATACAACAAATTAAAGCTATTTAATATTTCATGCCTTTTGGCATTAGGGGTACTTACTCCAACATGGGCTTGTAATGCTTCTCATGTTTTAGGAGTTGGTGGCTCAGGAGCTGTGTATACTATGTCTGCTAATACAATGGAAAAGGGAAATTTTTATATAGGTGTTAATACTGAGCGAGTGTCTAATAAAACTCTTGTTGATAAAACTATTATAGATGATATGAAGAGTGGTACAATACATATACACAGTATAGATGCTATAAGTTCCAACTCCCTTTCTGCATCGTATGGAATAACAGATACTCTAACACTTAATATGCAGTTACCCTATACCTCTCGTATGAATATTCGTGCGGGTGAAGAAGAGGATGGTGCTTATGAGGTACACGCTCATGGTGATTCTAAAGGTTTAGGTGATATCTCAGCAATTTTACAATACAAAATATATGATGAAGAAGAGATAAAAATTGCTTTCTTAGCAGGTATAAAAGCACCGACTGGAAAAACTGATGTAAGCGATGGACATGAAGTACTGGAAGCTGATTTACAACCGGGTTCAGGCTCGTGGGATATTTTTGCAGGTGCAGCTCTAACAAAAGACTTTGAAAACTTTTCAATCCATTCTAGTGTACTTTATAAATACAATAATAAAGGAGTAAGTGATAGTCGCTTAGGAAATGTCTTTACATACAATGGGGCAGTATCTTATAAACTGATAGAAGATACACATAATCATGTACTTCGTGAGTTAGATGCAGAGGAAGACTTTGGATACTCAGTAGATGTTTTTGTAGAACTCAATGGAGAAAAGGCAGATAAAGACCATTTTTCTGGTGTAATTGCAAATAATACAGGACATAATGTAATCTTTGCTACTGCAGGTATACAAGTTTCAACTGAAAAAGGATACTCACTCTTTTTTACTGGATCAACACCCATTTATCAAAACTTCAAGGGTGTACAAAATGATATAAGTTATAAATCAAGTGTAGGAATAGGGAAGAGTTTTTAACAGCTCTTCTCTATCAGAACAATAGTCGAGTTTTGAATTACTTGTATATAAGGGACAATGTCTCTTACTTGCATCTTGTTATGTTTTATTCTAATGCCACACATTAAAAACTCAACATCATAAGTTTCCGCTAGAGAAGTAAAACATTTTTGTAACTCAGTATAGTTTTTTTTGTTTTTATAAAGAGTAGACGAAGAGTCTTGAATAAAGTATCTGTATACACCAGGTATAACTACAGTTATATCAAGATTTTATTATATTTTTAGTAGTCAAGTCATCAATAACTTTATATGTAAGTTTGGACTTAATTATAACTCTTAACATTATAATATAATTATTAGTTTACTAGGAATGTAACTCGTTAAGCTCTTAGATAAATTCAATATTTAATTAGAGAATGCTTTAGCTATTTAAACTATGTCAAATAAGGTGCAATAAAACTCTTCAGTGTTAATAGTGCTAGTGTAAAAACAAGGGTACTCACTAAAAGAATAACACTGTTCTTCGAGTGAAGAATCTCCATCAAATTACTGAATCCAAATATTTTGATAGTAAAAATAAAACTACTGAGACCTCCTATCGTTGAAGCCAGAGCAAGACCTACTACTCCTAAAGGTTGTATCAGTGAAAGGGCTAGTACTATATATATGACTAGGGAGAGTGTAGCAATTTTTGCGGCCTTCATCTGCATCTCTTTTGCATAGAGCCATAAGGCAAAGAGTTTTTGAAGACCAAAAGGGAGTAGGCCTATCATGTACATCTGTAGTACTGCTGTTGTCTTTGCTGTATTAGCTGTAGTAAATGCACCCCTTTCAAAGAGTAACCATGTTATTTCATGTGCTAAAATAATTCCACCAATGGTACTCGCTGTTAAAACAAAACTTAAAAACCAAAAAGCCTTTTTGAGATTTGATTTTGCTTTTTTTTCATCATTTTGTTTTAAATAACGAGCTATTTTAGGAAATAGGGCGATAGATGTGGCTATAGCAAAAAGGGCTAAGGGGAGTTGAAAGATACGGTTTGCATAATAAAGATAAGAGATAGAACCAGTTACAAGAAATGAGGCTAAAAAAGTATCTAAAAATGCAGAGACTTGTGCAGTTGAGTTTCCCCACATTGCAGGGAAAAAATTGGAACGAAATTTTTGTGTGTCATGTTTGATTAGTTTACTTTTAAGCCCTAAGTATTTAAATCCACCAGTGATAAGTTTGAGAAGTCCTAATCTTTGCATAGCCATGATATGAACAAGTAGTTGTAAAATTCCCCCTATGACAACACCATAACTCAGATAGTAGACTATCTCACTCTGTTCTTTATCATATGAGAAGTATAGAGCCCCTATGAGGGAGAGATTTAATAGTGCTGTACTAAATGCAGTCGTTGCAAAGTGGTTTTTATATTGTAAAATACTACTTAGAAATGTCATAGCAAAGATAAGTGGTAAGTACCAGAAATTTATAGCAACATAAGGTGCTGCGATATTGATTGTATCTTCACTAAAACCAACGGCTATAGCTTTTGTAAAAAGAGCAGGTATAAGATTTACTAAAAGGGTGATGAGCAGAATGATAGAGAGAAAAACTAAGAAGATGTTAACTGAGAAAATAGCCTTATGTTTTGTTTTAGTAAATGCAGGGATAAAAACTTGAGTAAATGCACCCTCTGCAAATATACGCCTAAACAAGTTTGGCAGTTTAAAAGCAATGAAAAATATATCACTATAAATATTTGCACCAAGTACTGATGCTGTTAATAAATCTCGTATAAATCCTAAAATTCTTGAGATTAAAATGCCGAAACTATTGGTAAATATTGCTTTAAACATAGGCTTCTTTATGGATATTATTATATTTTTACATAATTTTAACTAATTTTTGGTTAAAATGTATTTTAATAAAAATAAAATTTATTTTGGATAGATAATATATGGGATTATTCGGATCAAAAGAGAAAAAACAGACATCTAAAGCAGTACGACGAACCATTGCTCGTACTCAAAATGTTATGAAAGAACTTCAGGATATTGCTAAAAGTTATAAAGTAAGAGTTGATACACTAGATTTTAATATTTTAGATGTTCAAACACTTACTCGTATTAATGATGGTTCTAAAGAGACAGAATGGAACAGTATTAAGAAAGAAAATCTTTATGAACTAAATGATAAAGCTACACTACTAAACCCCCATTTTCAAATAAAACAAACATATGAAATAGAGATATTCCCGATATCCGTTGAAACACCTAATCCATATCCAAACTTTAAAATAGCCGTAGGTGTAAATAGAAGTACATGTAAGGTATACCTAAGTATAGAAGAAGGTTCATCAGTAACTGAAAATACCACTTTAAGAACCACTTTAGAAAATGACTTATTGGATATCATAAACAAGAAAAAAATTAGAGCTGGAATTCTTATATATATTTTTGATGAGATGGTAAGTAATGTTGTTTCTAAAATAGCAGCCCAGGCAAGAGTACTTGGTAAGGTAGAGTTCAAAGAAGCTAAGGCTATCCTTATTGCTGAAGGATTTGAACCAACTATAACTACTAATGATAAGTTGATGTTACACTATCAAGAGAGTACTGAAACAGATGAAAATAAGAAAACAGACTACTCCTCTCGTAATTTTATACAAAGTGCTAAAAAAGATGAACTTCTTATAGAATACATTAAACCAAAACTTGGTGTGTCTGGACGTAATTGTCGTGGAGAGTTTTTAGAGCCAACTGAACCTGTTATAGCAAATGAAGTGACTTTTAACATAGACTCGACTATTAAAGAAATAAATACAGAAGAATCAGTAGAGTACAGAGCAAATGAAAATGGCTATATCGCTTTTAATGATAATATCTATTCCATCAAAACAGATATGGATATAGAAGAGATTAGTTTTAAAACGACGGGTTCGATAAACATTGGTGTTAATTCAAGTATAAGTCTTCATGTAAGGGAAAGTGACTTAGAAAAAGATGCTATTGGAAGGGGTATGAATGTTGAAGTCGCCGAGATAGATATAGATGGTAACGTTGGCTCAAATACTAGAGTTGTAGCACTAAGAGCAACAGTTGAAGGACATACTCATAAGACAGCGACTATTAAAGCTGATGAACTCGATATTAATGTTCATAAGGGTAAGGCTTATGGTAAAAATATTAAAATTACACGACTTGAACATGGAGAAATTGATGGTGACATTGTTGAGGTGACTCAAGCTTTGGGTGGACAGATAAGAGCAAAAGAGATAAGTATAGAAATATGTGCTTCTCATGTTCATGCAACAGCATCTAAACGTATTGAAATTCAGAAATTGCAGGGTAGTGAAAATATTTTTACTATAAATCCTGTTTTGAAAAGAAATGCAATTGCAGGTTTATATGACAATCAAGAGACAATTAAAAAAATTGAAAATTCTGTACATGAGATAGGAAAGGAAATAGAGAGATATATAAAACTTATTGAAGATGGAACACCTGCATTTATCAAAATAAAAAAACATTTACTACATTACAAAAAAAATGGTGTGAAACTCCCTGCTTCTTTTGTTCAGAAGTATAAGCAGTTTACTTCAATGAAAGAACATCTCAAAGAGATACAAAGTGAGTATGAAGTTAAAAATGATAAACTCACATTACAAACAACAAGAACTGTTTCTTTTCAAGATAATATTATGGATGCTCGCATTATAAATAGAGGTAGATGGGTCGGTTACAATGAGATAAGATTTCACCTCGTTGATCCCCCAATAGAACTAGTATATAAACCAGCTGAAGGTTCACAAGATAAAGTTTTTGGGCTTATTCAGGATGGAGATGGTAAACTTACAATAGGGGCTGTTAGCGAATGATAGTAGGTGTTTCAGGAAAAATTATTTATAAAGAACCTAGTTTTGTTCATGTTGATGTGCAAGGTATAGTATATGAGGTTTTTATCTCCCTGCAAACATTTTCAGCACTTGCTAAAGAAACTATATCTCTGTTTACATCACAGATAATTCGTGAAGATGCTTCTCTACTTTTTGGTTTTATGGATATGAATGAAAAAAAAATGTTCGTACGACTCATCAAAATAAATGGAGTAGGACCTAAAGTTGCGATGGCTATTTGCTCTACATATACACCATCTCAATTTGCAACAGTTATAAGTAATAAAGACTTAAATGGTGTAAAAAAAGTTCCAGGAATTGGGCCTAAAGGTGCTGGACGAATTTTAGTAGAACTTGCTGGATTTGATGTGGAACTTATAAGCTCTGGAGATGGGACAGTATCTTCATCTTTAGCTTTTTCTCAAGCAATAGAAGCACTTGAATCACTTGGATTTAAAAAAGATAAAATATCTAAAGCACTAACATCTTGTACAGGTGAAGATACAGTCTCACTTGTTAAGGGTGCATTAAAATTACTACAGACAGTTTAGAAAAAGGAAATATATATTGAAATTAACGATTTTATTTGGTGGAGCAAGTTTTGAGCATGAAATTAGCATTGTTAGTGCTATTACTATTAAAGAGAAGTTAGCGAGTTTTAATTTAAGCTTTATATTTTGTGATGGGGATCATAGGTTTTATCTTATAGATGCTAAGAAGATGAAGTCTACTACTTTTAGTAAGAGTGAGTATAAAAAAATGCCAGAGTTAACACTACTTAATGGTGGTTTTACTCAAAAATCTTTTTTTGGTGCAACTATACATAGAAATACTATTTTGAACCTTATTCATGGTGGAGATGGTGAAGACGGTAGTATTGCTTCTCTTTTAGATTTTTTTGACATTAAGTATATAGGTCCGAGAAAAGAAGCATGTACATTTTCTTATGATAAACGCTATACAAAGTATCTGTGTAATGCACTAGGTGTAAAAAGTGTTGAGTATGAAGTATGTCACAAAAATGAAGCAGCGAACATACATTTGAGTATGCCTGTTATAGTGAAACCAGCATCTTTAGGTAGTTCTATTGGTGTGAGTATAGTGAAAGATGAATCAAACTTTGATTATGCCCTTGATACTGCGTTTGAGTATGATGACACTGTTTTAGTAGAACCATTTATAATAGGTGTAAAAGAGTATAACCTTGCTGGATATATGGTAGATGGAAAAATACATTTTTCAATAGTTGAAGAGCCTCAAAAAGATGAGTTTTTAGACTTTGAGAAAAAATATATGGACTTTTCTCGTTCAGAACAGGTAAGTCGTGCTGATATAAGTGAAGAACTTATCAACAAACTAAAGTCTAGTTTTGAAAAAGTGTATAGAGGAATGTTTGAAGGTGCACTTATCCGTTGTGACTTTTTTGTTGTACATGGGGAAGTACTTTTAAACGAGATAAACCCAATTCCAGGTTCTATGGCAAACTATCTTTTTAAAGATTTTGAGCAGGTAATAAGAGAATTGTCAAATAATATACCTGATGCAAAAAGAGTAAAAGTATCGTATGAATACATTGACTCTATTTCTAGTGCAAAAGGGAAATAATGGCAGTTAAATCTATTCAATATATGCAACATACTTTTGATATAAGTTATGAGATACTAAACCCTCAAGCAAAAATAGACCTAATAATTTTACATGGTTGGGGAAGTAATAAAAATATTATGAAGAATGTTTTTAGCCCATTTTTAAATAGTTTCCGTCATATTTATATAGATTTACCTGGATTTGGTAAGTCAACCTGCCCAACTGCTTTAAAAACTACCGATGTAACTCGCATAGTAGAGCTATTGTTGGTTTATATTAATGCTAGTACGGATGTTATATTAGGACACTCTTTTGGTGGTAAAGTAGCACTTTTACTTGATCCAAAAATATTAGTCTTAGTATCGAGTGCAGGTATTAAAGTACCAAAGCCTTTATCTATACAACTAAAAATAGTCATAACAAAAGTTCTTAACTTTTTAGGACTGAGAAAGTTTCGCTCACTTTTCATAGCTCAAGATGCAAAAAATTTGAGTAAACCTATGTATGATACTTTTAAAAATGTAGTGGATGAAGACTTTACTCAGAATTTTTCTGAGTACGATGGAAAAGCACTTTTGTGTTGGGGAGAAGAAGATACAGCAACTCCACTCAGCTCAGCAAACAAGATAAAAAAACTTATAAAAGATTCTAAACTAGAAGTCTATAAAGGTGATCACTTCTTTTTTACTAAAGAAGGAAAAGATATGTCAGTTCGTATAGAAGAGACATTTTTAGCTACGGTTAGTCACTAGATGGAGAAGTTTGAAATACTGATAGCATTTGCTACAAATACACTTTTTGTTACTCTTTTAGGCTGGTACCTTATAACGAACTTGCAGTGGTACAACTACTCACTCTCTCGTGTATTGCTTAAGCACCATAAACCTCAGTGGCATGTGTTTTATTTTATTATCCCTTTTATTGCTTATTATACAACGGGTAAGTTTTTTGTTATCTTTCTTGTATTTGCGATTTTACCTTCTATTATTATTTGGAATATAAGACTTGATAAAAAGTTAGTACTGACTTGGCGTGTAAAGCGTTTTCTCATACTACTTATAGGACTAACACTTTTCCAAAATGTTTTATGTACTTTAAAAGATGCATGTGAAGTGTATGGTGTTTTTATGCCATTAGCTCTAGCTTACATTGGGTCGTATATCATAGAGAAGTATCTGTTTATGGTTTATAAAAAACAGGCAAAAAGAAAACTTGATTCAATGGATAAACTCCATGTAATCGCTATTACTGGTAGTTATGGTAAAACAAGTATTAAAAACTTTGTAGCTCAGATTCTAAGTAAAAAGTTTAATGTTTATTCAACACCAAGAAGTATCAATACACTTGCTGGTATCATGGGTGATGTAAATAATTCGCTGCCAGAAGCTACAGAGATATATGTTTGTGAAGCTGGAGCACGTGAGAGTGGAGATATATATGATATTGCTAAATTTGTAAAACCACAAACTATTGTAGTTGGCAGAGTAGGTGAGGCTCATATAGAGTACTTTAAAACTCTAAAGAACATCATAGCAACAAAACTTGAACTGATGCAGTCTCCACGATTGGAGAGAGCATTTATACATATTTCTGTAACGGATGAGCCACATAATAAGGTTACATTTTTTGGAAACGAGATAAGTAATATAAATGCTACTTTAGATGGTATAGATTTTACTATAAAAATAGATGATAAAGAACTTTCCCTACATACTGAAGTCTTAGGTGAGTTTCAAACAATGAACATCGCAGTAGCAGTACGTATAGCCAAAAGTTTTGGTATGAGTGATAAAGAGATAAGAAATGCAGTAAAAGAGTTGGAACCAGTTGAACATAGACTACAGATGATAAAAGCAGGTGGAAAACTTATACTTGATGATGGATATAATGGAAATATCGATGGAATGCTCGAAGGTGTGAGACTCTGTTCTCTTCATGAGGGTGGTAAAAAAGTTATGGTTACTCCAGGACTTGTTGAGAGTACGAACGAGTTAAACTTACAACTCATAAATGCAATCAATAAAGTCTTTGATATAGTAATAGTAACAGGTGCTTTAAACGCAGAGCTTTTTAATAAAAACTTGAAAGTAAAACAAAAAGTCATGTTAGCAGATAAAAGTTCTTTAACAGCTGTTTTAGCAAACCAAACTAAATCTGGAGATATTATACTTTTCGCTAATGATGCTCCAAACTTTATCTAGGTAAATAGTAGTGATAGACAGTGTTAACAAGTATATTGCATATTTCACAGCAATAATCTTAGCTCTTTTAGTAATGCTTATAGTTTACGATGCAACAGCACGATACCTCTTTTCTGCTGGTTCAACTGCTCTCCAAGAGTTAGAGTGGCATTTTTTTGATGTTATCATACTCCTCTCTATATCTTATGCCTTAAAACATAATGCTCATGTACGAGTAGATATATTTTATGAGAAATTTTCTCTTAAAACTCAGGCACTTATAAACATAATAGCGACACTTTTTTTCATACTTCCTCTTTCACTTTTAATAGTTTATATAAGTATAGGTTTTGTAGAGATTAGTTTTGTACAAAACGAGATGTCCTCAGACCCCGGAGGTTTAACAGATAGATGGATAGTAAAGTCTCTTATGCCTTTGTCATTCGCATTTGTTGCCCTTCAGGCTATAAGTGAGTTACTAAAACACTTCAAAGAGTGGAGAGTTTTATGATAGCTTTAGCGATGTTTATTCTTGCACTTGTACTTCTTTTAGTTGGTATACCTGTCGCATTTGCTTTTGGTGGAGTATCTATGATATTTGCCACTTTTGTACCAGACTTAGGCTTTGAAGTTTTTAATATTCTACCCTTTAGAATTTATGGGGTTATGAATAATACAACGCTTATGGCAGTACCTCTTTTTATCATGATGGGTCATATTTTAGAAAAATCAGGAATGGCGGAAAAGTTACTTGTCTCTATGAGTAAACTATTTAAAGGTGTTCGTGGTGGACTTGGTGTGAGTGTAGTTATCGTTGGTGCTATTCTCGCTGCTTCAACTGGTATAGTTTCCGCCTCTGTTGTGATGATGAGCGTTATAGCATTGCCACTTATGATAAAAGCAGGATATGATAAATCCCTTGCAAGTGGAACAATTGCAGCTTCAGGAACCTTAGGTCAGATTATCCCTCCTTCTATTATACTCATCATTTTAGGTGATGTTATGAGTGTTAGTGTTGGTGACTTGTTCGTAGGAGCAGTACTTCCAGGACTAACACTTGTAAGTCTTTATATCCTATACATTCTTATTCGTGCATATATAAAAGAAGAAGATGCACCTGCAATAGTAAGTGATGAAAAAATAAAGATTTTTGAAATCATCAAATCGATAGTTCCACCACTTCTTTTAATGGTGTCGGTTTTAGGAAGTATTTTTGCCGGTATTGCTTCTCCTACTGAGTCTGCTGCATTTGGAGTAGTGGGTGGTCTTATACTCTCAAGTATTAACAAGACATTTTCTTTGGATATGCTTGTTTATGCTCTATTTGAGACTATGAAACTTACAGGTATGATTTTTATGATTCTCATAGGAGCTACTGCATTTAGTCTTGTGTTTAACGAACTCGGTGGTAGTGATTTAATCCTGAAGTTTTTTAGTGAAGATATTGGTGATGTGTGGGTTTTTATCGGTGTGGCTATGCTTGCCATCTTTATCCTTGGTTTTTTTATAGACTTTATAGAGATAAGTTTTATCATAGTACCTATATTAGTCCCCATTATGGATGCTTTTGGTATAGATCCTATTTGGTTTGCCATCCTTATAGCTATGAACCTTCAGGCCTCATTTCTCACCCCTCCATTTGGTTTGTCACTCTTCTTTTTAAAGGGTGCAGCAGGGGATAGTGTAAGTACGATGCAGATATATAAAGGTATTATTCCTTTTATACTTTTACAGTTACTAGCACTATCTCTTGTTCTCATTTTTCCTGACTTGGTCTTTGCATTTTTATAGTTTTTTTGTTTATTCTTTCCATTCAAATATAAAACAGCTTGGGAGAAAATATTTAGAATGAAGGTATTTAGCTATGGAAAATTATGATGCCAAAGAAAGTGTTGAAAGATAACTTATAACTAGTCATCCGATAGTTAAAACACTACCTAGAGCGATTAAGATACCACCAATCATATTATTTTGATACTCTGTTGTTTTACTTGGGACATGCATTAAAAACTATACCTTCTATTTACTCTTGACATTATAAATATTCCAAGAACAACACCTGAAAATGTACTTAATACAAAAGAAAGATCATGATTTTGATAAGTTGTAAAGAGTTCGAGTATTTGAGCACTTGGATAAATAAAAGAGAGACTTGAGAGTCTTATGATTCTCTCAAAAATTTTATTTACACAAATTACAGTTAAATATCATTATCTAGCAACTAAAAGACCTATTTAAATAGCACCATACAAAGCAAAAATACGATTTATTTTTAAATCAGCTTGTACAAGTTTTACTAAACTTATATTTGAATATTCATTGGCAATCATCATACCAATACCAATACCAATACCAAAAAAAATACCACCAAAGAG
>Ga0208468_1000171_pt1 | contig 21600 bp, 20 predicted proteins | sample DeeseametaMP0960_FD_184198 | JGI IMG/M metagenome (GOLD analysis project Ga0208468, IMG submission 184198) | Marine microbial communities from the Deep Indian Ocean - MP0960 (SPAdes) | ecosystem: Environmental > Aquatic > Marine > Oceanic | place: East of Madagascar, South Indian Ocean... | reverse complement strand
CCTCGGCCGCGGCTGCGGTGTCGACGTTCAAACCCTCCTTCGTCTACCCCTACCATTACCGTGGGCGCGACGACGGCACGCAAGACCCCGCCGCCTTTGCCGCCATGGTCGGCGAGGGGATCGAAGTCAAAATGGGCGACTGGTACTAACTCGGCGCAGCGGGGGGCCAGCCCCCCGCACCCCCCGGGATTTAGACCATTTGGAACTGAAGGCCCCAGCGGGTCAGGATTTATACGGATCAAGACTTGCGCGCAGACCATCGCCCAGGAAGTTGAACGCCAGCACCACGACGATGATCGGCAGCATGGGAATGGCGGTCCACCAGTAGATTTCGATGCTCGCCAGATTTTGCGCGTCATTCAGCATGACGCCCCAGCTGACGGCAGGCGCGCGTAGACCCAACCCGAGGAAGCTCAGCGCGGTTTCCCCAAGAATCATCGCCGGGATTGATAGGGTCGCGCTGGCGATCAGATGCGACATGAAATTCGGCAACAGGTGTTTGCGGATCACCCGTGCGGGCGACGCGCCCATCATCTCGGCCGCTTTGACGTATTCCTCTTCACGCAGGCTCAGGAATTTTGACCGCACCGCCCGCGCCAGCCCGGGCCAGTCCAGAATCCCGAGGATGATCGAGATGATAAAGAACACCGACACCGGCCCCCAGTTCGACGGCACCGCCGCCGAAAGCGCGAGCCAGAGCGGGAGCTCTGGCAAGGACCGCAAGATCTCGATCGCGCGGTTGACCAACCAGTCGGTCTTGCCGCCGAAGTAACCGGCCAGCGATCCAAAGAAAATCCCCAGCACAAAGCTGACCGTGATGCCGATCAACCCCACCGTCAAGGACAGCTGCGCGCCATAGAGGATGCGGCTGAACACATCGCGCCCCAACCGATCCGATCCCCAGAGAAACACCGTCGCCCCGTCAGGCGCGCAGAACAGGTGGGTGTCGCTGGGGATGAGCGCAAAGAGGTGGTAGGTTTCACCCTTACAAAAATACTCAATCTTGCGCGGGTTGCTGGTATCGGTGTCGTATTCCCAGCGGAAATTCACCAGATCCGCAGTGCCCGTCGTCTCGTAGACAAAGGGGCCGATGAAACTGCCCTCGTGCCAAAGGTTGATGCTTTGGGGGGGCGCGTAGATGTGTTCGGCGTTGCGCTCGTTTGGTGTGTAGGGCGCGATGAACCCCGCCACTGGCAGGATCAGATAGCAGAAGGCCAGAAACAGCCCGGATACCAGCGCCAGCTTGTGCCGCCGGAACTTGCGCCACATGAGCCGCGCGACAGAGGCGTCCATCTCGGCCCGCTCAGGCGCGGAAAGATCGGCGTCGTCGGTCCAGGGGGTGGTGTCGACAAAGCGGTTGTCCGGCTGGATGCTCATGAGCTGCGTGCCCCGTAACGGATGCGCGGATCAAGCAGGACCAGCAGCATGTCAGAGATCATCGTGCCGATCAGCGTCAGCAGGGCCACGAACATCAGGATGAACGCCGCGAGGAACTGGTCTTGGGACTTCAGCGCCACCAGCAGATAGGGCCCGATGGTTTGCAGGCCCAGCACCACCGATACCAGCACAGAGCCCGAGACCATCGCAGGCAGCAGGTTCCCGATATCCGCGACAAAGGGGTTGAAGGCCACGCGCAGCGGGTATTTTGACAGCAGTCGTGCTGGGCCCATGCCCTTGGCCTTGGCGGTTTCCACATAGGGTTTATCAAGCTCGTCGAGCATATTCGCTCGTAACCGCTGCATCATCGCGGCGGCTCCGGCGGTGCCGATCACAAAGGTCGGGACGATCAGGTGCAGCAGGACGGAGCGTACTTTCTCCCAAGACATGGGCTGGCCCTCAAGCTCGGGGGCCATAAGCCCGCCAATCGGCAGGTCAAAGTATTTATGCCCATAGTAAAATAGGATCAGTGCCAGCAGGAAGTTCGGTGTCGCGAGCCCGAGATAGCCCAGAAAGCCAGCGGTATAATCGACCCAAGTCTCGGATTTGGCGGCGGCGAGCACCCCAAGCGGCAGGGCGATAAGATAAACGAATAATACCGCGGCGAGATTGACCAGCACCGTCATCCATAGCGCATCGCCGACGATTTCGCCCACGGGGCGGTCAAATTCGAACGACCAGCCGAAATTGCCTTGGATCAAGCCGGCAAACCCCTGCGGCCCCGGCACCATGCCGACCCAGATCAGGTATTGCTTCCAGATCGGTTCATCCAGCGCGTATTCGTGGCGCAGAAACTCGGCCTTGGCCACGCCTTCGGCCTGACCCGTGGCGCGCAACTCGGCGATCTGGTTCGACAGATAGTCGCCGGGTGGCAGGTTGATGATGACGAAGACCAGAAGCGAGACCACCCAGAGGGTCAGTAGCATGGTGATGAAACGCCACACGGCGTATCTAAGGAAGATCATCGGCTTACCTGCACATGGGGGTCTTGGAAGTAGAATTCGTCGATGCGGTGAATGCCGAAATGCGCGCCGGGATCAAAGGCCCAGATTCCATGCTCCGGTACATTCATCAGATCGTTTGAGACGACGACGGGTTGCGGGGCCTCGGCCAGCACGCCGATGGCGAATTGCTGTTCGGCGTGAATGGCGAGCATCCGCTTCCAGATGTCTTCGCGCACCTGTGGGTCGTCGGTGTGGTTCCAGTCATTCGCCAGTAGCATCAGCCGTTTCGCGGGCTGCATATCGGGGGGCGACCCGGCCTGTCCGACTGTTTGATAGTATTGTCCCCACATCGGCCAGGCAAAGAATTCCTGATTGGTGGGCGCCAGATAGGAAGGAGAGGTCGACGGCCCCGGAAGCCCGTTGTCCCAGCCGAACCAGACCGAGGCCATGGTCCGCCCCGCATAGATCCGGTTGCGTAGGATATCGCGGTCCAGCGGGCGCATGATCAGGCGGATGCCCAGATCACGCCATGTGTCCGCGATGATCGCCAGCGCATTTTCTTCCTCGCTGCGTTCGCCGGCGGTTTCGATCACGAATTCCATCGGGCGGCCATCGGGAAGCTTGCGAAGCCCTGCGGGGGTGCGGTCGGTCAGACCCATATCATCCAACAGCGCGTTGGCATGGGCGAGGTTCATCATGGACCACGCATGTGTGTTGTCGTCGTTGTAAAGCGCGCTTTGCGACAGGGCAGACATGCCGCCTTCGCTGGCGAGGCCGAAATAGAGCGCGCGGTTTATCATGCGTCGATCGATGCCGAGGCTCAGGGCGCGGCGAAATCGCACGTCGCGCATGACCTCGCGCCACACGGGGTCGGCGAAGTTCAGGTTGGGATAGATGGCGATCTGGCTGGCGGCGCCGTTGGCCCAAAGCAGGGTGCGGTATTTGCCGCCGTCCGCCTCGCCTTTCTTGAGGATCGCGACATCGGGGAAATCGAGCCCGCGCGCCTGCAGGTCGACCTCGCCCGCGTTGGCCTTGGCCGCGATCAGCCCGCCGCCGACCACGGTCATCTGCACCACATCGATATAGGGCAGCTGCACGCCCCGGCTGTCGATACGGTGGAAATAGGGGTTACGCACAAAGAGCTTGCGCGAGCTGTCCTTGTCCGAGGAGTTGATCCACGGCTGCAGAGTCGGCAGCGCGGGGTTGTCGAACTTATACATATTGTCGCGCTTGTTGTGCAGCGCGGCCCAGCTTTTGACCCGCGCGGCTTTGACCTTTTCGACCAGCGCATCGGGATCGGCGAACTTCTTGTGGAACTGCGACAGGTAGTGGGCGGGGCGATAGATGAACGGCGGGCTTGCTTGCGCCAGCAGCGGCAGAAAATTCGGATTGGGGATCTGCCATTCGAACACGACCGTATGTTCATCGGGGAAGGTGACCTTTCCCATGCGGTTGTCCACGATCATGAAATCCGGCGGCCCGCTGGGGGTGATGTCCGGGTCGTTGGCGACATTTTCCCACCAGTAGCGGAAATCATCCGAGGTAAAGGGCATGCCGTCCGACCAGCGGTGACCGGGGCGCAGGTGAAGCGTAAATTTGCGCCCTTCTTCCACGTCCACCGCGGCGAGGATATCGGGGGCAAGGGTGTAGTCAGGCTGATACCCCACCAGCCGCGCGTAGCCGTAAACGACCATCTGCCGCACGTCCTTGGTGCGCGAGATCAACGTGCGTAGCGTCCCGCCCTGACGCCCAAAGCTGCGGCCCTTGGCTTCGAGGTCGACGACCAGAGGCTCTGACGGGATGCGGTCCTGAACGTGGGGCAGGCTGCCGGCGTTGACCTCTTGCGCCCAAAAGCTGCTTTCTTGCAGCACGGGGCCGTCGCTATGCGCGGCAAGGGGCGCGAAGGCGAGGGTCGCGGCGAGGGCAAGGAAAAACTTACGCATGACAACGTACCTTATGGCCGGGCTCAAGCTCGCGCAGGGCGGGGGCGTGATGGCCTTCAAAGCGGAACTGTTCGGGCCAGAGCGTGGGAGAACCCGCGCCCTTGGCGACCAGATCAAGATCGATGGGCCGGCTGATGTCGGGTTCGGGCTGTGCCGCGATCAAGGCGCGGGTGTAGGGGTGTTGCGGATTGTAGAACAACGTGTCGGGCGGGGCCTGTTCGACGATCACGCCAGCGCGCATGACCGCGACCTCGTCCGCGATGCGGGCAACGACCGCCAGATCGTGGCTAATGAACAGATAGCTCAGGTTGGCGCGGTCGCGGATGTCTTCGAGCAGGGTCAGAATTTGCTCTTGCACCGAGACATCCAGCGCCGAGGTGGGTTCGTCGCAGATCAGCAGCTTCGGATCGAGCGTCAGCGCGCGGGCAATGGACAGCCGTTGGCGCTGGCCGCCTGAAAACGCATGCGGGAAACGGCCAAGCATATCAGGGTTCAATCCGACCCACCGCAGCATTTCGGCCGCCTTTTCACGGCGGTCGCGGGCGGTGCCGATGTTGTGCACCTCCATCGGTTCGGTCAGGGCTTGCTGCACGCGCATCCGCGGGCTGAGCGAGGAATACGGGTCTTGAAACACCATCTGCGCTTGCCGTTGAAATGCGGTGCGTTCAGTGGGCGATAGATCATGCACGGCCAGCGGTGCGGCGGCGGGGTCGGGGCGAAACAGCACTTCGCCGCCGGCATCGGGACGTTCGGCCCCCATGGCGATGCGGGCGCAGGTGGTCTTGCCCGATCCGCTTTCGCCAACAATCGCCAGTGTCTTGCCACGGGGCAGTTGCAGGTCAACGTGCTGGCAGGCGGATACGGACACCGGCTTGCGCCAGCCGCCCGCCCGCATGGTGTAAGTCTTGGACACGTCGCGGAGATCAAGGATCACATCGTCTGCGGGCTTCGTGGAAGCTGGGGTAGGGGCTGCCACGGAGGGGATCATCGGGGCGGCGGCGAAAAGCTTGGCGGTGTAGGGGTGGGCAGGGCTGCCCAACACCTCTTGCGCATCGCCCCGTTCCATCACGCGGCCCTTGTTCATCACCACGACGCGCTGCGCCATATTCGCCACGACGCCCAGATCATGGGTCACAAGGATTACGCCCATACCGGTTTCTGCCTGAAGCGACCGGATCAGCCCGAGCACCTGCGCCTGTGTCGTCACATCCAACGCGGTTGTCGGTTCGTCCGCGATCAACAACTCGGGCTTGGCGACCATGGCCATAGCGATCATCGCGCGCTGGCGCATCCCGCCGGACATCTCGAACGGATAGCTTTTCCAAGCGCGCAGCGGATCGACAAAACCGACCTTCTCAAACTGTTCGAGCACGGCACGTTTGGCCGCCGTTCGTCCCATATTGCGGTGCAAACGCAGCACTTCGGCGACCTGATCGCCAAGCCGGTGCAGCGGCGATAGCGACCGCATGGGTTCTTGAAAGATCATCGAGATGCGATCCCCCCGAATGGCGCGCATCTTCTTTTCGGGGAGGGACAGCAGGTTGACGGCACCCTCGGCCCCGTTGAACCGGATCGACCCGCCGCGCATCTGTGCCGCATCGGGCAGCAGGCGCAAAACCGACCGGCAGGACAGCGTTTTGCCAGACCCGCTTTCGCCCACCAGCGCGAGGGTTTCGCCCGCGTTCAACGCAAAGCTGACGCCGTCCACGACCGACGGGCCGTTGCCGAAACCGATCGACAGATCATTTACTTCAAGAAGGGGGGCCATTGTTATCCCAAGCGGGTCAGAGCGATCATTACCTATCGAGTGAAGCCGATAAACACCCAAGCGTCTAGGGGGCAGCGCAAAAACCAAGCGTCAGCGGTACACAAAGGGGGGCGGCGTCCCCATGTTGCATCAGTACGACCCAACCCGAAGGAGAACCGTGATGAGCCGCCTGGATATATTTATCAACCGTATGGTGTCACAGCGTGCGTGTATCGACCATGCCGCCGCCCTGACGCAGACAATGACGGGGCCGGTGTTCGAGCTGGGATTGGGCAATGGCCGTACCTTTCACCACATCCGTGAAACGATGCCCGACCGCGATATCTTTGTGTTTGAGCGCGCGGTTGCATCGAATCCCGATAGCACGCCCGAGGACCATCAACTGATCCTGGGCGATGTGCACGAAACCCTGCCTGCGGCACTGACGCGCTTTGGCGCGAATGCGGCGCTGATTCACGCGGATCTTGGCGGGCATAACCTTGCAAAAAACGATGCTTTCGCGCGTGAAATCTCGCCTTTGATCGAGCCGTTATTGGCCGTCGGGGGCATCATGGTGTCCAGTGACCGGATGTATTTCGACAATTTGATCGAAATCCCCTTACCACCTGAAGCTGTGGAGGGACGCTGCTTCATGTACCGCCGCGAGAAGTCATGATCTGAATTAAGTACTTGATACGTAATGGTTAAATAGTAAGCGGCGTCGGTATTCCGGCGCCGCTTTAAGTTTCGCTTGCACGTTCCAAATCCCCTCCCTAGTGTGCGCCCGAGACATAGTGAAACGATGTTTCGCATGGTAAAACAATTCTTGGGAGGGAATTACATGTCCTTTTTGAAAAACCTATCTTTCGCTGCTGCAATGACTGTGGCTGCTTCCGTTGCCGGTGCTGAAACCGTGCTGATCCACGGCGAAGCAGGCCCGAATCGCGGTGCCCGTGCAGATGCGTTGCAGTGGTTCGCCGATCAGGTTGCAGAGCGGTCGGAAAACGATCTGCGCCTCGACATCCAGTGGGGCGGCGCGCTGTTCAAGGCCAATGCGGCTGTACAGTCCATCGGTGACGGTGTGGCGGATATGGGGTCGGTGATCGCGGTGTATTACCCGCAGGAAATGGCCGCCTATGGCATCGCTGATCTGCCCGTAAACAACCCAGACGCCTGGGTCGGTATGCGCGCCACGGACGAGCTGATGCGCTCGAACCCCGCGATTGCGGAAAACTTGGCTGAAAAAAACCTCGTGTACATCGGCACATGGACCACCAGCCAGGTGAACATCGGCTGTAAGGGCGACGCGATCCGTTCGGTTGCCGATATCGCGGGCAAGAAAGTACGCGGCACAGGGGCCTATGGTAAGGTCTTTGGCGACGAAGGCGCGAACATGGTCAACATGTCGATCTATGACGCGTACCAAGGGCTCGACACCGGTCTGATCGATTGTAGCCAAGGGTATTCCTACGCTGTTGCCGCGCTGAAGCAGGCCGAAGTCATGGACAACTACACCCTGCTGAACTGGGGCCAGGTTGGCGGCGTCGGCATCTTCATGAACAAAGACATGTTCGATGCGCTGTCCGAAGATCAGCAAGCTGTGCTGCTGGAAACCGGTGCTGATCTGTCCGATGAATTCGGCCGCATGATCACAACCGCGAACGACAACGCCATTGCCGCGATGAAAGAGCAAGGTGTCGAAGTGTTCGAACTGCCCGCGGAAGAGCGCGCCAAGCTGGTCGAAGGCGGCGAGAAGTATCTGGCCGAGTGGGTCGAGACAGCCAACCGCACCGGTCTGCCGGGCGAGCAACTGCTGGAAGACTACAAGGCGCTGATCGCCAAATACACGCAAGAGCGCGACGAGAACGGTTACCCTTGGGCAGCTGACAACAACTAAACACAAGCTTTGGGAGGAGCAGGGACCATGTTGGTACCACTTGAGAAAATCCTGTTGGGGTTGGGCGCGGCTGCGGTCATCCTTTTGGGGATCTTGATCACGTCCAACGTGGTCGCACGCGCCGTCTTCGCATCTAGCGTACCCGATAGCGTTACTTTGGTGCGGGAGCTGATGGTTGCGGCCATCCTCCTGCCCCTTGCGGCAGCGACCGCAAACCGCGCTCACGTTAGTGTGGCTTTTGTGTCCGACCGGTTCGGGCCCAAACTCCGGTCCTGGCTTATTGTGCTTGGGTCGGTCATGGGGATGATCGCCTTGGGCGGTCTGATCTATTCCGGCGGCCGCGAATTCCTGAGCGTTTGGGAAAAGGGCAGCTTTTTCTACGGTGACCTGAACCTGCCCAAATGGCCCGGACGTCTGTTGTTTGTGGTCGGTATCGCCGCCTGCTGGCTGCGTCTGGCGGAACTGGCGATCCGCGATGTGCGGACCATCCTGTCCGGGGGCATCGTTTCGGACGAAGAAAACCACACAATCGAGCTCGTTGCCGAAAAAGAGGTGCTGTAATGGATGCGTCGACCATCGGGCTGATTGCCTTTGCCGCCGTTCTGATCCTGTTGGCGCTACGTGTGCCGATTGCCTTTGCGCTGGCCAGCGTCGCGACGATCGCGACCTTCTTTATCTTTGCCTTTCGCACCGGCACTTTCATGCCTGAACGTGCCATCCGTGCGACAACGTCGATGGTGTTCTCGAACTCCTTTGACCTGATACACTCCTACGATCTATCGATGATACCGCTGTTTGTCGCCCTTGGGCACATTGCCTATCGCGCGGATATCACGACCAAGATCTACCACGCGGCCAAGGTTTGGCTGACGCGTCTGCCCGGCGGTGTTGCCATGGCAAGCGTCATGGGCTGTGGCGGATTTTCGGCCATTACCGGCAGTTCTATCGCCTGTGCCTCGACCATGGGGAAAATCTGTACGCCCGAGATGCTGCGCATGGGCTATGACCCGCGTCTGGCAACAGCGTCGGTCGCGGCAGGGGGCACGCTGGGGTCGCTGATCCCGCCGTCGGTTCTGTTCATCATCTACGGTATCTTCACCGAGACCTCGATTTCGTCGCTGTTCCTCGCGGGTGTTTTGCCGGGGCTGCTGACGCTGGCGGGCTTTATCCTCGTGATCGCCGTCTGGGTCTGGCGTTCGCCCGAAATCGCCCCTTCGACAGCGACACGCTACTCCGCCAAAGAACGCTTTGCGGCGGCGGCTGAAAGCTGGCCTGCGGTCATGCTGTTCGTGTTGATCATCGGCGGTATCTACGGCGGTATCTTTACGGCGACCGAAGCGGCGGCTGTCTGCGTGGTCGCGGCGACGCTGATCGGTTTTGCGCAGCGCAAGCTGACCTTGCAGGGCCTGTGGGACGCGGTGAAAGAGACGTGCATCCAGACCGCGGCGATCTTCTTTATCGCGGCAGGGGCCAAGATCTTTGTGGCCTTTATCGCCCTGACCAACGTTGCCCCGATGATTGTGAACGTCGTGGCCGAGGCAGAGCTGTCCGTCGTGGTCCTGCTGCTGGCGATTGCCGCGATCTATCTGTTGCTTGGCATGTTCCTTGATCCCATTGGCATCATGGTTCTGACCCTGCCGCTGATGATCCCGCTGGTGGAAAGCTATGACATGAACCTGATCTGGTTCGGTGTTGTGGTGATTAAACTGCTGGAAATCGGGCTGATCACGCCGCCTGTCGGGTTGAACGTCTTTGTTATCGCCAATGTGGTGGGCAAAGAGGCTCCGATCGACAAGATCTTTGCCGGTATCACGCGCTTCCTCAGCGTTGACGTGATCGTGTTGGTGCTGATCATGTCCTTCCCGATGATCTCGCTGCTTATTCCTATGGCGGCGCGATGAGTGGGGACACCACAGACAGGAAGTTTGCCAACACTCTGGCGCGGGGGCTTGCTGTATTGCGGGCCTTTCGCGCCAGTGACAGCGGGCTGACCCACGCGCAGATTGCCGACCGGACGGGGCTGCCCAAGCCTACGGTGTCGCGGCTGACCTATACGCTGTGCGAACTCGGCTACCTCAGCCACGGCGGGCGCAATGACCGCTTTCGGCTGGGGCCGTCAGCCATCGCGCTTGGCTCTGTCGCATCGGTGGCGGTGAACTTTCTGGATTTGGTGTCCGACGCGATGCAAGAGCTGGCCGATAAAACGGGTACGCTATTGCTGGTCGCCGTGCGCGACGACGAGAAAATGATGCTGGTGCGCACATGGCGGCCACAGAATGCATCGACCATCTGGCTGGAGCCGGGGCACCGGATTCCCGTGTTCGGATCGTCGTCAGGCATGGCCGTCGTGGCGTCACTTGGCGAAGAGCGCTTTGAGCAGTTGACGCCCGAAGCGGATATGCGAAGGTTCCGGGCGGAGGGATATTCGCAATTGATAGAACAAGGGTTCGCCTACGCGTCGGAGGGCACACGATATGCCAGTACGATCAACGCCGTAAGTGTCCCCTATTTTGCCGAAGAGTTCGGCGAACCGGTATCGTTCACCGCCGGGGCCATGCCACATGATTTGCCCGATTCCCGTATCGTGCAAGAGGTCGGCCCCGCGTTGCGTGAACTGGTGCGCGCGCTTGAACAGCGCACCGGGCGCACCCCCGCGCTCAGCCGCCGGGACTGAAACAAGACTAGACCAAGGAATATGCTAAATGACTGACAAGATTGGATATACCCGCAAAGGCGACGTGGCCGTGCTGCGGATCAAGAACCCCCCGGTCAATGCGTTGTCCCATGCTGTTCGTGAAGGTCTGGTGGCCGGTATGGCGCAGGCCGAGGCCGATGACGGCGTCAAAGCCGTGGTTATCGTCGGCGAGGGCCGCGCTTTTATCGCCGGTGCGGATATCACCGAATTCGGCAAAACGCCGCTGGAACCTTTCCTGCCCGATGTGTGCAAACGGATCGAGGAGTCCCCGCTGATCGTTGTTGCCTCCATGCATGGTGTGTCCTTGGGCGGCGGGCTCGAGATCGCGCTGTCGGCGCATTACCGCGTGGCGCAGCCGTCGGCCAAAGTGGGCCTGCCCGAAGTGCATCTGGGCCTGATCCCCGGTGCCGGTGCGACCCAGCGTTTGCCGCGTCTGATCGGTGTGGACCCCTCGCTTGATCTGATCACCTCTGGCCGTCAGGTCAAAGCGGCCGAAGCCGAAAGCCTTGGCATCGTCGATCAGGTCACCGAGGGTGACCCCGAGGATGTGGGCGTCGCCTATGCCGAGAACCTGATCGCCACCAACGCACCGCGCCGCCCCGTCAGCGAGATGGCCGCACCCGCGCCGATCGACTGGGATGCGGCCTATGACGGGACGCTGAAAAAGGGGCGGGGGCAAATCTCTCCGGCGCAGGCGGTCCGCGCGGTTCAGGCCGCGGCAGAGCTGCCCTTTGACGAAGGCATGCTGGCCGAGCGCAAGATTTTCATGGAGTTGATGGAGACAGACCAACGTCAGGGCATGATCCACGCGTTCTTCTCTGAGCGTGCGGTAGGCAACCTGCCGGAACTGAAAGGCGTCGAACCACGCGCGTTGCAATCCATCGGCATCATCGGCGGCGGCACGATGGGCGCAGGCATCGCCACAGCGGCGCTGTTGGCAGGCTTCAACGTCGTCCTGATCGAGATGAAAGAAGACGCGGCAGAGGCCGCGCGCGGTCGCATCGCGGGCAATCTTTCCGGCGCGCTTAAGCGTGGCAAGATCACGCAGATGAAATACGACGCGATGACCAACACCGCGCTTGAGGTGTCGATCAACTATGACAGCCTCGCCTCGGTCGATCTGGTGATCGAAGCCGTGTTCGAGGACATGGGTGTCAAGAAAGAGGTTTTCGGCAAGCTTGATGCCGTGTGCAAACCCGGTGCTATTCTGGCGTCCAACACGTCTTATCTGGATGTGGACGAGATCGCGGCCAGCACCTCGCGCCCTGCGGATGTGATCGGGCTGCACTTCTTCTCGCCTGCGCATATCATGAAGCTGCTCGAAGTGGTGGTCGCCGAAAAGACCGCCCCCGATGTGGTCGCCACGGGCTTTGCCCTTGGCAAGGCGCTGAACAAGATTTCCGTGCGCGCCGGTGTCTGCGACGGGTTTATCGGCAACCGTATTCTGGCAACCTACCGCACCGCCGCCGATCATATGGTGCTTGATGGCGCGTCGCCGTTCCAGATCGACAAGGCGCTGGTGGATTTCGGCTTTGCCATGGGCCCCTTTGCCGTGGGCGATCTGGCCGGACTCGATATCGGCTGGGCCACACGCAAGCGCAAAGCGGCGACGCGCCACCCTGCCGAACGCGTGCCGACATACCCCGACAAGATCTGCGAAGCCGGCAACTTCGGCCAGAAGACCGGCAAAGGCTACTATATCTATGAGGCCGGATCGCGCGGCGGCGTGCCGAACCCCGAAGTGTCCGAGCTGATCGCCGCAGAACGCGCCGAGCGTGGCATCACCCCGCGTGACTTTACCGACGCAGAGATCGTCCGCCGCTATATGGCCGCGATGGTCAACGAGGCGGCAAAGGTCGTGGGCGAGGGCATCGCGAAGCGGCCCTTGGACGTGGATATGGTCCTGCTCTTTGGCTACGGCTTCCCGCGCTACTGGGGTGGCCCGATGAAATGGGCCGACCTGCAAGGGCTGCCTGCTCTGCTGGCCGACATCGAAAGCTACGCCAAGGAAGACGCCTGGTTCTGGGAACCCGCGCCGCTGCTGAAACAGCTGGTGGCCGAAGGGCGCAGCTTTGACGACCTGAACAAACAAGCCGCTAAGTAAATGAACAAGGGCGCAATGCCCGACAGTATAAACCGGAGGAAGACAAATGGATCTGAGCTATAGCGACGAAGAAAAGGCTTTCCGCGCCGAAGTGCGGGCCTTTCTTGAGGAAAAGCTCCCCAAGGAAATGAGCGACAAAATCCGCAAGGGTGAAGAGCTGGGTAAAGACGGTCAGGAACAGTGGCATGCGATCCTGAACGCCCAAGGCTGGCTGGCCCCGAACTGGCCCAAGAAATTTGGCGGTGCGGAATGGAACGCGGTGCAGCGTCACATTTTCGAAGAAGAAGCCGCTGCGGCCTATGCGCCGCGCATTTTGCCTTTTGGCCTGTCGATGCTCGCGCCTGTGCTGCAAAAATTCGGCTCGCAAGAGCAGAACGACTACTGGCTGCCCCGCATCCTGTCGGGCGAAGACTGGTGGTGCCAGGGCTATTCCGAGCCGGGTGCAGGGTCCGACCTTGCCTCGCTCAAGACCGAAGCGGTTCTGAACGACGAAGGCACGCACTACATCGTCAACGGCCAGAAGACGTGGACCACGCTGGGTCAGCACGCGAACATGATCTTCTGCCTTGTACGCACCGACAAGACGGTGAAGCAGCAAGAGGGTATTTCCTTCCTGCTGATCGACATGGACACCCCCGGCGTCGAAGTGCGCCCGATCATCCTGCTCGACGGCACCCACGAGGTGAACGAGGTCTGGTTCTCGGATGTGAAAGTGCCGGTCGAAAACCTTGTCGGCAAAGAGAACGAAGGCTGGACCTACGCCAAGTACCTGCTGACCCACGAACGCACCAACATCGCGGGCGTCGGGTTCTCGCAAGCGGGTCTGACCGCGGTCAAACGTATCGCCAAGGCAGAGATGTCCGGCGGCAAGCCGTTGATGCAGAATCCGCATTTCGCGGCACGTGTGGCACAGGTTGAAATCGACCTGATGGCGATGAGCACCACAAACCTGCGCATCGTCTCCAAGGCGGCCGCGGGTGCGGCACCGGGTGTTGAATCGTCCATGCTGAAGGTCAAAGGCACGATTATCCGTCAGGAGATCAACGACCTCGCACGTCGTGCGGCGGGTGCCTATGCGATGCCATTCGCATCCGAAGCGATCGAAGGGTCGAACCTGGCCCTGCCTGATCCGTTGAATGCCGGCCCCGTCGCCGCGCAATATTTCAACAACCGTAAACTGTCGATCTTTGGCGGCTCGAACGAAATCCAGCGCCAGATCATTGCCAAAACAACGATGGGAGGTGGAGCATGAACTTCGACCTGACAGAAGAACGCCAAATGCTGCAAGACAGTCTGCGCCGTTTCCTGCGCGACAAATACGATACAGCAGCCCGCAACAAGATCCTTGAAAGCGACACCGGCTTTTCCGCCGACATCTGGAACGGTCTGGCCGAACTGGGCGTCATTGGCGCACTGTTCACCGAAGATCAGGGCGGCTTTGGCGGCGCTGGTTTCGACATCGCCGTCGTGTTCGAGGAACTGGGCCGCGCAGGCGTGGTCGAACCCTTCCTTGATACCGCCATTCTGGGCGGCGGTCTGATTGCCGACTTGGGCAATGACGACCAGCAGGCTCACGTCGAAGAATTGATCGGTGGCGCGTTGCAGGTGGCTTTTGCCCACGGCGAACCCACCAGCCGCTATGACCTGAACCAGGTGACTTCTACAGCCAAGGTCGATGGCGACAACGTGGTGCTGAACGGTCGCAAGGCCGTTGTGGTCAACGCTGAAAACGCCGACATGCTGATCGTTTCTGCCCGCGAAAGCGGCGAGGCAGGCGACGAAAACGGGATCTCGCTGTTCCTCGTGCCGGCGGATACCAAGGGCATCACGCTGCAAGGTTATGCGCTGCTGGCCGGTGGTCGTGCCGCCGAAGTCACGCTGGATGATGTGACCGTCCCTGCCTCTGCCCGTCTGGGTGAAGCGGGCAAGGCGTTCAAGGCGATCGAGGCGCGCGTCGCTGCGGCCAATGTCGCGATCTGTGCGGAAACGCTGGGTGCGATGGAAACGGCAACCCGCCTGACCCGCGAATACCTGATGACCCGCAAGCAGTTCGGCAAGCCCATCGGCACGTTCCAGGCGCTCGCGCACCGCATGTCCGACCTGTTGATCGAGATGGAGCAGGCGCGCTCTGCCGTGATCGTAGCCGCGGGCAACCTCGAAGCGGAGTACAAGGCGCGCGAGACGCATATCTCTGCCGCCAAGAACCTGCTGGGTCGCGCGGGCCGTCTGGTTGCCGAAGACAGCATCCAGATGCACGGCGGTATCGCCATGACGCAAGAATACGAACTGGCCCATATCGCCAAGCGTATCATCATGGCAGACCACCGTTTTGGTGACACAGACCACCATCTGGAGCGTTTCATTGCCCTTGCAGCAGCCTGATGAAAGCCAGCTGATCCGGGACGAGACCGGCACCCAAACCCTGGTCGGATATGTCGTCGACATATCCGATCCGGCCCACGGGCGCTGCTTTCTTGATCTGGGTCCGCAACACTTTAACCGCCATGGGGTTCTTCATGGCGGTATTGCCGCCACATTGCTGGATAACGCCTGTGGCATGACCGGATCGCTGAGCGTGGATCCCACCGGCCAGCACCCGTTCCTCACGATCTCGCTGACGACCCAGTTTCTGGCCGCGGGGCAGCCCGGGCGCGTGACCGCGACCGGCACGATCAAGGGCGGTGGTCGCAGCCTGCTGTATATCGACGCTGAACTCGTCCACGAAGACGGCACGGTCATTGCGACATCCACAGGCGTGTTCAAGCGCGTCCCACAGGAGAAACTGAAATGAGCGCTCGGATCGAAGACAAGGGTGACCGGATCGTCATCTGGAACGGTAATGCACATAAGCGGGGGGCCCTGTCGCCCGAGCTTTACGCTTGCATCGGCCAAGCGATTGAAATGGCCGCCGCGCCGCGTATCCGTGCCGTGATCCTCACCTCCGAAGGGGATTTCTTTTGCGCGGGCGGCGATCTGAATGTCCTGATTGCCCGCCGCGACATGTCCAAAGATGAACGTCGGGGCAAGATCAACGAATTGCACAGCCTGATCCGCGCGATCCGGTCCTGTCCGGTGCCGGTGATCGCCGCCGTCGAAGGCGGTGCCGCGGGCGCGGGGCTGTCTTTCGCGCTGGCCTGCGATCTGATCGTTGCCGCCGCCGGTGCCAAGTTCACCGCTGCTTACGTCAAGGCGGGGCTGGTGCCCGACGGGGGGCTGACCGCCTCGCTCGCGCGTGCGCTGCCGCGGCAGCTCGCGATGGAGATGTGCTTGCTGGCGCAGCCCGTCACCGTTGAACGCATGCATGATCTGGGCGTGGTAAATGCCGTCACCGACAAGGGCGGCGCGTTCGAGGCCGCGATGGCGCTTGCCGACCGTTTGGCCGCAGGCCCCCGCGAAGCCCAAGGGGTGATCCGCGGGCTGGTCGCACAGGGCTATGACGTGTCCGAGGCCGACCAGCTTGAAGCGGAATGTGACGCCATGGCCCATGCCACTGGCGCAGATGAAGCCGCCGAAGGCATCGCCGCTTTCCTCGAGAAGCGCACACCGAATTACGGCGGCTGACCCTCGGCCACCGATCTATTGACCCAACCCGCAGCCAGACGCGCTGACCGGGTTCTGAAAGACTGCGGGGAGGCAGAGAATATAATGGTACGTGTAGAGCAATTTCTGGCGGATCAAGTGGCCGCACGCGGGGACGCGCCCGCGCTGAGCGACAGCACAGGGGTACGCTGGACGTACAAGATGTTCGACAAGGCAAGCGACGACATCGCGCAGGCGCTCAAGGATGCCGGTGTGCAGCCCAACGACCGCGTGTTGATGCTGTCGGAAAACTGTGCCGCCGCCGTGGCCACTGTATTTGGCACGTGGAAAGCCGGCGCAGTCATCATCCCCGTCAATGCACGCCAAAGCGCGGGCGAAATCCAGCGGATCATTGACCACGCGGCACCTGCTGCTGTGCTGATGACCTGCCACGCCTCACCGGATGCGACAGCCCATGCGGAACGGCTGGGTGCCGCAGAGATCACCGGTGCCTTTGGCGCGATGCATCTGGCCACGCCGATCGCCAGCAACCCCGATGGGGATCTGAGCGATGTGGCGGTGCTGCTGTATACCACCGGTACAACGGGTGACCCCAAGGGCGTCATGCTGACCCATGCCAACGTGCGCTTTGGCGGCAATGCCTCGGCGACGCTGCGGGGGATCAATGCAGGCGATGTGGTCTATGGCGTGTTGCCCCTGACCCATGTTTTCGGGCTGTGTTCGGTTATGACCGCCTCCTGCTGCGCCGGTGCCGAAATCCGGCTGGAGGCGCGTTTCTCGGCTGAAAAGCTTTATACCGCGCTGACCACGGGGGTGAACTTCCTGTCGGCCGTGCCGCAGATGCACGCGCTGCTGATGCAATACACGAAAGAGCAGGGGCTGACGCAGCTTAACTCCGAAACGCTGCGCTATGTATCTTCGGGGGCAGCACCGCTGGACCCCACGTGGAAGCGCAAGGCCGAAGCCTTTTACGGCGTCGCGATCCAGAACGGCTATGGCATGACGGAATCCACCGCCGGTATCTCGGCCACCAGTAACCCACTGGGATCGCCCGATATCTCGGTCGGTCCGTCCTTGCCCGGTGTCGAGACCAAGATTGATGATACCGTCGAAGGCGGCAGCAATGGCAAGGGAGAGGTCTTGACCCGTGGGGCCCACGTGATGAAGGGCTACTACAAGAACCCCGAGGAAACCGCCAAAGTCCTCGGCCAGGATGGCTGGCTGCGCACCGGCGATCTGGGGACGTTCGACGAACACGGTCACCTGCATATTCTGGGCCGCTCGAAAGAGCTGATCATCCACGGCGGGTTCAATGTCTACCCGCCCGAGGTAGAGGCCGCGATCAACGATCACCCGCAGGTCATTCAGGCCGCCGTGGTGGGCCGGTCCACCGGCAATGACGAAGAGGTGCTGGCCTTCGTCCAGATCGCCGAGGGCGATACGCTGGACCCGCAAGTCCTGAAGGCCTTCGTCAAGGAACGGCTGACTGGCTATAAACGCCCCAGCCAGTTTATCATCGGAACGGCCCTGCCTGCGGCCCCCACGGGCAAGATCCTCAAGCACAAGCTGATCGAGACATTCAAGGATCAGCTGGCCTGATTGGATCCTGATTGGTCCCTGTGCGGTGTTAAGGAAAAGGCCGGTCCCCCGTGGTGGGGGCCGGCCTTTTCCTTTGTCGCTGGTGTGCGGCTGGCGCTTAGACGTAGACGCCTTCCGCAGCGGCGCGGATCGCGCGGATGTTTTCGCCGTAGGGGGCAGGGTTGCTGACAGACCCGCCACGGAATACCGCGGAGCCTGCGACCAGCACATCAGCCCCCGCCTGCGCCACGCTGGAAGCGGTGTTTACGTCCACACCGCCGTCGATTTCGATATGCACCGGACGGTCACCGATCATCGCGCGCAGGGTGCGGATCTTGTCGCTCATGTCGATGAACTTCTGCCCGCCGAAACCGGGGTTCACGGTCATCACACAGACCAGATCGGCAACGTCCAGCAGATGCTCTACCGCTGCGGCAGGCGTGCCGGGGTTCAGCGCGACACCGGCCTTGGCACCGGCACCGCGGATCGCTTGCAGCGTGCGGTGGATATGAGGACCTGCTTCGACATGGGCAGTGATCACATCGGCACCGGCTTTGGCAAAGGCATCAATGTAGGGATCCACGGGTGCGATCATCAGATGCACGTCCATCACGCCCTTGATATGGGGGCGGATCGCGGCGCAGGTGGTCGGGCCAAAGCTGATGTTCGGGACGAAATGCCCGTCCATTACATCGACATGTACCCAGTCCGCGCCCTGTGCTTCGATGGCTTCGCACTCTGCCCCGAAATTGGCAAAGTCGGCAGCAAGGATGGAGGGGGCGATTTTGATCGAACGGTCGAAGGTCATGGGATCGGGCCTTTTGTGAAAGGGAGGGGGCTGATGCAGCGGTGACGCCCATATAGGCAATGTCGCGCGCGCTGGCAATCTGGGGAGCCTTCGGCGAGGATTTAGGGCCATTTGGAAGCGGGCGAGGCTGGGTGCCACAGGCGGTGACGCTTCGTTCTTGAGAGTGGTTTTCGGGGGGCGTGCGCTTGACACTACGTCATGCCACGACCCATTGTGCGCGCAAATTCAAGGGGAGGATATCATGACCACATTCAACCGCCGCCAGACATTGGCGACCATGGGGGCCGCTGCCGCGGTCGGGCTTGCTGCACCGGCTGTTGCGCAGGGCAAAAAGATCACTCTGGGCGCGCTGCGCTTTACCAGCCATTCCGGTACATTCGTGGCCTATCAGCGCGAGTATTTCAAGCAGGCCGGTCTGGATGTCGAGCTCAAGTTCTTTCAGGCCGCCCAACCGATGGCCGTTGCGATTGCCAGCGGGGATGTCGACTATGCCGTGACCGCGATCTCGGGCGGGCTGGTGTCGCTGGCGGATAAGGGTGCGATCAAGGTGATCGGCGGTGCTTTGTCTGAAGAGAAGGGCATTGACGGGCAGAAGTTTCTGGCCTCGGACGCGGCCTATCAGGCGGGTGTGACCGCGCCTGCGATGCTGGACGGGAAGAGCTTTGGCATGACCACGGCGGGATCGTCGTTCCACTATATGGGGTCAAAGATGGCGCAGGCCGAGGGGATCGACCTGTCGTTCAAACCGTTGCAGAAGGTGGGTGCCATCATCGGGGCGCTGAAGACCGGCCAGATTGATGGCTGGTCCATCGTGCCCCATATCGCCAAGCCACTGGCGGGCTCGGGTGCCGTGCATATCATCGGGAACGTCTCCGATTATCTGCCCGACTATCAGGTCACCACGGTCTTTACCTCGACCAAGAACGCGACCGACGAAAAGCAGCAGACGCAGGATTACCTTGCGGCCTATGCCAAGGGGGCGGCTGACTACAACGCCGCGATGATCGAACAGACCGCCGGTGCGGAAGGCGTGGCCGAGATGGTCAAGCTGATCCACAACTACGTCTACACCGACAAAACGCTCGAGGCCGCGACGCCGGGGATTGTCAACGGCACCATGCGTCTGAACGAGGGGGCCGCGTTGAACGTCGCCTCTGTGCGTGACCAGCTGAGCTGGTTCCAGTCCGAGGGGCTGGTGGATGCGGATATCACGCTGGAGACGTTGATCGACACGTCTTTCGTCGACACCATCGGCGCCTGATCGCGCCATCTATACCAACGACAGGTCGGGCAGGCTTTGCCCGGCCTTTGATATTTCAGGACGTTTCTCATGGATCTTAGGTTAGCGGGGGTCAGCCACACTTATGGCGAGACCGAAGTGCTGCGCGATATCAACCTTGATATCCCGTCAGGGCAGATTGTCTGCATCGTCGGGCCTTCGGGCTGTGGCAAGTCGACCCTGCTGCGGATGCTGGGCGGGCTGGAGCAGCCGACTTCGGGTCAGGTGCTGCAACTGGGCACGCCCCCAGCCGGCTGTCTGAACCCGCTCACCTACGTGTTTCAGGATTTCGCCTTGCTGCCCTGGCGCAGCGTGCGCGGCAATGTGGCGCTGGTGCTGGAGGATCATGGTCTGGACGCCGCCGCGCGGGCGCAAATCATCGACGATGTGCTGGCCCGTACCAAACTGACCGAATTTGCCGATGCCCTGCCCAAACAACTTTCTGGCGGGATGAAACAGCGGGTGGCCATTGCACGCGCCTTGGCAGTGAACCCTGCGGTGATGTTGATGGACGAACCGCTGAGCGCGCTGGACAGCCAGACGCGCGAGCTGTTGATGGACGATCTGATCAGCCTGTGGACCCGCCAGCCTTTCACCGCCGTCTATGTCACCCACAATCTGGCAGAGGCCGTACGGCTGGGGCACAGAATCGTGGTGCTATCTCGCCGCCCCGGGCAGATCCGCGAAGTGGTCGAGCTGACCACCCCGCTGGCAGAGCGTGCCTATGGCGATGCCGCCCTCGAGGCGCAACAACAACATTTGTGGGGGCTGATGCGCGAAGAAGCCGCCGCCGCCGATGCGGAGTTGATCCATGTCTGATGCAGCACATACAAACAGCCGCCCCGTCGCCTTTCGTGGTGGCGGTTTTGCCCCCAAGCAACGACGGGGCATGGGGGTCTTGGTCTTTGTCCTGCTGATCCTGCTGGCCGAATGGGGCACGCGCAGCGGTTTTATCTCTAACCTGACATTGCCGCGCCCCTCGGATGTGGCGATGACCTTTGTCGAACTGTGGCAATCGGGGATGCTGTTCAAACACCTGGCCCCCTCGCTCAGCCGCTTGGCTGTTGGGGCGACGCTCGGGGCTTTGGTTGGAGTCGGCGTCGGGGTGATGATCGGGCTGTTCAGCTATGTGCGTGCCGGGCTGGTGCCCCTGGTTGCGGCGCTGTTCCCGATCCCCAAGATTGCGCTTTTGCCGTTGTTCGTGATCTGGTTCGGCATTGACGAGGGCAGTAAATACGCGCTGATCGCCTTTGGGACATTCACGCCGACGGTCGTGGCGACCTATGCTGCGGTGGACAATGTGGACCGCGGATTGATCCGCATGGGGCAGAGCTTTGGTCTGTCGTGGTGGTCGATCGTGCGCAAGATCGTACTGCCGGGGGCGATGCCGGGCATCCTGTCGGGGCTGCGCATCTCTTTGGCGATTGCGATCATCCTGTTGGTGGCCGCTGAAATGCTGGGCGCGGAATATGGCATCGGGGCTTATATCCTTGAGGCCGGCAGTCTTTATGATCTTGAACGTCTGTTTGCGGGTGTCGTGATCCTGTCGGTGCTTGGGGTTTGCGTGAGCGCCGTGATTGCCGCCATCGAAACCCGCGTGCTGCGCTGGCGGGTCTGATCGGAGGGAA
>Ga0208468_1000166_pt1 | contig 21991 bp, 16 predicted proteins | sample DeeseametaMP0960_FD_184198 | JGI IMG/M metagenome (GOLD analysis project Ga0208468, IMG submission 184198) | Marine microbial communities from the Deep Indian Ocean - MP0960 (SPAdes) | ecosystem: Environmental > Aquatic > Marine > Oceanic | place: East of Madagascar, South Indian Ocean... | reverse complement strand
TGGTGTACTAAAAATAGATGTTGGCCAACCACCTGAGCGACGATTAAGAAGTTGATGTACCTCTTGGTAATGCTTGTCTATATCTGGACGTTCTTCACGGTCAACTTTTATGGATATAAAGTTGCGGTTGAGTATATCTGCACATTCTTGGTCCTCAAAAACTGTCTCTTCCATCACATGACACCAGTGACAAGAGCTGTATCCTATGCTTATAAATATAGCTTTATTTTCTTTCTCTGCTGCCTCAAAGGCTTCATCACACCAAGGCCACCAATTAACTGGATTATCTTTGTGCTGCTGGAGGTAAGGGCTATCTTCGTTTGCTAATCTATTTGACATTTTTGTAACCTTTTTTAATGTACTTTAATACTATATAATTGTAAATATTTATATGTAACTTCTTTTATATAAGAGTATAGAAATAATACTAATGAAGTGCTGAATGAATTTATTAAATTTTATATTCTTAGGTATACCCAGTTTAAGAATCTATTAAATTAAATGGAAAAGAGATACAGGTCATTGTTAATAAAGTAGTGAAGAGTCCTTTTAACTGTAAGTTTATAGAACATAAAGAGAGCGGGATTACTACTCGCCGTAAATATAATACAATATTATTTAATTCGAGTGCTAAATTTGATTCTGAAACAGGTTGGTCCAGTTTTGATGACTCTTAAGAAGGTGCAGTTCAAAAAGTCTCAGATGCTGATGAAAGACGGGTTGAAATAGTATGTACTAACTGTAAGGATCATTTAGGACATGTATTTTATGACCTGCTTGTTTTTGTGTCCCTTGAAAACTTAACCAGTCCTCTCCGTTGACAGTAGAACTGATTAAAAGACAATAAAGACATATTGTAAAGAATGAAAAACTTGGGATAAAATTATACTTAGGATCCCTTTATTAGAGTATTTATAGGCTTATTTTAAAATTCTCCGCGTTTGACACGAGCTAAAACAAAGGGAATATTTATACCATCATTGTTTATGCCTACATCATGACATGATTCACATTTATCACCCATGGGGCATACATCATTTTTTACAAGTTCTTCTAAGGTATTGAATTTGTTTTCTTTTATACAAGCTGCAATATCTTTTATACTTAATGAGTTACAAGAACATATTTCTGTGTTTAAATCAATCATTTTTTTCATCCTTTAGAGTAGTTATGTATTATTTTAGGTAAAAAAGTATTAAGAGTGAGTATAAAACTAAAAATACTTTAATTGCTTTATAATTTACACAAAGAATACATACTATTTATTGTACTATTACTAAATACAATTAGAAGGTAAAAAATGCAACTGATAATACAATTATTTATGCTAATTACACTTACAATAAGTAGTGTATATTCAGGGGACTTTTTAGTACCTGATGAAGCATTTAAACCTTATGCAAAAGTTAATGAAAATGCTCAAATAGAAGCAGGTATTATTCTTGGTAAGGATATATATATTTATGCTCAGAAGATGAGTATAGAGCTCAAAGGCACTAGTTTAAAAATTAAAGAAATTAAAAAACCAATATTCATCGATCATGATGGTGAACAAGTATATACTATCTCCCCCGAACTACTTATAACTTTGGAAAATCCAGAAGGCTTAAGTGGTATACAAAATTTTACACTGCTTTTATCATACCAAGGGTGTTCAGAAATAGGTCTATGTTATAATCCTTATGTAAAAGAATTTCTCTTAACTCTAAATATCTCAAAACTCTCTTTAGAAAATAAAGTAAAAAGAGGTACAGTAGAGCTATCAAAGAGTGATGCGATTGCAGATACAATAAAGTCAGGAAAAATTGGAATTATTCTTGTGACATTTCTTGGTTTTGGTTTACTTCTTGCAATGACTCCATGTGTTTTTCCTATGATTCCTATTATTTCAGGTCTTATTGTTGCTCAAGGTAAAGGATTGACTACAAAAAAAGCTTTTGCCCTTTCTGTAGTTTATGTTTTAGCAATGGCAGTGGCTTATACTATCGCTGGTGTACTCGCTGGCTTATTTGGAGCAAACCTTCAGGCAGCACTCCAAATGCCATGGGTGATTTACTCCTTTAGTTTGATTTTTGTAGCTCTTGCCTTAAGTATGTTTGGTTTTTATGAATTAAAACTACCAGATGCACTTGTTAGAAGAGTGAATTCAGGTGCTAATCATGGTGGTTATATAGGTGTCGCGACTATGGGGTTTTTATCAGCACTTATTGTAGGACCATGTGTTGCTGCTCCACTTGCTGGTGCATTAGTGTATATCGGACAAACAGGGGATGCTATTCTTGGTGGAATGGCTCTGTTTTCTATGAGTATAGGTATGGGACTTCCTCTTATCGCAGTTGGTGTAAGTGCAGGTAAGTTTATGCCTAAACCTGGTGCATGGATGACTATGGTGAGTGCTATCTTTGGTGTTATGATGTTATCAGTAGCTATCTGGATGCTAGAAAAAATACTAGATCCTTCTATTATTATGGTTATGTACAGTATCTTAGGAATAGGATTTTCATTGTATCTTGGTGTATTTGAAAAAGATCATCACTTCTTTAAGCATAGTATAGCAATCATTATTTTTATATATTCTGTCGCATTATTTATAGGGTTTTTAGCTGGTTATTCAAGTATGACTAAACCACTTGGTTTTTTAAATGAAGTAGTATTAGTTCAAGATACAAGTAAAGAGCAGATTAAAGAAGCAAGTTTTATTATAGTACATTCTATAGAAGAGTTAGATATAGTGTTAGCAAAGAATAAAGGAAAAAAGATTCTGCTTGATTTCTCAGCAGATTGGTGTAGTGCTTGTAAAGAGTTAGAAGATATAACATTCGTTGATACTGCTGTAATAAACAAAATGAGTGAGTTTGTTTTGGTACGTGCAGATGTAACAGCAAATACAGATCAAGAAAAAGCACTCAGTAAAAAGTATGGTGTTTTTGGTCCCCCTGTATTGATTTTTTTTGATAAAAATACCGAAGTGCAAAAATCAAAAACTATTGTAGGCCTTATCCCACCAGGTGCATTTTCACTCCACTTAAATAGTCTGTAATATGAAAACCATTCTTCTACTCTTTCTAATCCTTGCTTCATCTTTAGTCGCAAAAGTAGAGTGGTGTGATAGCTTTGAAATTTATGATGATGCAAAAGCTAGTGACAAGTTAGTCATGGTTATGCTCTCAAGAAAAGATTGTCCTGCTTGTCACTACATGTATAGTATTGTTTTTGAAGACAAGCAAGTGAGTAAACTTTTAAAAGATGCTTACCTTGCAATGAAAATAGATGTTGATGAGGACTTTATACCTTTAGGGTTAGAGTATTTTGCCACTCCTACATTTTATTTCCTAGATAAAAATGAAATAATATTAAAAAGGCTCAATGGTGGTGAACACATAAGTGAGTTTATAAAAATACTCAAAGAATTAAACAAATCTAAAGAAGAAGATTAGTTTTATTAAATAAATAATTGTTACTTTTTTTAAGGATATAACTAGATTTTTAGTACCTTAGATGTAGATTTATATGTATTTCTAGATTTTAAACATATGGCCTGAATAGTACTCATGACACAAAATCTCTCGGTTTTCCAGCTGTTTATAACTAGTTAAGTTCTGCAAAAATTAAAGATAAAGAAGCAGAAGCTATACTTATGAAAGGACATACTAGCTTTGAGTCTATTTTAATAGGTATTACAGAGTAATACCTTTTGAATTAATGCACTAAAATTTTAGGGGGAGGAGTTATAGGGACTTTTACCCCTACGACTACAATGAACTTTGTTCATTGTAGTCGTAATATATTACCCTTTATCTTCGTCCTCTACCACCGCCACTAGAGTTTCTATTTCCACCATTACCACGACTACCGCCACCACGAGGTTTATTTCTCGCTCCACGATTTCCACCCATATTGATAGGTTCTGCTTTGATACTTGGATCAGGTTTAAAGTCTTTGAGCCATACTTTTGGTATATCTTTATTTATAAGTTTTTCAATACCTGCTAAAAATTCATCTTCATCTACACAGACAAGGCTAATAGCCTCACCCTTGTTTCCAGCACGACCAGTTCGTCCAATTCGGTGAACATAATCCTCACTTACATTTGGAAGCTCATAGTTAACAACATGAGCGAGTTGGTCAATATCTATACCACGAGCAGCGATATCAGTTGCAACTAGAACACGAGTTTTTCCTGCTTTAAAGTCAGCAAGTGCTTTTGTTCTTGCATTTTGGCTCTTGTTTCCATGAATGGCAGCAGAAGTGATACCATCAGTTTCAAGTTGTCCACAAAGACGGTTAGCTCCATGTTTTGTTCTTGTAAAAACTAAAATTTGTTGCCAATCTCCTTCTTTTATAAGGTGTGTTAAGAGTTCGCGTTTACGAGTTTTATCTACATGGTAAATCGCTTGTGTTACTATCTCACTTGAGGCATTTGTTCTTGCTACTTCTATAAGAGTAGGAGACTTTAAAAAGCTAGTAGAGAGTTTCTTGATAGCATCTGAGTATGTTGCTGAGAAGAGTAGCGTTTGGCGTTCTTTTGGAAGCACAGCTATAACTTTTTTGATGTCATTTACAAAACCCATATCAAGCATTCTATCTGCTTCATCAAGGATGAGAAAATCAACACCACTAAGGTCAATTGTTCTTTGACTTATGTGGTCAAGAAGACGTCCAGGAGTAGCAACAACTATGTCTATACCCTTACGAAGTGCTACGATTTGTGGATTTATCTTAACACCACCAAAAATTACAGTTGTTCTAAATGGTGTGTGCTTAGCATACAAACCAATACTTTCAGCAACTTGAGAAGCTAACTCTCTAGTTGGTGTAAGTACAAGTGCTTTAACTTTTTTGTTACCTTTTTCTGGTTTTGCACGAAGGAGAAGTTCTAACATAGGTAATGTAAAACCTGCTGTTTTTCCTGTTCCTGTTTGTGCACCTGCTAAAATATCTTTACGCTGAAGTATTACCGGTATCGCTTTTTCTTGAATGGGTGTTGGTGCATCATACCCTTGTTCTTGTATCGCTTTGAGGAGGAGTTTATTAAGCCCTAAATCATTAAATGTCATAGTTGTCCTAGTATGTATTAATTGTATATTTAATTCATAATAGCATAATTTAGGCTTTAAATGGATATAATTTTGTAATTAATATTCAGGATACCTTATGTCAGAAAACCAAATCAATATAAAAGCGGGTAATCACCGTGTTTACCCATGTGAAAATGAAAAAAAGACTGCACTCGTTAACAAACTCATAGAAGATAATAAAGAGCTTGATATCGTAGTTGTATGTTCTACTGATGTAAATACTTTAAAAGAAGCGATAGACTCTAAAAATGTAAGAGTTGTTGAAGATAGAGAACTTGTAAAAGATAAAGAGATGAAGTGTGAGTTTCTTATCAGTTTTGATATGCCTGTAAAAGCAATCGTATATATGGCAAGAGTATCTCGTGCTTCTAAAAAAGCTGTAATGATTTTAAATGAGAGCGAGCAGAGACTTCTTCACTCTATAGAAACACTACTTGGTCGTGCTATTAAACAAGAAGTTTTAGAAGACTTTATGTATGAACTTCCTAAACCAAAAGAGTTTGATCCAAAAGCGAAGAAAAAACTGACAAAAAGTCAAATAACTGAAATAGCAAAACAACGCCATGAAGATGCAACAAAATCTGATAAAACTATTGAGATGGAAAAGCAGTGGGCGAAAAAGAAAAAAGAAACAAACAAATATCTTGGTGATGATGAAAATGGAAAAGCAAAGTTTTCAGGAAAAAGTGGAGATAGAAATCATGCTCATGATGGAACGCCAAGAGTTAAATCTGGTGCACCAAAAGCTGGTGGAAAAAGAATCAGTATAAAAGCTAGAAAACCTAAAGAGGATTAATCCTCTACAAGTTTGGCTATTTTAACTGAACTTCCATGACTAAGATACTCTCTAAGGTCTTTAGCATGTGTTAAAAAGAGTTCTCTATCATACTCTTTGTAAGCACGTAAAAGCTTTTCTTTAGTTACATTCTCTTGTAAAAATTCAGGATGAATACTCTCTCCTTTAAACTTCTTAAACATGATATTACTTAATCCTACATCTTTTATCTTAAAGAGTTTAGCTCCTATGAAAAAGTCTAATGGTTTTGCTATGTAGGTCAAGATAAAAGGTACACCAATGATGGCTGCTTCAAGTGTTGCTGTTCCACTACATATAAATGCGAAGTCAGAGTTTAGAAGTGTTTTGTGCGCTTCATTTGAGATGTTTATCTCTTTTAAGTCTCCATAGAGTTCGGCTATCTCTTCTTTTGAAAAATGTTTAGGAATGATTATAGTGGCCTCTGCATTTATCTCCTCTATAAGTTCTAAGTAAATAGGCATAAGTTTTTTTATCTCACCCTTTCTACTACCAGGCATAAACACCACTTTCTTAACTTCTGTGTTTAGAGAAGTTTTAAACTCTTTTATTTGGTCAAGTAGTGGATGTCCAACATACTCAATCGGTGCATCATCAGGGTAGTAAGAGGGTTCAAAAGGCAGGATAGAAGCTAGTTTATCTATAGTTTTTGCAAGTACTGGTATGCGTTTTTTCTTCCAAGCCCATGCCTGGGGTAGTATGTAGTAGATTATTTCTTTATCTGGATACTTCTTTTTTATCTTTTTAGCAAGTGGTAGGTTAAACCCTGAAGAGTCTATAAGTAAAACCTTGTCAGCATCTTTTGCTAAGTCCACCATCTCATCTGCAAGTTTAAAAAAGTAGCGAATTTTTTTGAGTGCATCTACTATGCCCATTATAGCAAGACTTTGTAGGTCAACTATTGGTTTACCTAAGTTTTTATCAAAGATACCGATAAGTTCGACATCACCTTTAAACTCTTTTATTAAGGAAGTCAGATGAATATTTGCAGAGTGCTCTAGTGCAGATACAAGAAGTTTCATGAACCACCATCTCCGTGAGTCTCATAACTATCATCATATGACTCAGCAATTTCTACATCTATGTAGTCTCTAAAGTAAGTAGTGAGGTCATCTATATCATCATCACTGAGACCAAGAGTAAAGTCTATCATCATCTCTTGTTGTTGTGTATCTGCTTTATGCTCCCTAAAGTGTTTGAGTTTATAGGACATATAACCTTTAGCACGATTGGCTAAGTGTGGATACCGATGGATACCTTCTAGTTTATGACCATGGCAGGCATAACAAGCATTAGAGATATAAAGGTATTTCCCCTTTTCGTATGAAGTCTCTGCAAAAATAGATGTAAATGTTAAAAATAGTAGTAATATGAAACGCAAACTAAGCCTTAATGATTTATAATGATACTATTATATCAAAGGTGGCTTAAGTATGATTATAAGAAATGCAATTGTTTGTGATGTAGATGGTGAGCGAAGTGTAGATGTTCGTATACAAGATGGAGTTATTACGGAGATAGGTCTTTTATTAAAAGATGAAGATATCCTTGATGCAAAAGGTGCATATCTTTTACCCTCTTTAATAGATACAAATGTAAAACTACTAGACTCTAACTTGAATGCTAAAAATATTCAAACCATATCTGATGAGGCAAAAAAAGGTGGCGTCGGGCATATAGTTTTAAATGCAGACTCAAATCCGAGTATAGATAGTGAAGTAGTTTTAGAATTTGCACAACATGGTGTGGCTTCTGCTATAGGTGCTAAGGTTGACTTGATGCTCAACACTCTTAAAGAAGACAATACACTCTCTAACATTGCGATACTTCTAAAAAAAGGTGTAGTCACACCTTATATGAGTACAATTGCTAAAAATGATATTGCTATAAAAATAGCCCAATATGTTCAGATGTATAAGGTGACACTTTTTTGTAAAGCAGAAGACAACTCTTTGATAAACGCAGGGGTTATGTTAGATGGTGATGTTAGTTCAAAATTAGGTCTTGCAGGGATTCCAAACCTGAGCGAAGTACTTCATGTCTCTCGTATGATAGAGATAGCAAAGCACTGTAAGATAAAAATTTTATTTAAAGCCATTGCAAGTCCGCGTTCAGTTGCACTAATACTAAAGGCTAAAGAAGAGGGTGTAGAAGTGAGTTGTGAAGTTTCTATCCATCACCTTACATCTTGTGATGAGGCTTGTGAGGGTTTTAACACATTAGCAAAACTAGACCCACCTTTGCCAAGTAAAGATGATATGCTACTTCTTCAAAATGCTCTTAAACGAGGAGAGATAGATGTTCTTACAACTCTCCATCAAGCAAATTCCCCTGTAAACAAAGAGGTGGCATTTTTTGATGCTGCTTATGGATGTGAGGGTTTAGAAAATGCTCTAGCAAGCTACTATGAAAAGTTGGTAAAAAGTGGTTTTATATCAATGACTGAATTATTACAATATACAGTTTCAAATCCTGCAAAATCAATAGGTCTAATGAGAGGAAAAATAGAAGTTGGTATGAAAGCTGATTTAGTGGTTTTTGATATAAATAGCCTAGAAATTAAAGAGGTATTTTAGTAACTTTTTATCTGCTTCAATAAAATAGTAACTTTGTGAGTACTCAAGTTCTAGTTTTTCGATAATTTTTTGTATAGACTCAGAATGAATAAACTCTGTTATTACAGGTTTATGTATATTCTTTTTTTCTAATTGATACTTCATCTGGATTGGTATCGTTTCAAATAGCACAATATTGATTACCCAAATACTTACCTTAGCAATATAATATTAATATATTTTAAATTATTAAATATTATATTTTCTTCAACTAAAGATACTTAGACTATACTTTAACTCTTTTCTTATAAAATGATTTTTTATATTCATTAAAATTGTCATGAAGTATAGCTTCACGAACTTCTCGCATAAGGTTGAGGTAATAATGCAGGTTATGAATAGTTGCAAGTCTGAAGTAAGTAATCTCTCTAGAGCGAAACAAATGACTTAGGTATGATCGAGAGTAAGTTTTACATGTTAAACACTCACACTCAGGATCTATAGGAGCAGCATCTTCTTTGAACTTTGCACCTTTAATATTTATACGACCAAATGATGTAAAAAGAGTTCCATTTCTAGCATTTCTTGTAGGCATAACACAGTCAAACATATCAATGCCACGTTCAATATTTTCAATAAGGTCTTCAGGAGTTCCAACACCCATCAGATAACGTGGTTTGTCCTCGGGCATATACTGTACAGTATGTTCTACTGTGTCGTACATTTCATTATTTAACTCACCAACACTTAATCCACCAATTGCAAAACCATCATAATCCATAGCACATAGCTCAGTTGCACTTTTAGTTCTAAAGGCTCTGTCTGTTCCACCTTGAATAATTGCAAAGATGTTTTGTCCAGTACAGATTCCTTTTTTTTGTTGTTCTCTAAAGTAGTCTATAGACTCTTGTGCCCAAGCAGTAGTTCTTTCAATAGAAGTTCTGATACGTTCTTGAGTTGCTGGTAGTGCTACTAAATCATCTAAAATCATCATAATATCTGAGCCAAGATTTGTTTGAATATCTATAACTTTTTTTGGTGTAAAGAAATGCTTAGACCCATCAATATGAGAACGAAATTCTATACCATCTTTCATAGGTTTAGATATGTTACTGAGTGAAAAGGCCTGAAACCCACCACTATCTGTTAAAAAACTCTTCGGATACTTTGTAAAACCATGGAGTTTCCCCATCTTTTTTATAGTGGTATCTCCTGGACGAAGATATGTATGGTAAGTATTTGCAAGGATTATTTCAGCACCAAGAATGTTAAGTACATCATCTGCATCGAGTGACTTAACACTTCCAATAGTTCCAACAGGCATAAATACAGGTGTTTTAATAGTTGAGTGTTCTGTAATTATAGTTGCTGCACGGGCCTTGCCACTTGTTGCTTCTAGTGTAAATTTCATAGTGTGAATTCCTAAATGAGTATAATGCAGTTATTATAACATTATAACAATTTGTTAAGCTATAGTTATTGATGTCTAGTTAGGGTAAATTTAAGACTTGTATAAGATTAATGAATATTATATATATAATATTACCAACAGTTATGCAGTGAGGTTAGCACAATTGAAAGCAATTATTATTTTATTGAGTTTATATTGATCGAATTGTCTGCACATGATTTAAAACAAGTGTGGAAGAAATTATTGATACAAAAATAATAAGAAATATGGCCTTGGAACTGATTGGGATGAAAAAGCTAATAAGGTGAGTGAAGTAACTTATAAAGATAGTGTACTTATTAAGTAGAAATAGATAGCTATAAGAAAGGAATGATCAGATGCAATGGGAAGAATATCTAAGTAAACATAAAGATGGTTTAATTTATATTGTATACCTAGCATAGAGTCATGGACTGGATGGGCACTCTTGTCTCATCTATTTTAGGCAAAAATGCTATTGACAGGTTAGAAATAAGAAGTAGCTAATGCAGGAAATGAAAATAATGGAGATGGTACAAGTACTAAAAAGGTTTAGAGACAGTTAAATTCACAGTTGATGATCAAATAACTCAACAGGAATGTAAAAGGTTGTAAACCCTCCTCAAATATTTTTCTAAGCCCATTTATACTATAATCGCTTAAAATAATTATGCAAGGTGTATGTAATGGCAACTGTCGGAATGAGTGATGTAAAAAAAGGCGTACGTTTAATAGTAGGTGAAGTTCCTTATAAAATTGTTGAATTTCAACATGTAAAACCAGGTAAAGGTGCGGCATTTGTTAGAATGAAAATGAAAAGCTTTTTAAATGGCAAAACTGTTGAAAAAACTGTTCATGCTGGTGATAAGTTTGAAATACCTATTATCGACTATAAAACTATGCAATATCTTTATGATGATGGTGATATGTACCAGTTTATGGATAACGAAACTTATGATCAACTTGGTCTTGAATATGCACAATGTGAAGATGCTGCTAAATGGTTTAAAGATGGAATCAATGTTGAAATCATCTTCTTTAGAAATAAAGCTATTTCAGTACAAGCTCCAGAATTTATGGAACTTATAGTTACAGATACCCCTCCAAACTTTAAAGGTGATACTTCAAGTGGAAGTAAAAAACCAGCTACACTAGAAACTGGTGCAGTTGTTCAAGTTCCTTACCATGTACTTATTGATGATTTAGTAAAAGTAAATACTATCGACTGTGAGTTTTTAGGTAAAGTAAAATAACCCAAGTTTAGAAGAGTTATAACTCTTCTAAACTCTCCAGAAAATCCCTTAATTCTTTCAATTTAATAACCTTGCATTAAGTCATTTTGACTATAATTACTTCCAATATATTAACTTGCAGGACACTATTTTGAGCGCACAACCTTTTACACATTTACATCTTCACACCGAATACTCATTGCTTGATGGTGCAAATAAACTAGTAAATCTTGTTACGCAGGTAAAAGAGCTAGGTATGACCTCTGTTGCTATGACAGACCATGGAAATATGTTTGGAGCTATTGACTTTTATAAACAAATGGTCGCAGCAGGTATAAAACCTATAATAGGTATGGAAGGGTATATCCATAATGGTGAAGAATTAAATGACCGTAGCACGAGACAACGTTTTCATATCTGTTTGTATGCAAAAAACAAGGTTGGTTATCAAAACCTTATGTACCTCTCTTCTCAAGCATATATCCATGGTATGTACTACTTTCCTCGTATCAATAAAAAAGTGCTTCGTGAGCATAGTGAAGGGCTTATATGTACCTCTGCTTGTCTTCAAGGCGAAGTAAACTGGCACTTAAATCTTGCAAATGAGAGAAATGTTAAAAATGGTGCCCTAGGTTACGAGGGAGCACTGAATGTTGCACGTGAGTACCAAGATATATTTGGTGATGATTTTTATCTTGAACTTATGCGTCATGGTATTGGTGATCAACTTTTCATAGATGAGCAGATCCTTAAAATATCTCGTGAAACAGGTATAAAAGTAGTGGCAACAAATGATACTCACTATACATACCCAAATGATGCGCAGTATCATGAAGCTTTTATGTGTATTGGGATGAATAAACTCTATGATGATCCAAACAGAATGCGTCACTCAGTTCATGAGTTTTATCTCAAAAGTCCTGAGCAAATGGCACTTATTTTTGCTGATATTCCTGAGGCTATAACACATACTCAAGAGATAGCAGATAAATGTGAAGAGTATGTTCCTATCGTTAAAACACCAACACCTCCAAACTTTAAGTTCACAAAAGAGTATGCAAAAGAAGAGGGTCTAAACATAGACCATGAAGATGATGCACCTTTAGCTGAAAATGCTACTGAAGATGAGAAAAAACTTCATATGCTTGGTGCTGATAAAGATGATGCAGAGTACTTTATCTACAAGTGCCGTGAGGGTTTAGTAAATCGTCTTAAAATTGTACCAGAAGAGAAACACACTGAGTATAAAAAGCGTTTAGAATTTGAGATGGATATCATAAACTCTATGAAGTTTCCGGGTTATATGATGATTGTTTGGGATTTTGTTATCGCTGCAAAACGTATGGGTATAGCTGTGGGACCTGGACGTGGTTCTGCTGCTGGTAGTTTAGTTGCATTTTCACTTAACATAACCGATATTGACCCTATGAAGTATGACTTACTTTTTGAGCGATTTTTGAATCCTGAACGTGTATCAATGCCCGATATCGATATGGACTTTATGCAGGCTCGTCGTGGAGAGGTTATAGACTATGTTGTCCAAAAGTATGGTCGAAATCAAGTAGCACAAATCATCACCTTTGGTTCTCTTCTTGCAAAAGGAGTTATCAGAGATGTTGCTCGTGTTTTAGATATGCCACTCAGCCAAGCTGATAAAATGGCGAAACTTATCCCCGATGAACTAGGAATTACTCTTAATGGTAAAACAAAGGGTGGAGAGTTTAAAGATGGTGCATTTCAAAAAGAGCCAAAAATCTCTGAACTTATCAACGAAGATGCAAATGCTAAACGTGTTTGGGAGTTTGCTAAAAAACTAGAAGGTCTTAAACGAAATGCAGGCATTCATGCAGCTGGTGTTGTTATATCTAATGAAGAACTTTGGAAAAAAACACCCATTTATAAACCATCTGGTGAGAATACATTTGTAACACAGTACTCTCTAAACTATATGGAAGATATCGACTTGATTAAGTTTGATTTCCTTGGACTAAAAACTCTTGATGTTATCCAAAATGCAGTAAAACTCATCAAACGTCGTTATGATTTAGATGTAAATTGGGATGAGATAGATGTGGATGATGCTGGTGTTTATGCTGCTATTCAAACGGGTGAGACTGTAGGAATGTTTCAGATAGAGTCATCTGGTATGCAAGACCTTAATCGTAGACTAAGACCAGATAATTTTGAAGATCTTATTGCCGTTCTTGCACTTTATCGTCCTGGGCCTATGGAATCTGGAATGCTTGATGACTTTATCGAGCGTAAGCATGGTCGTAAAAAAGTGTTTTATCCATTTGAAGAGGTTAGTTTTGACCTGCTTAAAGATACACTTGGCCCAACATATGGAATGATTGTTTATCAAGAACAAGTTATGCAGATAGTTCAGATTATCGGTGGTATGAGTCTTGGTGGAGCGGACATCGTTCGTCGTGCTATGGGTAAGAAAAAGGTAGAAGAGATGGAAAAATACAACCGTCTTTTCTCTGAGGGTGCTCAAAAACTCGGACTTGATTATAAGCTAGCATCTGATCTGTTTAAACTTATAGAAAAGTTTGCAGGATATGGTTTTAATAAGTCTCACTCAGCAGCATATGCTATGGTTACTTTTCAAACGGCATGGTTAAAAACTTACTATCCAAATGAGTTTATGGCAGCACTGCTAACTTCGGATAAGGATAATACAGACAAGGTTGTTCGTTATATCGATGAAGTAAGACGTATGGGTATAGAACTTGGTCCCCCAGATGTATGTGACTCTTACTTAGAGTTCTCAGCAATCACAAAAGATGGAAGAGACATCGTTCTTTTTGGTCTGGGTGGAATTAAGGGAGTTGGTGAGGCAGCCATCGAAGCTATGATAAAAGAGCGTGAGGAAAATGGTGACTATATTGATTGGCAGGATTTTGTAAATAGAATTGAGCCATCAAAGGTAAACAAGCGAGTTATCGAGGCTATGATTAAGGCTGGTGGATTTGATAGATATGGTTACAGCCGTAAAGCACTTCTTGACCAGATAGAACTCATCGTAGATACTGCTAAAAAATCAAGTGAGGCGAAGAAAAATGCAGTGGGAAGTCTTTTTGGAGACGATGAAGAGATTACAAAGGTAGAACTTCACCTGAAAAACTCTGATGAGTATGAACTTAAAGAGATTTTAGAGTTTGAAAAAGACACACTTGGTTTTTATGTATCGGGTCATCCTATGGACTCGTTCCGTGAAGAAATGAATGAGCTAAACTATACACTTTCTTCAGAGGTAGATAACATAAAAGATGGTTCGCAAGCTATCTTTATAGGAAAAGTTGAAGAAGTTGTAACGAAGATAAGTAAAAAAGGAAACCAGTTTGGTATAGTAAACTTGATGGACTTTCATGGAAATATGGAAATCATGCTTTTTTCAGATAAACTCGAAAAACTAGAACAGATGAACCAAGAAGAACCCATAGCATTTAAAGGTCGTATAACAATAACAGACTTTGGAGCTAGGATAAATATCAGTAAAATTATGACACTCAAAGAAGCAAAACGCGAGACAAAAAAAGTTAAAAAAGAGATACAAGAAGCACCACCTATACCTATAAATCTCTCTGTTAGAATCGATGCAAACCCAACTGTTCTAGACTCTCTTTACCAGTTGATAAACCAACATCGTGGAAACCGTCCTTTAAGTATAACTATAGTTTCAAAACTGCACAATGTAGTGATAGACTCTGCTATACATGTCGACTCAAAAATATTAGCAAGCCTAGAAGGTAATACTGATATAAATGTTTTAGGGGCTTAATCGAGTGAAAAAAGAACATAATTAAGAACTACTTGAGCTTTTAACTATAAATTTACCCGATATATTATGGGTCAAGGGAGAGGGTAAGTACCTTTATCCCAAAAAAGATATGATAGTTTTTTTAAAAGAGTACAAAAAAAGGAAAACAAGTGAAAAAAGAAGATTTTAACGAAGGACTTTTAGGGTTTTTAGATGCCTCCCCGACACCTTTTCATGCGACTTTAAATATGTCTATGATGTTATCAAATGCAGGCTTTACTAAACTAAAGGAAGTAGATAAATGGGAACTCGAAGCGGGTGAAAAGTATTATATAACTCGTAACGACTCTTCTGTTATCGCATTTACTTATCCTAAAGAGCAAAAAAACTATGTGATGGTTGGGGCTCATACCGATTCGCCAAACCTAAAACTCAAACCTAATCCCGTTATAAAAGAACATGGTGTTGTAAAGTTTGGAGTTGAGTCTTATGGAGGACTTTTACTTACTCCTTGGTTTGATCGTGACCTTTCTTTAGCTGGTCGAGTCTCCTATCTAAATATAGAGGGTGAGATAAAAGATACACTAATAAATGTACAAAAAAGTATAGCGACTATACCTTCACTTGCAATTCATTTAGATGATAAGGCAAACAAAGATAAAACTGTAAATAAACAGACAGATATATGTCCAGTTCTTACTACAAACGAGGACTTTGAATTTGATGAGTTTCTAAGATGGCAACTAAGTCAAAATGAGATTTTAGATGTACAAGAAGTGTATGCGAGTGAGCTCAGTTTTTATGATACTCAAAAGGCTGCATTTCTTGGTCTACACGATGACTTTATAGCGAGTGCAAGACTAGATAACCTCCTCTCTTGTTATGTTGGAATGTTAAGTATCTGTAGTGTTGATGTAGATAAACCAATGCTTTTTATCGCATCCGACCATGAAGAGGTTGGAAGTGAGTCGACATCAGGAGCAGCGGGAAGTTTTTTAGAATCTACACTAAAACGTATGTTCCCTGACATGGATGAGTATATGAAGATGATACGCAGTTCGATGATGATTAGTGCAGATAATGCACATGCCATTCATCCAAACTTCTCTTCTAAACATGACTCAAAACACAGCCCTCATATAAACAAGGGTGTTGTCATAAAAATAAATGCGAACCAGAGATATGCTTCAAATTCAGTCACTATCTCAAAGTTTATGAATAGTGCTAAAAGTATAAATGAACCACTGCAAAACTTCGTAACAAGAAGTGATATGGGATGTGGTTCAACCATCGGCCCTATCACTGCAACAAGACTAGGTATAGAAACCATAGATATTGGACTTCCAACCTTAGGAATGCACTCTATCCGTGAGTTAGCAGGAAATGCAGATGCACACTCACTTTATAAAATACTAGTAGCATTTAAGAATTAGAAGTGGATACTTTAAAAGATTCTGCATAAACAAAAGATGCAAAGTTATAAAACTTTTTTATATTACAAAGAGTTGGTTGGCCATGGGGAAAAAGTCCCATTTCATCAGGATGTCTTGAATCAATATAGAATTAATTTAATGAGTCTAGGATATCATCATAATTGTTATCAATAAACCTTTCTATAATACTTTTGAGTCTTAATAAATCATGCTATTCAGGAATATTTTAGCTATTCACTTGCAATGTTAGTAATTATCTTAAACTAATACCCCTTTGAAATGTCATTTAAAAAAAGACTACTATTATTACTTTTGAACTCTTCCTACATTATTCATGAAAGGGGAAATAAAGTAATTAACATGGAGTATGTAAACTATGATACACATATATATACTTATAAAATTTTAGAAGATTATTTAGAACTTTTAAAAGCTATACAAGATAGGCTTATACAAAAACTTTGTGATAAATAAATCATTATAGAAGCTATTCCATCTTCAAATACTTTCATAGCACATATACACACTTAGATAAATATTCTATATATAGATGGTATCCTATTGAGATAGAAGACTTTGAAAAACTAATAAATTTAATAAATATGGTTTAAGATTATCAAGAATACAAGTATGTGTAAGTACTGATGATCCAGCAGTAATACCCACAATATTGAGAAATGAGTTTGATTTCTTAGAGCAAATTACAATTGATGGTGGACATCGTAAAAGTAAAGAAAATATAAAAGTATGGAGTGAAAAGATACGAGAATTGGGAGTTACAATTTTTAATTACGATTATATAGAGTGTGAGTTTGTAAAGGTTTAAGATATAATATGAGATAGAATAATATATATAAAATGGAACAAATATGTCAACAGTAACCCCCGAAGAACTTAACCTTTTAATAGAGCAAACTTATAAGGTAGAAGGGGAGTTTAACGAGCTTAAGGCTTCGTATGAACACCTACAAGATACAGTTGAAAAAGTTGTTGAGTTTTTACCAAATGCAATTTGGATAGTAAATAGTGATGGTACTATTTTTTTACATAACTCAAAAGCAAGAGAATTGAGGAAACTACTTAAACTTTTAGAGTATAAAAATGAAGATTATGAACTTAAGTTTAACTCCTCGGCTTATCTTATAAAAAGTTCTTCCTACAAAGATAAAATTATGCTCTCTGCAACCGATATAACAGAACAAAAACATAAAGAAAATCTTGCAACAATGGGACAGATGGCAGCACATCTTTCTCATGAGATACGTAACCCAATAGGGGCCATATCTTTGATGAGTTCAACTCTTAAAAAAAGAGTGATTCCTTCAAATATACCTATAGTAGAAGAGATACAAAATTCAGTTGCTAGAATAGAGAGAATCATAAAAGCAACTTTAATGTTTAGTAAAGGTGTAGAGGCTACAAAAAAAGAGTTTAAATGGAGTGAATTAAAAGAATCTATAGATATGTCTATAGGTTATTATGCTTATTCTAAAGAGATAAAGTTTGTATTTCCAGAGCAAGATTTTACTTTAAATGCTGATAAAGATCTACTTGATATGCTTTTTTCAAACTTTATTATTAATGCTATTGATGCGATAGAACTAGATGAAAGTGAAGAGGGGTTAATTGAACTCTCTTATATAAGTGATGAAAAGTATCATATATTTACAGTTTTTGATTCTGGTGTTGCTATAGAAAACCAAGAGAACCTTTTTGAAGCTTTTAAGAGTACTAAACTTAAAGGAAATGGTCTAGGACTTGTGCTCTCACGACAGATTGCTGAAGCTCATGGTGGCTCTGTCAAGTTAGTAGATAGTGTAAAAAAGTGCTTTGAGATCAAAATATTTCAATAATTCTTTTAAAACAATATATTATTGTTTATAGGGAAATACACAAATAGTATATTTATAAGATGGATAGATCCTTCAGTGTAATGAAAAAAGTGTAGACTAATATTGTGATACAAAGTATAGATATTATTTTAAAAAAGCGAAGTTGAGATATGTTCTCCCTCTCTTGACACCTTTCATTATCTTAATTTCACTACAATGATTTTTTATATATAAGGCTTATAAATGAAACACATTTTATCTTTCATCTCTTCGATGAGAACTATGGCAATTTTGATGTTAATATTTGCATTTTCAGTAGGCTATGCTACTATTGTGGAGAATGATTTTGGTACGATGACCGCAAAAGCAGAAATCTATAATGCACAATGGTTTGAGGTTCTGTTAGGATTACTCGCATTGAACTTAGCATTAAATATACATAAACATAAAATGTACACTTTCAAAAAAGCTCCAATATTTCTTTTTCATAGTGGTTTTTTAATTATTTTACTCGGTGCTGCTATTACTAGGTATGCAGGTTATGAAGGTACTATGCACATAAGAGAAGGTGGGGAAGCATCTTCTATGGTTAGTGCTGATACATTTGTGGGAGTAAGTGCACAAAGTATTGGTAAAGTAGTAAAAGAATCTAAAAAAGTATACCTTTCAGAAAGAAGCTCCAACAGCATAGATATTTCATTATCTGTAAATGAAAAAAATCTAAATGTAAGTCTTATAGAATATATTCCTGATGCAGTAGAAACACTTGTTGAAGATAAAGAACATGGAACTCCAATAGCAAAGTTTATGCTTACTCAAAATGGTCAAGGTAAACCTGTAGCTCTTAAACAAGGGCAATTTTTTAATGGTGGTTCTTTTATTATGGACTTTGCTTCAGGTGAGATTTTTTCTAAACCTGTTATATCAATCACTATTAAAGATGACACTCCTTATATGACGTATGATGAAACTCTCTCATTCTTTAGAATGGCTGACCGAGAGAAGGGTGAATTTAGCGCAAATACTACTAATGTATTAAATCAACGTGTACTTTATACTACTCTAGATGGTGGAAGTTTTGTACTGCGTGAATTTATGACACATGCCGTGAAAAAAATTGTAAGTAGTTCTTCTTCAATTATGAATAGAAAAATGAAAATGAATTCTGCTGGAATAGATGCTATTCGTTTTAATGTTAGTATTGGTAGCATTTCAAAAGAAGTACTAGTATATGGTAAAAAAGGTACTATTAGTACCCCAACAGATACTCTTATAGATGGTGTGAAAGTTTCTGTCTCTTATGGTGCTAAAGATATAAACATTCCTTTTAAAATCCACTTAAATGACTTTCAACTTGACCGTTACCCAGGTTCAATGAGTCCAGCATCTTATGCAAGTGAAGTTACTCTTATAGATAAAGAAAAAGGTATAAAAATAGACTATAGGATTTTTATGAACAACATTTTAGAGCACCGTGGTTATAGATTTTTCCAAGCCTCTTATGATAGAGATGAGAAGGGTACAGTACTTTCTGTAAACAATGACCCAGGAACTCTTCCTTCATACTTAGGGTATTTACTTTTAGCAATTGGACTTTTTTGGACACTTCTTTCTAAAAAACATAGATTTTCTCGTCTTGCAGCAAAAGCAAAAAAAGCGAGTGATGCGAAAATAGTTCCAGCACTTTTAGCTTTTGGACTTATCTTTAGTACTCTACCTTCTGATGTAAATGCAGAGGATTTAGACCCTGCTATAAAAACTATACTTGCGTTTGATAAAGAACATGCTGAGAAGTTTGGAGAATTAATAGTACAAGACACTCAAGGTCGAATGAAACCTATGAATACACTTGCTACAGAGATTTTAGCAAAGATATATAGAGGCTCATCTCTTAAGATCGGTTCATATACTCTGACACCAGATCAAGTAATCCTTGGAATGATGATTAGACCAGATATCTACCGTGAAGTAAAACTTATCCGTACAAAAGACCCTAAGATAAACGATGCTATCGGTGCACCTAGTGATGCTAAGTATGTATCTTTTTCTCAGTTTTTTCATGATGCTGAAAATATGAGAGGATATAAACTTGCAGAGATTATCGATGAAGCTGCTAGAAAAGAACCAAAACATAGAAATAAACTTGATAAAGCCGCACTCAAAGTAGATGAAAAAGTAAATGTAGCATATATGGTTTTTACAGGTTCACTTCTGAAGATGTGGCCACTTAAAAGTGATGCAGGAAACAAGTGGTATGCAACTATAGAAGCACTAGAAACATTTAACAAGCCTAATGGTCTTAAAGTTCGTGATACAGCTGTAACATACTTCACATCAGTTGATACTGCTCTAAAAAGTGGTGACTGGAGAGATAGTAATGAAGCATTAGCAAGTATTGCTAAGTATCAAAAAGAGAATGGAGCTGCTGTTTATCCAAGTGCAAATAGTATAAAAGCAGAAATATTTGCAAATAAGGCAAATATTTTTGAACGTATTTATCCACTTTATCTTTTAATGGGTTTTATTCTTTTAATACTGAGTTTTACAAAAATAATTCAACCAAAGCTAAAAATGGGACTTATTACAAAAGCGTCACTTTATCTTTTAATACTTTTCTTTGCAGCACATACTGTTGGTTTAGCACTTAGATGGTATATCTCTGGTCATGCACCTTGGTCAAATGGTTATGAGTCTATGGTTTATATCTCATGGGCAACTGTACTTGCAGGATTTATCTTTTCTAAACGCTCATCAATGACTTTGGCTTCAACTGCGATACTCTCAGGTCTTATCCTTTTTGTAGCACACCTTAACTGGATGAATCCACAGGTTACAAACCTTGTACCAGTACTGAACTCTTACTGGTTAAGTATACATGTGAGTATGATTACAGCTTCTTACGGTTTCTTAGGTCTAGGAGCACTTTTAGGTTTTATAACACTTTTGCTTTTTGTAATTAAAACTGACAAAAATGAAAGACAAATCACACTCTCTATAAAAGAGTTAAACTCTATAAATGAGATGAGTTTGATGGTTGGTTTAGTTCTTTTAACTGTTGGAAACTTTCTTGGTGGCGTTTGGGCAAATGAGTCTTGGGGACGTTACTGGGGTTGGGATCCAAAAGAGACATGGGCACTAGTAACTATTTTAGTTTATGCTGTAGTAATTCACTTGCGATTTTTAAAGTCACTTTATAGTGAGTTTAACTTTAGTGTGATTTCATTATTATCATTTACATCAGTACTTATGACATACTTTGGGGTAAATTACTACCTTGCAGGAATGCACTCATATGCAAAAGGTGATCCAGTTCCTATTCCGGACTTTGTTCCAGTAACTTACTCTATCTTAGCGGTGGTAATACTACTTGCGTTTAGAAACAGAAAGATAGTTTAGGTAGTAGTAGTGGTCTTTACTGGTTTTTCTAAAAAGGCACTACCTTTTTTAAAACAAATAAAAAACAATAACGATAAAGAGTGGTTCGCTGCTCACAAATCAGAATATGAAGAGTACATTTTAAATCCATCTCGTGCGTTTGTAGAAGAGATGGGTGAACACCTCCAAGCCTTAGAGCCTACAATAAACGCAATCCCAAAAATAAACAAATCCCTTTACAAAATTTACAGAGACTCCAGAAGAATGGGTGCAAATAAAATGCCTATAAAAGAGCGTATTGGCATAATATTTTGGCAGGGCAATAACAAGCGAATGCAGAGTTCTTGTTTTTATATGCACTTCTCATATGAAGAGTTAATGGTGGCAGTTGGTGTTAGATGGTTCGAGAAACCAATGCTTGATGCCTTTCGTGAGTACATAAAAGATGATAAGAAACGCAGTCAGCTACAAAAGATTCTT
>Ga0208468_1000161_pt1 | contig 22498 bp, 20 predicted proteins | sample DeeseametaMP0960_FD_184198 | JGI IMG/M metagenome (GOLD analysis project Ga0208468, IMG submission 184198) | Marine microbial communities from the Deep Indian Ocean - MP0960 (SPAdes) | ecosystem: Environmental > Aquatic > Marine > Oceanic | place: East of Madagascar, South Indian Ocean... | reverse complement strand
AAGGCCCAGCGCGCGACCGGTTCGATCGAACCGATTCAGATAATTATCAATGAGGTCTTTTTCCGGTCCGGCGCGCAAACGCCCGACCGCACAGATGTGAACACGCATGATCCCTGCCTGAAAGGCAGCTTAATGCGGCATCACGGCTGGGGCTTCTGTGGTCATCCACATCTTCTCCAGCTGGTAGAATTCGCGGACTTCGGGACGGAACACGTGAACGATCACATCGCCTGTGTCGATCAGCACCCAGTCGCCGGTTTCCTTGCCTTCAACCTTGGGCGAACGGCCATAGTCGTCCTTGACCATCTGGGCCAGCTTTTCGGCGATTGCCGAAACCTGACGCGAAGACCGGCCGGAGCACACAACCATATAGTCGCCGATCGCCGTTTTGCCGCGCAGATCGATCTGCACAACTTCTTCGGCTTTGTCGTCGTCAAGTTGGGAAAGGATTGAAGCCAGCAGAGCGTCGCTTGTGGCTGTGTTTTGTTCAGCAGTCATCAGGGCTGCCTGCGGGGTAGCAGTCGGAACTGCATTTGAAAGCGTTGACAGGACATTGTCCTCCTTTAGACGCGCCGACAGTCCCCCGGCGCTGGGGATGTCCTAGAATAGGCACGCCGAAGTGAAATTTCAATGACAAGCGGCCATGACCGGCATTTACCGGCGCGCGCCAGTCGGGACCGTTCCGAGAGCCGCGACACCACCGCTTTGACGGGCCGCCCGTAACGCGGCCAGAGAATGGCATACCCTGACGGGCAAACTCTTGTCCGCTGTGCATTTTTGCCGACGGCACTGGCGCTGTCAGGGGGTACGACGACCACCCTCCTCGCAGCGCCATGAAGGTCTGGCCGATAGGCGCATATGCCACCTGTCCGGCTCGGGCTGGCAGTCGTGCCATTGCGTCACAAAGCTGCCATGCGCCCGCGACAGGGGGATATGGGGGTTCGGGCGCAGTCACGACCGGTTCACGGCCCCGCTGATTCCCGCCGCTCATTCCTGTGTTGATCCAGTACCTACACCGGCGCGGGACAGGGCGAGCTTGCTGTCGTCCAGAACCTTGACCTCGCGCTGCGGGAAGGGGATCGAAATGCCGTGCTCTTTGAACGCATCCCAAAGCGCCAGATAAACATTGCCCCTGATATTGGTCAGACCGCCTGTCGGGTCCTTGATCCAGAAGCGCAGGATGTAATCGACGCTGCTGTCACCAAAGCCCACGATATGACAGACCGGTGCCTTGAAGCTCAGCACCCTCTCGACCCCGCTTGCGGCCTCTACCGCAAGCTTGCGCACCACATGGGGATCATCCCCGTAAGCCGTGCCGAAATAGATATCGAGCCGCACAAAATCGTTGGAGTGGGACCAGTTCACCACCTGACCAGTGATCAGGTCCTCGTTCGGGATCAGATATTCCTTCCCGTCCCGCGTCACGACAGAGGCATAGCGCGCGCCCAAGGTCTGGATCCAGCCAAAGGTATCGCCAAGGCTGATCACATCCCCCGGCTTGATCGACTTGTCGATGAGGATGATGATCCCCGACACAAGGTTCGACACGACCTTTTGCAGGCCGAAACCAAGGCCCACACCAATCGCCCCCGACAGCACCGCAAGCCCGGTAAGGTCAATTCCGACGGCCTTGACCCCCATAAAGAAAGCGATGCCATAAAGCGTCAGCTGTACACCCTTCACCGCCAACACCTGCATAGAGGGGCTGATGTCTTCGTTCTTGCGGATCGTGGCAGCGCTGGTCTGGCTGATGATCCGCGCCACAGAGAAGAACAGACCGATCACCACCAGCGCGGTGATCACCGTCAGCAGCGACAACCGGAAATCCCCGATCGACAGCGCCACCGAATCCAGAAACGCCGAGACATCATCAACCACGTTCAGCGCATAGAGCGTGGCGTAGATCCACAGCCCCCATGTCACCAGACGCCGCATGGGGCGGTTGCGCACCAGCCGCGCCGCAAAGGCGATACAGACCCAGACCGCCACCAGCGTTGCGAATATGCCGATCAGATAGGACCGCGACGGCCAGGTAATGTTCTGCATCACAAGATAGACCGTCCCAGCCAGCAGGGCGAACCACATGAGCCCCAGACGCCGCTTGACCTGCACCACCATGCGCAACTGCCACTTGGACCACCCCTCGCGCGAGCGGACCCAGTTTTGCAGCCAGTTGCCCGTGGCGTGATGCAGCCCCCATGATATCAGCGCAAGCCCGAGCAGGATGAACATCTGGTACTGACGCCAGCCGGGCTGCATCAGGCTTTCCGCCAATCCGATCCCCCCTGCGATCAACGCCTGGATACTCTCAAGGAAATGGGCAAAGGGGTCTGGGGTCATCATAAACTTTCAAGGCAAGAAACTTGTACAGAGCTTCAATGGTGGGACAATCCCGCGCACCGCGCAAGAAGGGATACCCGCGCCCACGCACAACCACGTGATCCGATGCAGCCGCGCCACCACCGTGCCACCACCGCACACCGTCAGAATCCTTGATCACATGGCCGAAAGCGTCTAGCTAAGCCGCTATGACACATGTTTCAGACGATCTGTTCAACATTTGCGACCGCGCCCGCTTGCGCGAACGCTTTTTCGGGGCAACCCACACCGTGCTGGCGCGACTATAAACGCCCGCCCGCGCCTTGGCGCTCGTCTTTCGTACACCCCTATACTTCGCTTACATAACATACGGGAGAGGACCACATGTCCCCCAAAACGCTCTATGATAAAATCTGGGATGCCCATGTCGCGCACGAGGCCGACGATGGCACCTGCCTTCTGTACATCGACCGTCACCTCGTCCACGAAGTGACCAGCCCGCAAGCCTTTGAAGGGCTGCGGATGACGGGCCGCACCGTGCGCCGCCCCGACCAGACCATCGCTGTGCCTGATCACAACGTGCCGACCACGCTGGACCGCGCCAACGCCGCGACGATGACCGAAGACAGCCGCGTTCAGGTGGCCGCCCTTGATACAAACGCCAAGGAATTCGGCCTGCACTACTACCCCGTGTCCGACGTGCGTCAGGGCATCGTGCATATCGTCGGCCCCGAGCAGGGCTGGACCCTGCCCGGCATGACCGTTGTCTGCGGTGACAGCCACACGGCGACACATGGGGCCTTCGGGTCGCTGGCCCACGGGATCGGCACCTCGGAGGTGGAACACGTGCTGGCGACGCAAACGCTGATCCAGAAAAAATCCAAGAACATGAAGGTCGAGATCACCGGCAAACTTGCCCCCGGTGTGACGGCCAAGGACATCACCATGACCGTGATCGGTGAAACCGGCACGGCGGGCGGCACCGGCTATGTCATCGAATATTGCGGCGAGGCGATCCGTGACCTGTCGATGGAAGGCCGCATGACCGTCTGCAACATGGCCATCGAGGGCGGCGCGCGCGCTGGCCTGATCGCGCCGGACGACAAGACGTTCGAATATTGCAAAGGCCGCCCCCACGCGCCCAAAGGCGCCCAGTGGGAAGCCGCGATGGATTGGTGGAAAACACTGTATTCCGATGACGACGCCCATTGGGACAAGGTCATCACGATCAAGGGCGAAGACATCGCGCCAGCCGTCACCTGGGGCACCTCGCCCGAGGATGTTCTGCCCATCACCGCCAAAGTGCCCGCGGCATCCGACTTCACCGGCGGCAAGGTCGACGCGGCGAAACGCGCGATCGAATACATGGGCCTGACCGAAGGCATGGCACTGACGGATATCGAGATCGACACCGTGTTCATCGGGTCTTGCACCAACGGCCGCATCGAAGACCTGCGCGCTGCGGCGGCGGTTCTGAAGGGCAAGAAGATCAAGGACGGGATGCGCGCCATGATCGTCCCGGGCTCCGGCCTTGTGCGGGCGCAGGCCGAGGAAGAAGGGCTTGCCGATATCTTCAAGGATGCCGGTTTCGAATGGCGCCTTGCAGGGTGCTCCATGTGCTTGGCGATGAACCCCGACCAACTGGCACCGGGCGAACGCTGCGCATCGACGTCGAACCGCAACTTCGAAGGCCGTCAGGGCTTTAAGGGGCGCACCCATTTGATGTCCCCCGCGATGGCTGCCGCTGCCGCTCTTACCGGACGTTTGACCGATATCCGCAAGCTCGACGCGTAAGCGGCCAGCAGATCAAAGGACAACAAAACCATGAACAAATTCGACAAACTTTCCGGGATCGCGGCCCCCATGCCGATGGTGAATATCGACACCGATATGATCATCCCCAAGCAGTTCCTGAAAACGATCAAACGGTCGGGACTTGGCGTGAACCTGTTTGACGAGATGCGCTATGACCGCGACGGCAACGAAGTACCGGATTTCGTGCTCAACAAACCGCAATACCGTGACGCGCAGATTCTTGTAGCGGGCGATAACTTCGGATGTGGTTCTTCGCGGGAACACGCGCCTTGGGCTATCGCCGATTTCGGCATCACCTGTGTCATCGCGCCCAGCTTTGCGGACATCTTCTACAACAACTGCTTCAAGAACGGCATCCTGCCGATCGCCCTGCCGCAAGAGCAGGTGGACCTGTTGATGAAAGACGCCGAAAAAGGCTCTAACGCGCGGATCGAAGTGGATCTTGAGGCGCAGACGATCACCAGCTCTGACGGCGAAGTCATCAGCTTCCAGGTTGACGCGTTCAAGAAGCACTGCCTGATGAACGGGCTCGACGATATTGGTCTGACGCTGGAAAAAGCGGCCTCTATCGACAGCTTCGAATCTGCCGCTGCACAGGCACGCCCCTGGGTCTGACCCTCACGGGCCCGGCCCGACGGGCTGGCGCGCTTGACCTAACCACGGGTTGAGCTCTATACATGGTTGTGGGCACCGCTTTGTTGCCCACAACAGACCGCGGGTTGCGTCATTTTCGCCGCAGCTATGATGCAATATCGCACCACACCTGCGCTCAAAATGTCTCAGATCCGCGCGCATCGTCAGGAACGGGCTTGAGGAATGTGGCGAAAGAAGACACAATTGAGGCAATTCTGAGGCAGGCCTTCGACACCCGAGGGCATCAAGTTGGAACAAGCACGCGGCAAAGAATCGTGGCTGGCCAGTTTGGAAGGGTAGTTTTGTGATTGCACGTATATCCGGCGCGGCAGCGCGTGGCATTCTGGTGGCATTGTTGATTGCAACGCCCGCCCTCATGTTACCCGATGCGTTGAGCGATTCCAGCCAGATCACGATGCTGGTGGCGCTGATCGCCTGTTTCCTCACGTTCATCGAATACAACTCGAACTTCCCCAGCATCATCGAATTCCGCGACGCGGCCCCCTTCAACCGGCTGCGCTATGTCTGCTTGCTGGTCACGATCATCCTGCTGACGTTGATCCTGAAGCAAAAGGTCAGCCCCTCGGTTCTGGGCGGTGCCATGACCTCTATCGGGACGATCCTTGGCAATGCGATGGATTTCCCCTTTTCGCCGGTGCGCATGATTGTCCTGATGCTGCCCGAAAGCGCCAGCGACGCACTGGTGACATCGGTCCGTACGTCCGCAGGCATGGCCTATCTGATCTCGCTGATCTCGATGGGGGCGTTTCTGGTGCTGGTGCGCATCATGAATTGGCCAGTGCGTCAGGGGGCCTTTAACGTCTGGGTGAACCTGCCGCTCTTCGACCCGACCGCGGGCGGCGATGTCATCTATCGTCTACAACGGGACGCACGGATCAATATCGCGCTTGGCTTCCTTCTGCCCTTCCTGATCCCCGCAGTAGTCAAAGCGGCGGCCGATCTGCTAGACCCGATTACATTGCAGAACCCGCATACCCAGATCTGGACAGTCGCCGCATGGGCCTTCCTTCCTGCCAGCATCATCATGCGCGGCATTGCCATGGGCAAGATCGCCGAGATGATCGAAGAGAAACGCCGTCGCGCCTATGCCGACGAGGCGGAGAAAGATCACGGCTTGCAGCCAGCCTGATCGCAGGCGTCCTGCTGGCCGCATCCCCCGCGATGGCAGAGCCCTTGCGCATCGCCACCTTCAACACCGAATTATCGCGGGCCGGACCGGGTCTGCTGCTGCGCGACATTGCCAAAGGGGCGGACCCGCAGATTACCGCTGTGACGCGCCTGCTGGCGGATGTTGCTGCCGATATCATCGTGCTGCAGGGGGTGGATTACGATCTTGGCGGCACAACGCTTGGCGCTTTGGCGGACAGGCTTGGCGAGGCTGGCCCCACTTACCCCTACCGTTTCGCGCTGCCCCCGAATGCGGGACGCCCTACGGGTCTGGATATGGACGGCGACGGAAAAGCGGGCGGCGCGCGCGATGGTCAGGGCTATGGCCGCTTCTTCGGCGCGGGCGCGATGGCGATCCTGTCGCGCTATCCCGTGCTGCGCACCGACGTTCAAGATTACAGCGATTTTCTGTGGCGTGACCTGCCCGATGCGCTGCTGCCGCAGACGGACGGTGCCCCCTTCCCCTCTGCTGCGGCGCAAGAGGTGCAGCGGCTTGCCTCGCACGGGGCATGGGTCGTCCCCCTCGACATCCCAGACCAAGCGCCCCTGACCCTGCTGACCTTCTATGCCACGCCCCCTGTGTTCGACGGACCAGAGGACCGCAACGGCAAACGCAACCATGATGAAATCCTGTTCTGGGATCACTATCTTGCGGGCAGCTTCGGCCCGCCGCCAACAGACCGTTTTATCCTGCTCGGGGATGCAAATCTTGATCCGGCGAAAGGCGAAGGGCTGCGCGCCGCGATCCAGACGCTGTTGGATCACCCCGCGCTGCAAGACCCGCTGGCGGGTCAGCCCACCGTCACCTTCGACGGTTTGGGCGATATGCGTGTCGACTATCTACTGCCCTCAACCGACTGGCGCATCGTCGCCGCTGGCGTGGCCCGCGACCCTGCTGCCAGCCGCCATGGCGTGGTCTGGGTCGATCTTGACCGCTAGCCGTTCTTGACCCCTCTGCCTCCCCGCGCTACCCCGCTATCAACGTATTTTTCAGGAGACATCGCATGGCCAACCCCACATTGCTAATCCTCGCCGGTGACGGCATCGGCCCCGAGGTCATGGGCCAGGTTGTTCGCATCATCGACTGGTTTGGCGACAAGCGCGATCTGGCCTTTGACGTGGATCACGATCTGGTCGGCGGTGCCGCCTATGACAAACACGGCACCCCCCTGCATGACGACACGATGGCCAAAGCGCTGGCGGCGGATGCTGTTCTGCTGGGTGCCGTTGGCGGGCCGAAATACGACGATCTCGACTTCTCCGTGAAACCCGAGCGCGGCCTGCTGCGCCTGCGCAAGGAAATGGACCTGTTTTCGAACCTGCGTCCGGCACAGTGTTTTGACGCGCTGGCGGATTTCTCCTCGCTGAAGAAAGACCTCGTTGCCGGGCTCGACATCATGATCGTGCGCGAACTGACATCGGGTGTCTACTTTGGCGAACCCCGCGGTATTTTCGAGGAAGGCAACGAACGCGTCGGCATCAATACACAGCGCTACACCGAATCCGAGATCGACCGTGTCGCACGGTCAGCCTTTGAACTGGCGCGTCGTCGGGGCAACAAAGTCTGCTCGATGGAGAAAGCCAACGTCATGGAAAGCGGCATCCTGTGGCGCGAAGTCGTGCAGAAAGTGCATGACGAAGACTACCCCGATGTCGAGCTGTCCCACATGTACGCCGACAACGGCGCGATGCAGCTGGTGCGCGCGCCCAAGCAGTTCGACGTGATCGTCACCGACAACCTGTTCGGCGATATCCTGTCCGATTGTGCCGCGATGCTGACAGGCTCGCTGGGGATGCTGCCCTCTGCCTCGCTGGGTGCGCCCAATGCCGATGGCCGCCCCAAAGCGCTGTACGAGCCCGTCCACGGCTCTGCCCCCGATATCGCGGGTCAAGGCAAGGCGAACCCCATCGCCTGTATCCTCAGTTTTGCAATGGCGCTGCGCTATTCCTTCGACCAGGGTGATGAAGCCGCGCGTCTAGAAAAAGCCGTTGAGAAAGTGCTCGCCGATGGGGCACGCACCGCGGATCTGATGGGCCCCGAAGGCGGCTCCCCCATCTCGACCTCCGAAATGGGCGACGCAATCCTCGCCGCCCTAGACGCGAGCCTGTAAGACATAAAGCGCAGCCCTGCCGGATGACCGGCGGGGCTGCTTTGCTTTCGCCAGACGCAGCAGACGCTGCCGCATGCAGCAGCCACGCCCGTCGAAGCGGGCCTAAGCGAATGCAGCAGCCGTGACCCTATCCGCGCCCCTGCCGGCGCAGAAACAAAGTCGCCAGAGTGATCACCGTCGTCATCGCAATCACACCGAGATACCGTTCGTAAAGACCGTCAACATCGGTGGGTAGCATGAAAAAGACCGGTGCCGAGACGGTCCAGAGCGCACAGAGACCGACAAGAATTCTGCCGTATATCGCACCGCAGCAGCGCGCCCCTTCTGACATGGACCACGGCAAGATCGCCATAAGAAGGCCAAGAGCATAGACCAGGTAGCTATGGATCACGACGCCATCGCTGTCGTTGTCGCCGTATTCATTCCGCGCGCCAACAAGGAAGACAATCAGCCCCAAGACGGTGAAGCCCACGATCCCGACGCTCCAGCGCCAATTGCCCAGATGAATATGCGCGGCAAGTAAAGCGACCGATATCAGTGAAGCCGAAAACGCATAGATGCCGATATCGACAATATATTCATATTCACCCGCACCAAGATCGCTGATGGTGTCGGCGATCCAGTCGTGGCCCGGAACAACAAAATCCGCGATCAGGATCATCCCCGAAAACAGGATGCAGCCAAATATCGCGTACCATGCAAGGAGGCGCACAAGCCCGGGCCTTTCTCGAACTGCTGCGTCGCCGATTTCGTTCTCCATGTACAATTTACCTTTTAAAAATGAAAAATTCCGATCGTAAGCTTTTCGTAAGCTTACGCTGGTCATGAGCACGCATCTAAATCTGCGAAAGCTCTATTATGGCCTCTGTGAAGACCCTTTTATCCCGGCTAGCCGTTCTGCGTGAACGGATAAGCATCTCCCCCGTGCTGCTGACCAATACAGGCAGGCCGCCCCCTTACCTCCACGCGTTCGGCTTTCCCCGCAAATAAGGCACGTTCTCAGGTAGTAATGGTGACCCCGGCAGGATTCGAACCTGCAACCTGCCCCTTAGGAGGGATGCGTTCATAGCGCTATTCCTTTTGTGATTTCTTACTGTTGGGTATTTGTACAGCGTCATCCTGTACGTGGTTTGTACGAAAACGGGCCCTGATGTCGGCCTCATCGGTCTCGGCGTGAGCATAGATGCGCATGGGCAAATTGGGGTCTGACCAACGTCCTGCCTTGGCAGCTGTGACTGGATCAACGCCTTGCCGGACAACAAGCTCCGTGAAGAAGCCGTGCCGTCCAGCGGGGTGGGCAGAAAGGTACGGGATCCCCGCGCGTTTGCAGATCGTCTTCCAGCGCGTGTTGTAACCGGTGGAACTCCCATAGCCGAAAACACGTGCCTTCATCAGTTTGCCGGTCTTGCGGTTCTTGGGGCGTTTCGGCGGCAACGCCAGAAGCTCGTCCATCATCTGAGGTGAGACGGTGATCCAACTCTCTGGATGGCCCTTTTGCGCCTTCACTCGGACTTTGTTTTCGTGCGGTCGAAGGTCATCAGGCTCCAGTGATACGGCCTGATCAATCCGTGCAGCCGTCTCAAACATGAAACGGACCAGCGCGGCATTGTACGGATCAGCAGCACCGCAAAAGGCTTCGATCCATTCCTTGTCAGCTGGCGTGCGCTCTACACGGCTAAGCTTCCCGCGCCGCTTGTCCTGCGCGATCCGCTCGAATTTATCATAAGGCTTTACGCGGATCAGAGGTGTGCCTTCCAATTCGTGCGCATTGTTGATCACCGCACTCGCGGGCGTCACGATTTCGCGCCACCAAGTATCGGTCGACGCTTTGGGTTTCAGTTTCGGCCCAAGGCTCTTCAATAGCGCGCCAGATATCGCACCGAGCGACAAGTCACCGATTGCTTCGACAATCGGGATCAACTGCTTCGCTGCTTTGGGGGACGCGTTGTAGAGCATGATTGCATCAGAGAACGTCTTGCTCGGTTCGTCGCCTACGACATAGCGACGGATCTGACGTTCGGTCTCATCGTTTATCCAGTCCCGTGCGCCCTCTTCTGTAGATGCCTTAGTGCTTCGCCGGTATGGGCCGGCGATTGGCCTGCCGTTGTATTCAATCCACCCCTTGGCCCAGTAGACACGGCCCCTCTTGTAAATTTGGAGCGGCATGACTGGCCTCCTTCAAAAATCGTATCAATCTGCGCGGGCGTGATCAGCATGGTTCGCCCAAGGCGATAAAATGCACCCGTCTCATTGGCGCGTTCGCGCAAGGTACGTTCCGAAATATCGATCCCCATCCCGGCCATAACTTCGACCCACTGCGCGGGCGTCTTTCCAAGCCCCAGGATCTGTGAGCTATCTGAATAGTTGGTCTCGGCCATTTCAGTCGTCCTTGTCCGCTTAAGTTGAGTCAGCGACGCGCATGGAATCGCTTGTTCTGCACCTTCTGACGTGGTCAGATGTGATTAACTGTAAATGTTCGTCATTTTTTGCAAAGTTCGCGAATTTCGACGAAGTAGTCAATTGGAAATTTCAGATGCCGCAGAAACATGCTGATCTTTTTGCTGCAATGGGTGCCCGTCTCACCATTGCTCGCAATGAAATCGGCTTCTCACAAGCGGCCATGGCGGAAGCTATCGGTGTCTCACCGCGCGCGTATCACAGCTACGAAAAAGGCCAGCGCGGAATGCCCGTAGAAGCCTTGGTAGCGATGGGTGAGCGGTTCGAGGTGGACGTGCCCTGGCTACTACTCGGCACCAAATCCATTCGGGCTGGACATGATTTCGAAGCGCTCAAACACATCGAAAGCTCGCTGGATAAGCACCTCACCGATGAGGGCATAAAAATCAAAAGCGAAAAGCGCGGGGCCATTGTTGCGCGCTGGTATCAATCGCATGTCGAAGGTCGTGAAGTGACGGATGATGACGTGCACACATGGATCGAGCTGGTAAGGGAGTAATCTGGTGAACAAGGCAAGCAAACGCTGGAACATGTTGCGACACTCAGTCTTGGAGCGCACCCGTCGCGAGGTGATTGAACCCCTTGGCCCGCTTTACCTGATCTTCCTGGGAACCAGCGTGTTCTACCTGATCGGCTTGGGGCGACTATCATTGGCGCAGCAGACCGCTGAATACTCGGTTTCGGCCGCCATCATGATTTTTGCCATCGCCACAGCAGGCCTAGCACTTCCATTTTTGACAGGTGCGGTGCTGACCCTACGCGCGGCCGATCGAAAACTGGAGCGTCTTCAACGCGGGTGATCCGATGGCCTTCGGTATCTTCATCCATCGCAGCGACTCGATTTACGACGACATTCCCTCGGAGCGGTATCAGTTTCCCAAGCAATACCTCTCTCGCGCCCAACAGTGCGAAGGGGATTGGATAGTCTACCTGGAGCCAAGCAAAGTCAAAGAGACCAAAGGGTACTTTGCTGTCGCCAAGGTTCAGGAAATCATTCCGGATCCAAGGAAGCCAGACATGTTCTTGGCGGTGATAGAGCCAGGAACGTATCTTGATTTCGGCGACCCTGTTTCATTTCGAGACGAAAACTCAATCGTCGAACAAGGCTTATTGAACGATCAAGGCAAGATTTCCGGGCGCGCGCAAGCCGCGGTCAGAACCCTTGCCGCTGAAGACTTTGCTCGAATTATCGAACGCGGCCTTGGACGGGATGAGGACATCCTGCCACGCGTGGGCGACACGATGCAGTTGCCAGGGTTTCAGGACGCGCAAGCACCTTTCCAACACATGCCTGCACGGGAACGCGTCAACCAACTGACCAATCGCGCGGTTCGCGATCGTAATTTCAGAAAGAACGTCCTGCGCGCCTACGGCGAGCGCTGCGCTATAACTGGTTTACGTCTCATCAACGGCGGTGGCCGAGCTGAAGTGGAAGCCGCTCATATCAGACCGGTAGAGCATGACGGCCCCGACATCGTCAGCAACGGGCTCGCCCTGTCTGGAACTGCGCATTGGATGTTTGATCGCGGCCTCGTCGGGTTAGCAGACGACCTGACTATTCTGGTTTCCCGGCAGAGCAACGACATCGAAGCCGTGACGTCGATGATCAACTCGTCCGGCAAGATCTTGGTGCCGGACCGCCTCGCTAACCGACCAAGGACTGAGTTTGTAACCTGGCACAGAGAGAATTGTTTTAAGCAGTAATGGCCTATCTATTTTTAGACGACAGCAAGCACCATAGATCTGGATTTTCACTTGCCGCATTCGCCATTTGCGATGTGGATCCCACAGACGAAATGAGCACCCTTTTCCGCAAGCACGGCTTCGATCCAAGTACGTTCGAGTTCAAATCTTCAGCGACAATGAAAGATGATCATGACCTTCAAGCGCTGCGCGATAGCTTGAAGCACTTTATCGCACGCAACTGCAAAATGGCCCTATGCGTCGTAGATAGTGCGGAAGACACTAGGAAATTAGGCCCCGCTTCGCTGACGCTTTTGCGTAGCGCACTGAAGCATCCTCGGCTCGAGGGCCAGCAGCATGAGGTCTACTTTGATGAAGGCCTCTTCAAACATAAAGGCGCGGCTGAGGCTTTAGTTGCAGGCGACGCGGAACTCCGAGACTGCAACTTCCACTTTGAACAGGATTCCAAGGCGGTAATGGGGATCCAAATTGCGGACATCATGGCCCATACGTGCAGCATTATGCTGTTGGAAGCACTCGGTGATATTACTAAAAAGGTGATCGTCAACGCCCCTGGGGACAGTGTATATGATGGTCTCGAGGTCGAGCTCGGCTTCGAGATGTGGGCAGGGATCCGCTACGCATTTCTCAGCCAAAACAAGCCGAACCCAAAAGACGATTTCGACCTAGCAAACGTCGACGTTTATCCTTGGGGGTTATTCATTGATGAGAGCGTCGACGAGCGGGTCGCACCAGTTGTGATGGAGCGTTTTGGAGAAAACTACTTGGGTTGTATTCATTGACGACCTTGAAGGCAAAATCTGGCAGACTGGCAAAGCTTCTGGCGAAAGAAAACTATATTTGGTGGACAATCACCGACCTGAACACCAGCGAATACAACAAAAAGATCCATTCAAATTAGTGGCGAGTTTTGAAAATGAGCGTAGACAGGACCGAGGTTGAGAGATTTCTCAAAAATTGGGCAAACACCAAATCAAAACCCCATTTTGCGGTGCTAATCGAAGGTCGGTGGGGTTGCGGAAAAACCCACTTCGTTACAAAGCTTCTGGAAGATGATGCTTTTACTGACCGCAAACCCATATACCTTTCGGTCTTTGGCATTACTGACATCCAATCTCTTGAGACCAGTCTCTTCTATGCCAGTGCCAGCACGGTCACCAAGACGTTGCACAAAGGGGTTGGGCTTGCGGGGTCAATATTCAGCGGGGCGCTTACGCTGGGTACAGGCGGCATCTTGGGAGGAACCGCGAACCTCAACAAGGTGGTGGATGCGGCTACTTCACAACTCGAACAATCGGCCAAGAACATGGACGGGGCATTGTTGGTTCTTGATGACTTGGAGCGCTGCCAAATCCCAATGTCAGAGCTATTGGGCGTCGTGAACCGATTTGTAGAGCATGGTGATACACGTGTGATTCTATGTGCGAATACCGACGATTTGCTTGACGACCATTTTATTGCTTTCAAAGAGAAGGTGGTTGGGCACTCTTTCTTGCTGGAAAGCGATCCTGACAGCGCACTGGCATCGTTCATTACCGAGATCGGACAGCCCAATGCCCGTGAACTCCTACTGACCTACCAAAAGGATATCCTTGATCTCTATGGTAAGTCGGGGTTTCACAACCTTAGGGCCTTGCGGCAGTTTGTTTGGCAGTTGGCTTCAATTCTTGAGAAGATGAAAGATGGCTACCGTCAAAATGACAAGCTGGTTCAGAACCTCATCATTCAATTCTTCATCTTCTTCATCGAGTTCAAGCTCGACCTGTCGGATGACACTTCAACTCTGACGCCCCAAGACTTGCTGGGCAAGTATGACGAAGGCAAAGACGAGGTTCGTCATGTCTACGAGTTCTCATTCGACAAAGACAAGGAGCACACCCCTAAACAGCGCGTCTTTAAGAAATATGAACAACACAATGGGATCACGACAGTCGTCACTGTCCAACAATGGATTTCGATCCTGACCTCTGGGATTGTTGATGCGGAGCGATTGAATGCCGAACTAGCCCAGTCAGACGAGGTGGCGGGCGTAGCTTCTTGGCCGTCCTGGAGGAGGTTGTGGCACCTCTATAGCTGGGATTTCTCGGATGATTCAGAGCGCGAATTCTGGTCCGATGTCGAAGACATGCAATCGCAACTGAAAAACGGCTGCTACATCGAAGTTGGAGAGTTCCTTCATGTCGTTGGCGTATCCCTAATGCTGGCGGATCACGAACTGATTGATCAAACAGTTCCCGATACGATTGCAGCGATGAAGACATACATTGATGAAAAGTTTGTCCCCCGGCTTACGGATGAGCGTTGTCGAGGTGTCAGTGAAAGGTTTGGCCGTCACTTAGATTCATATGACGGCCTTGGCTTCATCGGGCGTGAGGACGATGAGTTTAGGGAGGTACTGAACTATCTGGTGGAGCAGATGGACGCATGGCACCAAGCTTGGCTGAGTGGAGATGCTGGCAAAAAACTTCTAGAGTTTCTTTCTGAGGATTGGATACGGTTCTTTGGAAACCTAACCGTCATCAACCACGCGCCTGAACAGCGCTATTTGAATGTGCCGATACTGGCGACCATTGACGCGGCGACCTTTGTCGATGCCTGGTTCAGTCTATCGCGCCACGACGAACGGCTCGTCGTTGGAAGCATTAAGGACCGCTACGAATACCGGCTAGAACTTTTGGATGCTGAGGGTCCCTGGTGGAGAGAAGTCCAAGTTGAACTGAAAAATCGGGTTGCAAGCTCAAAGAGCAAGCCGAGGAATGTCCAAATCAACAACCTGATTGACCACATCAACTCAACATTCATCGAGAAGTGGGAACTACGGCAGTTTGAAGAGTTCACAAACGGAAATTCAACTGACCTTAGCTGGATGACGCGAAAGCGGGTCAATAGCCAATGAGATTTCACGCAAACGGTCCAATCGTCCCTGATGTCTTACTGGAACGCAGTGATGCGGGCCGAGTTGTTTTCCTCTGCGGCGCTGGTGTTTCATTGCCGTCTGGTATGCCGAGCTTCATCGGCCTAACTCAACATGTTATCGACTTCTTTGATCCACCGGAGGAGTCCGAAATCATGCGGGCGTTCCAACCCTGGATTGATGATCCGACTGGCACAAACATGCCACTGGACCAAATCTTCAACCTGCTTCACCTGGAATACGGGCGCGATGAGGTGAATGCTCTCGTCACGGAACGCCTTCAGGCTTCGGCAGGAATTGGTTCAATTGGCCATCACCACAGCTTGGTCAAACGCATCTCAACCAGTCCGAACGGCGTACCACAGATCATCACCACGAACTTTGATCTGCTATTCGAAATGGATGGTGATCTGGCAACATTTTCACCTCCCGCTTTTCCTGATCTGGCGTTTGGGCGTTCGGTGGAAGGTATTACCTACCTGCATGGACGGCTTGCGAACACCGACGCTGACCAGCACCCGTATGTCCTAAGCAGTGCTGATTTCGGACGGGCATACCTTTCGGAGGCTTGGGCCACGAATTTCATACGCAATCTACTAGAGCATTACACGGTGGTGCTGGTCGGCTATCAAGCTGAAGATCCACCGATCAAATATCTGCTCCAAGGTTTGAACCATGACGGGCAGTTTGATCGCACGCGAATCTATGCTTTTGACAAAGGCACACCTGAAGATATTGAAGCCAAGTGGCGTGATCGTGGTGTAACGGCAATTGCTTACACCGATCATCCTGACCTTTGGCAAACTATGGAGGCATGGGCAAATCGTGCAGACGATCCAAGGGAATGGCGACGGGCGGTAATTGCGACAACAGAGCAGGACCCAAAGTCACTTTTACCATACCAGCGCGGTCAAGTTGCGCATGTGCTGCGCTCCGTACCTGGTGCCAAGTTGCTGGCTGATGCTGAACACCCAACTCACCCAGAATGGGTATGTGTATTCAGCGGCTTGATTCGCTCGACGAAGCGGGTCAGCGGGTATGGTGATGATGCTGAGGTCTTTGAGCCAAGTGTTGCCTACGGATTGGACGATGACCTTCAGAACCTAACTGATGAAGACTATCGTCGTGGAACCTTCAACGATGATCTGTTGTCGTGGCGACATGGCGATGAAAACCCAACTGATGCACATCGACTTGGTGGCAGAACACCAGACGGCCACACCAGTACCCCACCACGTCTGTGGCATCTGTTACGATGGATCGGAGATCATCTATCCAGCCCTGTTATTGCTTGGTGGGCAGTTAAGCAGAATGGTCTGCATCCACGTCTGTTGAACCACATCGAATGGCGTTTGGGTCAGAGCAATGAACTCGATGACAAAGCTCGGCACATCTGGCGCTTGATCATTGATCACCACAAAGACCCTCGGACCCGCGAATGGGATGGCGACTGGTTTGATTTGAAAAGACGGGTTGCGAACGATGGTTGGTCCCCAAGCGTTATTCGTGAGTTTGGTCGTGTTGCTGCACCAAAGCTGGACATTAAACCACCCTACAGCATAGCAGGTGCGCGCCCTCCCACAGCGGACTGGTCAGACATAGAACTTGGTCACCTTGGACAATTCGAAGTGAAGTTCTTAGAACGTCACAAAGATGATCTGACCGTACCTGACGAAGTACTTCCTCAGGTATTTGGCCTGCTCGAAGGCGCGATGAAGGCTGCATCAGGGATGCTATCAGATATTGGTACGACCTACTTTGTCACGCCAACCTGTTACCCTGATCGTGAGGTGGATGGGGAAGATCGGCACAACGAAGCCGCCGACGCGTTGAAGTTCTTCGTTGAATTGTTTGAACGACTGCTACAGGCCGCACCAGATATTGCACTGGGGCATTTCCTGACGTGGCCTGTTGAAGACAAATTCTTCTTTAAAAAACTGGTCCTCTACGCATTGTCCAAAGAAGACTTGTTCGGGCCTGAAGAAGTTGCAAAGCGTGTCCTTGCACTTCGCCAGGATATTTTCTGGGACTCCGATGTAGCAAGAGAACTGATCTTCCTGCTGGTTGACAGATGGTCCGCGTTTCCAGAACCGCTTCGCTATCAACTGGGAGAACGGCTTCTCAGCGGACCAGACCAGGAAAGCTACTGGTCTGATGAAGTTTATCCGAGCAGGCGTGACGAGTTTGTCGCAAGATATGCACGCTACTTGGAAATTCAGGGATGTGAACTTTCAGGCGATCAAAGTGAACGTCTTGCTGCGATCATCGACAGCATCGAGAACTGGAGCGACGGATGGGCTACGTCCACGGTCACAGAACGTGGGTCTCATGTCGGTTTTGTCGGTACGGATGAAACTCCCGATGCAGTTGTTGACCTTGCGGTGGACGCGATTATTCCTCGTGCAAAAGAGGACCTGCAACGCGACTTTGGGAGCTTCACGGAGAAACGTCCCTTCACAGGACTGGTAAAAGCAAACCCGCGCAAAGCTCTGTCTGCGTTGTCGGTCGCAGCCAGGACGAAAGACTACCCACAGGTGTTCTGGTCAGCCATGATCAATGAGCTTCCTGATGACATCGCACCTAGGCTCCGAAGAGTGTTTCTGCACCGTCTTGGCCGCCTTCCTCTTACTGTGATCGTGGAGTTGAGACACACTGTCTGTCGGTGGCTGGAACAGAACATCACAAAGCTAATCGAGTTCGATGACGAACTTGCTTGGGCCGTGTTTGATCATGTTGTGGACGGCGTTGTCGGGGGTGGAGACAACGCGACCGAAAGCGGGATAGGAAAAGTAAGCCGCGGCGGTGAGTTCATCCCCCAATCGCGTCGCACATACCAACACGCCATTAATGGGCCTTTGGGAATGTGTGCAGAGGCTTTGTTCCATGCCGTACCTGGTGAAAAGCAGGAACAAAATTCGCTTATCCCAGACCACATCAAAACTCGAATTGAACGCTTGTTTGCTTCGCCAGGAGAGGGTTCCGACCACGCTGTTTCTATCACCTTCAGCAAGCTGAACTGGTTGATGTACGTTGATCCAGAGTGGGGCGAACATCGCCTCGTTCCTATGTTAGCGTTCGACCATCCCGCCGCCGAACCTGCTTGGAACGGATTCTTGTGCAGCAGTCGGGTTCCGTGGTCACCTCTTGCAGTCCTAGTTAAGCCATTTCTGCTGCAAGCTGTGCCATGGGTTGAAAACCAGATATGGGATCGCGATCTGGCAAAGGTCATCACCCAATGGTTGGGGTGGATGTACATCTTCAAGCGTGATGAAGACGACGGGCTGACAAAGCAAGAAATGCGACGCGTGTTGCGAGAGATGTCCGATGACACACGCAATCAGTTTATTTGGTGGTTGGGACAAGTCGGCCAAGGGAACGACGACGGTTGGGAGACTCTAGTAGCGCCCTTCTTGGATGAAGTATGGCCACGAGAACGCATCTATCGCACTGCGTCGTCAGTCGACTCGTGGATTAGTATGCTTGACGATACTGGACCCAGTTTTCCAGTGGTGTACGCCTCAGCGAAGCGTTTCTTGGTCCCGGTCGACTCTGACCATCATCCGTTCTACCGTTTTACCAGAGAGGTCGGTGAAGACGAACCAATCACAGCGCAGTTCCCAGCGGAAACACTCGATCTACTAGACACTGTAACACCACAGGTCCTGAGCCGAATTCCCTACGAGTTACCGAAAATTCTGGCATTAGTGAGTGAATCATCGCCAGATCTAAGGGCGGATCATCGCTACCTGAGACTAATTGATTTGGTTGAAGGGATCTAGGCGAGACCAAAACCTCAACGTCCGCTCTTTGGGATTGCATAGGGTGCATTCTCACTGAAAAAAGCGTCCGAAACGATGCTAGTTATTCTTTCCCCACCACAAACTCTTGCCCTAAATGTATCTGCTTCGCGTTCAAATCTAGCTCACGAATGATGTATTGACCCGCACTGCCGGTGATATGGCGACGATATGTTTGGCCATACTGATCGATGAACAGACAACGAATGTCGCTATAGTCACCCCAGACGCCGGCGACTGCCATCAGGGGAATGTCATCCGGCAATCGGTCGACTTTTTCATAGTCGCGATAATCGATGCCGTATTCTAGGGCTTGCCGGAAACCGAGCGTGAATTGGGTGTGGTCGAATTGCATTTGGTGCCTTTCTGCGTCTTGCAAATTCGTCAAAGCGAGTGTCCCGAGCTCCGGTAGTTCTCACGGGCATCTAGCTCTCGTTCAGCCGCTTCTCGGCGTCTTTCGCTAGTTTCCAGCTGGTCTCTAACCCCGCCTGCAGCGTCGCGTAATTCTGTTCCTCGCGCAGCAAGTCGGCCAATGTGGTGACGGACGTGAGATGTGATTTCATCAATAGCGCCACGCAATGTGCCAAGCCATTCACCTTGCTTTCGATCCTGCTGGTCGAGCGTTTCTCCAAGGCGTGCAATTCCTTGGCTGAGCTCTCGCAGGCCGTCACCAATCGTTCGACGGATGCGAGCAATTCGCGCTCCAATGCTGTCAGGGATTGCGTCATCTAAGGCTCCTTGATCTTGATGCAGATGATCGGCGTCTGCGCCAATGTGCAGGTCTTCAATTCGGTCCGGTTCGGGTCCAGCGTCACCCATGTCTGCCCTGCCTGTTCGATCCGGGTCAGGCCAAGCCTCGACATCTCCGAGCGCATGATCAAACCCGTCCAAAACCAACTCGCCAGTAGCACTGTCGCGATCCAGGCTGAGACCATCCCCACGATCACCCAGGGCGAGATCGTCAGCCAGCGCCGGATCGTCTCGCTCCGCCTCTCCAACTCGCTCTTGCTGTCGCTCAGAAAGAACCTGATATCGGTCTCGATTGTATGCAGCGCGCTGGTCGCAATGCTGCTGAAATCGCTCCTGAAGCTCTCCAGCTGAGATGCCATCAAGGCGGCGTGTTCGCTTCGGATCGTCTCCAAGTCCGCGTTCAATTTCTCGGCGAGGCGGTTCGGCTTGCCAGTCGTCATGAAAAATCTCTCCTTTCAAACGCCAGCGCTCGCCGGTGTCAGGGTCTTTAGCGGTGATGTAATTCTTGCTGGCACGAGGGATCTCGAAGCCCGCGTCAGTGAGTGCGTCGACCATGCTGGCTCGGTCGGTGATGGTGCCGACGCTGATCTGATCGAGGATCCAATCGTGCAGAGCCTCACGACCTTGTGCGCGAGTTGGGGCCTCAATCGTCGCCCTCACTTCGCGGGCGCGTTCTGGCTCCAAAGGGTCTGCCCAATCGTGGGTCTTGTTCATCAGATCGCGCAGGCTGGAAAAGGCGCTCTCATGTCCTGGTGGCGCGATGTTCAGCGCCTTGCCGATGCTGAGCTCAAGGCGTGGCGCGCAGAAGTGCAGCTCGACGTTGCCTTCGTGCGTATGCCGCACCCAGAGGCAATCGAATTGATCCCTGTCCAGCCCAGCAAAGGCCAGAGCCTCAAATAGCTCAATGGCCTCTTGCTGGGCGTCGGGGCTGGGATCATCGCTCTCGGCAAAGCTGATCACGCCTGCCGTATAGCTCCACTTGTTGGGGCTCGCATCGATCAGGTCGCGGGTTTGGTCGGGGTTACCGTGCAGTACCTCGGGCAGCGGGTCGCGGATCTTGGTTTGCGGTTTACCGGTGTTATCGCGGATCAGATTGCGGTTCTCGTCATAGGCCAGAACTTCGCGTGCGGTCAGGTAGCCGACGGGGGCCGCACCTCCGCCCGTGCCCGTGGAGAAGAACGAAATGATCATTCTTCACCGCCTATATGTGCCGCTACGATCTGCGCCATCTGCCGTTCGATGACCACCAGCTGAGCCGTGACCTTGAACGCCTCGATCTGGCTCGCGCGGCCGGATTTGACCGCGCCGTTGATCCAGCGCGACAGCTGATTGAGATTGCCGCCGACACGGGCAATCGCAAAGGTCAGCTTCGGGTCAACACGAGGGATGGGCTTGCGCCGACGTGCCTCGGTCAGCCCCAAGGCCTCGCGCATCAACGTGGCATTGGGCAGGCCAGCGGCGTGCGCCTTGGCCACAAGCGCTGCCTTTTCCGACGAGGTGCATCGAAAGATCACACTCTCGGAAAGGCCCTCTTTGACGCCGCTTGCGCGCGTCTGGTTGGGGTTTGAAGGGGAGGCTTGCCGCCCCTCACAAGTCCCGCCGATGTAATCGGTGGGTAACCTTGCTCTCTGCTCTTGGTGGGGATCGGTCGAGGTCATGTTCTGAGCCCCGCCGCCTCGATTTCAGCAGGGCTGACCAGGTTTGCGGCCAGCAAAGCTGTCACTTGTCCGGGTGTGATGTGGCGGCACAGTGGATGTTTGTCTGTGACCCAGTCGGCCAAGCCTTTCAGCAGTTCGGCTTCTTTGGCCTTGCCCGCTTCTCGCGCCTCCTGAACGTTCTGCAGATACTTCAACCAACGGCCAGAGGTGAACCAGTTGTCCGAAAAGCAAACCTTTGATCGGGTAAAACCCTCGCTCTCATTCGCATAGGCCTGCACGGCGTCCTCGAGGTCTTTGGCATCCACACCGTCGGTCAGCGCTTGGCGGATTTGCGAGAGGCAAACGGCTTTGCCGCGAACGCGGTCCTCGGGATAGGCGGACAAAATCCTTTCGGAAACTTCATCCTCCACCGCCGCCTTCGCGCGCGAAGGATTTGGTTTTTGATATGGTTTATATCTGTTCTTATAGGATTTGCCCTCAGGGGCAGATGGCTTGCCCTCAGGGGCAAATGCATCATTTTCCTTATCAGTCGGATCGATTTGCCCATTTGGGCAAATGGAATTGCCCAGGGCGTACCAGCATGTCCGGTCATAGCGATCATCGCTGAAATTGCCCTTTATGATGAGCTCCGCGCTGACTAGCTTTTCGAGCGCTGTTCGGATCTGCTTCTCGCTCAGATAAGGGAACAGTTCACCAAAGGCCGAGATCGAGTTGTAGGTCCAATACCGCCCGTCGCGAAGGTTCCGGCGATTGGCTTGGTTCTTCTCGATCCAGAAGGTGATGTTTTGAAAGATGACGGCTGCGTTCAGACCCACACGTCCAGCGATTTCGGGATCAAAGCTATGGCGGCTCATGATTGGCCCCAGAAATACGCACAAACGTGCGAATTTTGTACAGGTTTTGTACGAGAAATCGGCCGTTTCAGCCGATTTCGGCCTGAAGGCTGACGGGACTTTTTGCAGGCTTCCGCACAAAGCCCTGTAAATAAGCCATATTTTTCAGGTGTTTTTGGCGACCCCGGCAGGATTCGAACCTGCAACCTGCCCCTTAGGAGGGGGCTGCTCTATCCAGTTGAGCCACGGGGCCACGGGTTTGGCTTAGCGCAAAACGGGGTGGTGATCCAGTCACACTGCACGGTGGTATGGCAGCGCT
>Ga0208468_1000160_pt1 | contig 22579 bp, 18 predicted proteins | sample DeeseametaMP0960_FD_184198 | JGI IMG/M metagenome (GOLD analysis project Ga0208468, IMG submission 184198) | Marine microbial communities from the Deep Indian Ocean - MP0960 (SPAdes) | ecosystem: Environmental > Aquatic > Marine > Oceanic | place: East of Madagascar, South Indian Ocean... | reverse complement strand
ATTTCGCTGATCCAAAGCCCGCCACACCCGCGCCGCCGATCTTTTTCATGCCGCCCGCAGCGAAATCCAGCGCCTCGTCCCAAGTGGCTTCGCGGAAGTGGGTTTGCCAATCGCCCGGGTCCACGTTCAGCCCCTTGGGCGGGGCGTCCTTGCGACGGATCAGCGGTTTGGTCAGACGATGGGGGTGGTGGATATAGTCAAAACCAAAGCGCCCTTTGACGCACAGCCGCCCTTCGTTCGCGGGACCATTGATGCCCTCGACGTATTTGATTTTGCCGTCCTTGACCTTCAGCGACACCTGACAGCCGACACCGCAGAACGGGCAAATGCTGTCGACTTCGCTATCGAAATCGGCACTGTCGCCCACCTGCGCGTCATCGACCACCGTGGCGGGCATCAGCGCCCCCGTCGGGCAGGCCTGCACACATTCACCGCACGCCACGCAAGAGGACGCGCCCATCGGGTCGGCCATGTCGAACACCGGATAGCTGTCGTGCCCGCGACCGGCCATCCCGATCACATCATTGACCTGCACCTCGCGGCAGGCGCGCACACACAGGTTGCACTGGATACAGGCATCAAGGTTCACACGCATCGCCACATGGCTGTCGTCGAGCAACGGGATGCGCCCCTCTTCCAGCTTGGGGAAGCGGCTTTCCGAGATACCTTCCATCGCGGCCATGTCCCACAGGTGGCTGGATTTATCATGGGCGACTTCGGGGGCAGGCTGATCGGTGACCAGCAGTTCCATCACCATCTTGCGGGCATTTTCGGCGCGCGCGTTGTTGGTGGTGACGACCATACCATCGCTCGGTTCGCGCAGACAGGAGGCGGCCAGCACGCGTTCGCCTTCGATCTCGACCATACAGGCACGGCAGTTGCCATCGGGGCGATACCCCGGCTCCGGCGTGAAACACAGATGCGGGATTTTCAGACCGCGCCCATTGGCGATTTCCCAGATCGTCAACCCGGTGTCGGCCTCGACCTCTTCGCCGTCGAGCGTGAATTTTACCTTATCCGCCATGGGGAACCCTCCTGTACCGCCCCGCAGTATAGGCAGGGCACGCATGCGACGGCAGTCATATTCCCGACACCCTGCCCCGTTTTTGCGCCACCGGCGTTTCCGATACGCGACGCGGGGGGCCGCCTGCAAAAAATCGACATGCGAGGGGCGGGCAGGCTTTCCACCCGCGCATGGCTTGCCTATCAATGGCGCAACAGAAAAAGGCGCGCTATGTCCCACATTACCCTCATCCGTCACGGTCAGGCAAATTCTCAGGCCAAGGACGAAATCAGCTATGACAAGCTAAGCCCGCTTGGCCACGAACAGGCTGCGTGGCTGGGCGACCACCTGCGCCAGTCCGAAACCCACCACACGCGGCTGTATACCGGCACGCTGCGCCGCCATATCGAGACGGCAGAGGGGATGAACACCGGGCTTGAACCGATACGCGACGCGCGGCTGAACGAGCTTGAGTATTTCACCCTCGCCACCATGATGGAGCAGCAGCACGGCATCCCTTTCCCCACGGAACAGGGCGGGTTCACCAACCACCTGCCGCTGGTGTTCGAGACGTGGAAAAGCGACAAACTCGAAAACCCGCCCGAGAGCTACGCCAATTTCGAAGGGCGCATCAAATCCGTGCTATCAGAGATCTCGGACGGGGACGGGCCGGCGCTGGTCGTGACCTCTGGGGGGCTGATCTCGATGGTGATGGCGCAGGCGATGGGGCTGGGCATTCCGGCCATGTCGCGCATCGCGCTGGCGATCATGCACACGTCGATGCACCGGCTGTTCCCCATTGGCGGCCACTGGTCGCCGGTGCTCTTCAACGCGGTGCCCCATCTGGATACCCCCGCACGCCGTGTCGCGCAGACCCATATCTGAAAGGCAAAACGATGCTTACGCTATATTTTACGCCCGGAACCATCTCTGTCGCGGTGGCGATTGCCATCGAAGAAGCCGCCCTGCCCTATCAGCCGGTGCGCGTCGATTTCGCCACGGCTGAGCAGACGAAACCCGAATATCTGGCGATCAACCCCAAGGGACGCGTGCCTGCGCTGCGGCTTGAGGATGATACGATCCTGACCGAAACCGGTGCGCTGCTGGACTATGTCGCTGCCATTGCGCCCAAAGCCGGGCTGGTCCCCACGGACCCGACCGCCGCCGCACAGATGCGCAGCGCGATGTACTACCTCGCCTCGACCATGCATGTCGCCCATGCCCACAAGATGCGCGGATCGCGGTGGGCCAAACAACAATCCAGCTTCGAGGATATGACGGCTCAGGTACCAGAAACCATGGCCGCCTGTGCCGATTTTGTCGAAAGCGATATCCTGCGCGGGCCCTATGTGTTGGGCGAGGATTTCGGCCTAGCCGATCCCTACCTGTTCGTCGTGTGCAACTGGCTTGAGGGCGACGGCGTGGATACGGCGGCCTACCCCAAGATCACGACATTCATGCAGCAGATGACCGCCCGCGCCAGCGTGGCAGCGGTGAAAGACAAGGGGATGCTATGACCGCGCCACATCTATGGGTTCGCGCCGAACAGCGCGACAATGAAACCCGCGTCGGCATCACACCCGAAGGGGTTACCGCGTTGATGGCGCAGGGGTTTCGCGTCACCGTCGAAGCCTCGGACAGCCGCGTGATCGCGACCGATGTCTATGCGGCCACGGGCTGCACCATCGCACCACAGAACAGCTGGCCCGACGCACCTGCCGAGGCGATCATCTTTGGCCTGAAGGAACTGCCAGAGGACGGCACACCGCTGGTGCACCGGCACATCATGTTCGGTCACGCCTACAAAGGCCAATCGGCGGGGCGTATCCTGTTACAACGTTTCAAGGCGGGCGGCGGCACCTTGCTGGACCTTGAGTATCTGACCGACGAGACAGGCCGACGCGTCGCCGCCTTTGGCTATTGGGCGGGGTTCGCGGGGGCGGCGGTGGCCGTCAAATGCTGGGCCGCCCAAACCCGTGGGCAAGCTGTCGCCTCCATCACGCCCTATCCCAACGCCGATGCGCTGACCCGCGACCTCGCGGCAGAGATCGACGGGCTCGCCACGCCCGACGCTTTGGTCATCGGCGCACTTGGTCGGGTAGGCAGCGGTGCCGCCGATCTTTGCGGCCGTCTGGGGATCAAAGTCACCGGATGGGATATGAAGGAGACCGCCCACGGCGGCCCCTTCCCCGAGATTTTGCAGCATGTGCTGTTTTTCAACTGCATTCTGGCGGGGCCGCAGACACCGGTTTTCGTGCCCAAAAGCGCGCTGGACAGGGATCGCGCGCTGCGGGTGATCGGCGATATCGCTTGCGATCCCGACAGCGACTTCAACCCCGTGCCGGTCTATGACCGCGCGACCACATGGGAAGAGCCCGCGTTACGCGTGCATGACACCCCACCTTTGGACGTCACCGCGATTGACAACCTGCCCTCGATGCTGCCGCTGGAAAGCTCTGAAGACTACGCCGCGCAGCTGCTGCCGACGCTCTCGGCACTGGCGGAAGATGCCTCGCCCGTCTGGGCGCGGGCCCGTGCGCTGTTTAAAGAACACAGCGCCGCCGTGTGACGCGGTCAGATCGGGCGGATCACCCGCCCGGTCAACTCACCCGAATAGACGGTAGTAGATGCCGTCGGGCAGGAACTGCGCCAGCCGGAAGAAAAGCGAGAACCCGAAGGGGAAGCTTTTCTTAAAGCTGCTGCCGCTCATATGCTCGACCACTTGCTGCGCGGCGGCCTCGGGCTCCATCAAGAAGGGCATTTTGAAGTCGTTCTTGTCGGTCAGCTGCGTGCGGATGAAACCGGGGTTGATCACCTGAACTTTCACGCCGGTCTTGCGCAGGTCGGCGTGCATACATTCCGCCAAGGACAAGGTGCCCGCCTTGGACGCCGTATAGCCGATAGACTTTGGCAGCCCGCGATAAGCCGTGAGGCTAGAGGTGATCACGATGTGGCCTGCGTCGCGCTTGACCATATCGGGCACCACTTCGCCCATCACGCGCACCAGCCCGGTGAGGTTCACATCGATCATTGTGGTCGCATGCTCCGGCTCCCACTCCTTGGCCCCAAAGGGCCAATAGGCCCCCGCCAGATAGACGACGCCATCCACCGGCCCGACGGCCTTGACCGCCGCGCGGATGCTGTCGATATCCTGTACGTCGATGGTATGGTAGCTTGCCGAAACGGGCAGTTCATTGACCAGCGCCGCCAGCTTGCCTTCGGACCGGGCAGAGACGATGACCTCGGCCCCTAGTCGGCCCAGCTTATGTGCCAGCGCTTCGCCCAGTCCGGCGCTCGCCCCGATCAGCCAATAGCGTTTTCCTGTCCATTCGGTCATGCTGCGTCCTTTCTGCGGATGGTGGCGACCAATTCGGCCACCTTCACCCCAAATTTTCGGAACTGACTGCGGTTGATGATCGTGCCATCGCCGGTCAGATACATCCAGTCCACGGTATTCAGCAGGTGCCCGCCCACGTCATCGGGCAGCCTGATGGTGTATTTCGACTGCACCGTCGCACCGACGTTTCGCCCCTTGGCCGTGCCCTTGACGTCCGGGGCGGTGGCGGTGAAATGCCCCGTCTCGCCCAATGTGATCGTCCATGTGCGGTCTTGGGTCGTGTTGTCGTCATAGACAAAATGTTCTTCGATACATGCGGTGTCGCCGTCCCATGTCACGTTGAAATCTGCCACGAAACTGCTGGTGACCCGCCCCGCGGGGCCAAAGATTACGCCTTCGCAGACCATCGCCCCGTCCAGATGTTTCCTCATGTCAAAGACAGTGTAGTCATCCGCGTAATCCGACGGCTTTTGCGCAGGGAAATCGGTGATCCGCCGCCGCGCCAGCCAGATTGCGGCCACCACTGCGGCCCCCAGAGCAAACTGCAACATGTCCATCATTCTTCATCATCCTTTTGCATCGGCGTGGCGGCCAGAAAACCGATGGCCAACAGCTTGAGCCCGCAAGGCACGCCAGCATAGAGCCATATGAGCGTCGAGATTGCCACCGGTCCATTGCCCGTCGTACCGCTGTCAAAGCCGGACGCCTGCAGGGTGGGAAGTAGCGTTATCGCCGCGAAGGCAAGGGCGAATTTCGACACCAGCGACCACAGCCCGAACCCCTCGGCGGCCTGCGGGGCGACCACCGCCATCCGCGCGGAGAACATCGCAGGCAGCAGTGTCAGGTCGGCCCCCAGCACCGCGCCAGAGGCGATGCAGACCAGCACGAACCACGCCACATCCCCCGCCCCCAGCAGCAAAGTCCCTGCAAACACAAGGATCGCCAAGCCCATTGCGGACAGCAGGACGGGTTTGGGGCTGAAACGCTCTGCCAGCTTGCCCCACAACGGCGCGGCCACAGCAGCCGAAAGAAAGAAGAGCAACAGCAGCGCCCCCGCCCACCCCGGTGCGCGCAGCACGCTTTCCACGTAGAACAGAAATAACGTAGATGTGACCGCGACAGGGGCCGCATTGAACAGCGCGATCAGCAGCAACCGACGGGCAATCGGATCGCGCAACACCACGGCGATCCCCGTCGGACCCGCGATATCCGCGCCGCGCCATTCGCCCCGCATGGCAAAAACGCTGCCCAGACCAAGCGCGGCAAAACCGATGGCAAACCCTGTAAACGGGCCCCCCATCACCAGCCCCAGCATCACAGGCAGTACCGAGGCCGCGCAGACACCCAGCAACGCCCCCGTCTCGCGCCAGCGCGCCAGCACCAGATGCCCGCGTCCGGGCAGCAGCGCGGCTTTGGCGACCCCTTGCGCGTAAAAGCAGATCGTCAGAAAGCTGAACGCCGAAAACACCCCCGTCAGTGTCAGCGCGAACCACATCAGCGGCGGCAACAGGGGCGGTACTGCAAACAGGGCAAACATCGATACAGCCATCAGGGCGACACCCACGGCGACCGCCGCGCCGCGCCTGTGACGCAAGGCTTGCGATAGCCGCCCCAGCAACGGGTCCTGCACCACATCCAACAGGCGCAGCGCAAAAAGCACCGTGCCCAAAGCCCCGAGAGACACCCCGTATTCATCAACAAAGAACTTGGGCGCGTGAATATAAATCGGCAGCCCCGCCGCCGCCAGAAGCGACGCAAACAGCGCATAGGCAGGCAGTTGATGTGCCGAACGGGTCACGTGCCCGACACGTCCTTCACCGGCGGTTCAGGACGCGGGCGATAGCCGCCGCCCTTCCACCACAGCTTTAGTGCCTGCCAGTGGATCAAGGCCAACACCCGCCGCGCCCCAAAGGGACGCCGCAGCAGCGACCACAGGATTGCCCGGTTCGTGAGAGGGCCACGACGGCCCGTCAGGGTGGCGATCAAGCCCCCTTCGGACTGGGTATAATCGATCCAGACACCGATACGGTCGGCGCGGATATCAAAGCGAAAACTGTATCCCCCTTCGACCGGCTGAAATGGCGATACGTGGAAAATCTTGGTCGCGTGCAGATGATCAGTGGCCGTGATCGGGCGCAGGTCATCGTGTTGGCACAGATAGCTGTGCCGGTCACCGAAAGTATTCGATACCTCTGATATCACGGCGATCAGCGCACCGTCCGCGCGGTGGCACAGCCAAAAGCTAACAGGGTTGAACACATGCCCCAGCACGCGCGGTTGCGCCATCAGCTCTATCCGCGCGACGCCCGTGACATCGTGCTGTGCCAGAACATCGCGCACCCACGCGGCCCCGCGACCCGCGCCTTTGGCTCCGCCGTGGTCTTCGTCCCACAGCGACGTCACGGCCCCGCGGTTGCGCCCGAACAACGCGGGTGTTTGCAGCGATGCCTCTGCATCCAGAACCACGTAATCGACCGAATAGCGAAAGCTGTTTTCGACCGCCCCCTTGCGCCCATGATAGGTCACACCACGGATATGATCGACGCCGGCGCTCATTCTGCGGCCAGTGCGACCTTTGCCTTGGCCCGCAGCCCCTGCACCACGTCAACAGCGCTAGACAGCCCGTCCTCGTGGAAGCCATGCTTCATCCAGGCGCCGCAGAACCAGGTGTTCTGCGTGCCGTTGAAGGCGCGCACCTGCTCTTGTGCGGCCAGCGCGCCCAGATCATAGACCGGATGGCGCAGGGTGACCTGATCATAGATCAGCTCTTCGCGGATCGGGCGCTTGGTATTAAGCGTCACAAAATGCGGGTCGTCCATCGGGATCGGTTGCAGCGAGTTCATCCAGTAGGTCAGGTCGATCCGGTCGGACTTCTGCCCCTTATCCTCGGCATAGATCCACGAGGCCCAGGTCTTGCGCAGCTTGGGCATAACAGAGGCATCGGCATGTAGCACCACGTCGTTGGGCTGGTACTTCACCGCACCCAAGGCCGCACGCTCTGCCGCGCTTGGGTCGGCCAGAAGGGCAAGCGTATCATCCGAATGGCTGGCAAAGACGACCTCGTCAAACGCTTCCCATTCCGCGCCATGGGTTTTCACCTCTGCGCCCAAGGGCGTGCGGCGGACGGATTGCACCGGCGTGCCAAGGCGAATGTCGGCGCCCTTGGCTGTCAGCGATGCCCCCAGACGGTTCACATATTCCTGCGACCCGCCCTTAACCGTATACCACTGGTGCTGGCCTGTGTGGCTTAGCAAGGCGTGGTTCTCGAAGAAGTCGATCATGGAATAGGCGGGGAAATCCATAATCTTGTCCACCGGCGTCGACCAGATCGCGCCCGACAGCGGCGTCAGGTAGTATTTGCGAAAATATTCACCCGCGCCCAGCTTGTCCAAGAACCCGGCAATGGTCAGCGTACGGTCTTGCGCCAGCTTGGTCGCCGTGCTGTTGAACCGCACGATATCGGTCAACATACGCAGGAATTTCGGATTCAGCGCATTGCGCCGCTGCGCGAAAATCGAATCCAGCGTCATCAGCCCGTATTCCAACCGCCCCCCATCGATGGAGGCCCCAAAGCTCATGTTGGATTTGATCACCGGCACGTCGAGCTCTTTGAACAGCGCGGCGAGGTTGGGATAATTGGCGTAGTTGAACACGATAAAGCCCGTATCTACAGGCTGGTCGCCGTTCTTGCCCGCCATCTTCGTGCGCGCGTGCCCCCCCAGACGGGGGCAGCTTTCGAACAAGGTCACCTGATGGTCGTCGCCCAGCATATGCGCCGCCCCCATGCCGGAAATACCCGCGCCGATGACGGCAATCTTTCGGTGGCCTGCCAAAGAGTGGTTCTGTGGCGGGTCGATGGCTTCAAATGGCATAAGGCGAGAATTTCCAGTCTGTCAGGTTTGTATCGGCACTTTCGGTGATACACGGGCTGGACGGTACATGAGTTGCAGTTAATCAGACACTAACTACGACTTTTTGTGACACCCTTGTCGTGGCTCCTCGCTTAGATAGCCCGTCAGGGCCGTTTGTCAGGGCGCGAAAGCGGCACAACGCGATTATCCTGCTCTGACAGTTCTTCGAAATCGAAATTATCCAGTTTTGCCGCGCGTTTGCCCGCGCGTTCAGCGGCGGTGCCCAAGCCTTCAAGGTCAGCGCGGGCCTGCCCGAAATGGGTGTTCAGCTTGCCAACACGTTCGACCACGATCTCGACATCGCGGTGCAGCATCTTGAGCGTTTTGCGGATAGCCCCTGCCTGTTCCCGCATCCGCGCATCCTTGAGGATCGCGCGCATCGTATTCAGCGTTGCCATGCAGGTGGTCGGTGATACGATCCAGACCCGCGCATCAAAGCCTTCGCGGACGAGTTCAGAGAAGTTCGCATGCAGCTCGGCATAGACGGCTTCCGAGGGCAGGAACATCAGCGCGCCATCCGCGGTCTCGCCCTCGATGATGTATTTCGTGGTGATCGCCTGAATATGCGACTTGACCGCTACACGCATGGCGCGGGCGGCATCCTTGACCTCGTATTCCGTCTTGGCACGGCGCAGGGCCTCATAGGCTTCAAGCGGGAATTTACTGTCGATCACGATCGGGCCGGGCGGGTTCGGCAGGTGGATCAGGCAATCCGCGCGCCTGCCGTTGGAAAGCGTCGCCTGCATCGTATAGCTGTCACTTGGCAGCGCCTTAGAGACGATATCATGCAGCTGGATTTCACCGAATGCGCCACGGGTCTGTTTGTTGCTCAGGATATCCTGCAGCGACAACACGTCGCCCGACAGTTTGGTGATATTGTCCTGCGCCTTGTCAATCGCGGCCAGCCGTTCCTGTAGCTGGGTCAGGCTGGTCGTTGTCTGCTTGCTGGAACCGTGAAGTGTCGCGCTCATGCGTTCCTGCATCTCTGCCAAGGACCGGGCAGAGCGGGCCGCGTTCTCGGCCAGCCGGTCCTGCATTTGCTGCTGAACATGGGCCATGCGGGCCTCGATGCTTTGCACCATCTGGGCCTGTGCATTGGCTTGGGTATCCGACACGGTTTGCAAGCCCCCGCGCAGTTGTTCCTGCCCCATGCCAAGCTGTTGCACATGGCCGCCCAGTATCTGCATCTGGCGCGCCAGCGGCGCCGCCACCCGCGCCGACCGCCCCGCCGCACGCACCGCCATCACCAACAGGATCAGCACCAGCAAGACCACGCCCCCGCCGCCCATAAGCAGCAGCATGGCAGGGTCTGTCAGCGCGTAGGTTTCACCGCCAAGCTGGATCATGTGCGTCCGAACAGACGTTCGATATCGCTCAACTTCAGCTCGACATAGGTGGGGCGGCCGTGGTTGCACTGGCCGGAATGGGGCGTCGCCTCCATCTCGCGCAGCAGCGCGTTCATTTCCTCGCCCCGCATCCAGCGACCCGAACGGATGGAACCGTGACAGGCCACACGGCTGAGGATCGCCTCGATCCGGGCCTGTAACGTGTTGCTTTCGTTCTGATCCGCGAGCTCATCAAGGATATCCAGCACCATCGCCTTGGCATCCACCGTGCCAAGGATCGCGGGCGTTTCGCGCACGGCAATCGCACTGCCGCCAAAAGGTTCGATCCCCAGTCCAAACCGCGCGAGGTCTTCCGCGACCTCAAGCAGCCGCGCGCAGTCCGACGCTGACAGATCCACGATCTCGGGGATCAGCAAGGCCTGCGCCGCGACACCGTTTTCGGCCATCTGGCGTTTCAGCTTCTCATAGACCAGTCGTTCATGCGCTGCGTGCTGGTCCACGATGACCATGCCCGTCGCCGTCTGTGCGATGATATAATTCTCGTGCACCTGCCCCCGCGCGGTCCCGAGGGGGAAGTCCGGCGCGGGTTCGGCGGCGGGCGTGTGTGCGTCATGGGTCTGAGTGTCGTGGGTCTGAACGTCAGCGCCGCCAGCCTCGTACTGGGGGGGCGTTTCAACACGGCCCCACATGCCGGCGGTTTCGGCAAAGCCGGGCTCGGGCGCTTGCGCCTGATAGGCAGCGCTGCGCGCACCAAGCGAGGGGCGGTCCATCTGATACACCCGCGCACCGGGCTGTTCGGGGCGCATCGCCCCCAAAGTCGCATTCGCCACGGTGGTCGAGGCACGGTGCCCCGCATCCGCCAGCGCATGGCGCAGCGCCGATACGATCAACCCGCGTGCCAGTCCGGGATCGCGAAAGCGTACTTCGGATTTGGCCGGGTGGACGTTCACATCCACAAGCTTGGGATCGCAATCGACGAACAATGCGGCGGCGGGATGGCGGTCACGGCTCAGCAGGTCGAAATAAGCGCCGCGCAACGCCCCCACCAGCAGCTTGTCACGGACGGGACGCCCGTTCACAAACAGGTATTGCGTCACGGCAGAGCCGCGCGAATAGGTCGGCAGCGCCGCGTAGCCCGTCAGGTGCAGCCCTTCGCGTTCGGCATCGATGGCCAGCGCGTTTTCAGCAAACTCGCGCCCCAGCACCTGCGCCAAACGCCCGTGCAGCGCGGCGAACATATCGCCCTGTTCGGCCTCGGCGCGAAACACCTCGCGGCCCGGTCCGTCCCCGGACACATCGCGCAGGGTGAAACGCACGAAGGGTTCCGCCATCGCCAGCCGCTTGATGATGTCAGAGATCGCCTGCGCCTCGGCGCGATCGGTGCGCAGGAACTTCAACCGTGCGGGCGTGGCAAAGAAGAGATCGCGCAGGGTGACGACGGTGCCACCATTCAGCGCAGCAGGGCGCACAGGGCCGGTCACGCCGCCGTTGACCGAAATCTCGGCCCCGTCCTGTCCGGCAACACGGCTGCAAATGGTCAGCCGCCCGACAGCCCCAAGCGAGGGCAGCGCCTCGCCGCGAAAACCGAAGGTGTGGATGTTCAGCAGGTCCGTCCCGTCAATCTTCGAGGTCGCGTGCCGGGACAGCGCCAGCGTCAGATCGTCCGCGGCGATGCCGCAGCCGTCGTCGGTGACGCGGATCAGCGTCTTGCCACCATCGGCATATTCGACCGTGATTTGCCGCGCGCCCGCATCAATTGCGTTCTCGACCAGTTCCTTGACCGCAGAGGCAGGGCGTTCAACGACCTCTCCGGCGGCGATACGGTTAATTGCCGAGTCGTCGAGCTGCCGGATCACCGGGCGATTTTCGCTTATATTGGGGTTTGGATGCGCCATGCGGCTAGACCTAGCATAGAGGCGCGCGATTCTGAAAGCCGCGAATGCGGATGGTTAACGCTCGTCGGCGACGTTAATCCTGTGTGGCTGCATTGAACCAGGCGACGATCTCGGCACGTTCGCTGGCCTGCATATGGCTCAGGTTTGCAGGGGGCATCGCATCGGTCACGCCCGCTTGCAAATAGATCTGTCTGGCCGCGCTGGCGATCTGATGTTCTGTCTCAAGCCGGATGGATTTCGGCGGCCAAAGCAGCCCGTCCCACGCGGGTTCTGCCGCATGACACATGCTGCACCGACCGCGCACGATATCATGCACCCGGTCAAACCCTTCGGCCTGGGCAAAGCGCAGTGCGGGGCCGGTGGCCTCTTCCGGCTCGACGCTGCGGAACATCGGCGCGGTCGACAGCCACATGATCGTGACGAACAACAGCGCGGTGACCGCCCATGTCCACGTCGGATTGCCCTGACGCGCGTGCAGACTGTTGAAGTAATGGCGGATCGTGACCCCCATCAGAAACACCAGTGCCGCAATCAGCCAGTTCATCTCGGATGCGAAGGCCAGCGGGTAGTGGTTGCTGAGCATCAGGAAGATGACCGGCAAGGTCAGATAGTTATTATGTGTGCTGCGCTGTTTGGCGATCTTGCCGTATTTCGCATCCGGCACCCGCCCCGCCTTGAGGTCGGCCACCACGATCCGCTGGTTCGGCATGATGATGAAGAACACGTTCGCCGACATGATCGTCGCCGTGAACGCCCCCAGATGCAGCAACGCTGCACGCCCCGAAAAGACCGAGGTATAGAAATAGGCCATCCCCACAAGGATCACATAGAGGCCGATCATCAGCCTTGTGTTGTTATCGCCGAATTTGCTTTTGCAGATCTGGTCGTAGACCAGCCAACCAAAGCCAAGCGACAACAGGGAAATCCCCACGGCCTGCCAGTTCGCCAGTTCCGCGACAGTGGGATCGACAAGATAGAATTCCGCCCCGAGGTAGTAGACCAGGATCAGCAAGGCGAAGCCGGAAAGCCACGTCGAATAGCTTTCCCATTTGAACCAGATCAGATCGTCGGGCATCTGCGCGGGGGCCACCAGATATTTCTGCACGTGATAGAACCCGCCGCCGTGGACCTGCCATTCTTCTCCGTCCGCGCCGGTTTTGAGGTTGCGGTCGCGGTGCAGGCCCAGATCCAGCGCGATAAAGTAGAACGATGACCCGATCCACGCGATGGCCGTGATGACATGCACCCAGCGAACGGCAAACTCGATCCAAGCGCCAATGGCGGCCATATCGTACATGGGGTGGCTCCTTAGTGTAGCGTCTTGGGTGTATGCGGCAGTTTACCCTTAGAACTGCCTGACAACCCGCCCGAGACTTCCTCGGTTGATTCCTCTGCCAGTTCTTCGGGCAGAAGCAGGTTCAGTACAATAGCAATCAGGGCCGCGGGTAGCAGACCGCTGGTCAACAAGATCTTGGCCGTGTCGGGCAGGTGTTGCACCGCGCCGGGTTCCAGCTGAAGCCCCAGACCGATCGAGATCGAGATGGCAAAGATCACCATATTGCGGCGGTTCCAGTCCACGTCGGACAACATCGACATGCCAGCGGCCACGACCATGCCGAACATCACGATAACCCCGCCGCCCAAAACCTCGATCGGGATGGTGCGGATCACGCCGCCGACCTTGGGGACCAGCCCGCAGAGGATCAGGAACAGCGCACCGACCGTGACGACGTGGCGGCTCATTACGCCTGTCATGGCGATCAGGCCGACGTTCTGGCTGAAGGATGTGTTGGGCAGACCCCCAAAAAGACCGGCGACGGCGGACCCGATCCCGTCGGCATAGGTCGCGCCCTGGATTTCGCGGTCGGTCGCCTCACGGCCCGCGCCGCCCTTTGTGATCCCGGCGACGTCACCCACGGTTTCAATCGCCGAGATAAACGCCATCAGACAAAAGCCGATAATTGCCGCTGCCGAAAACTCGAACCCGTATTTCAGCGGATTGGGCAGCGCGAAGGCGGCAGAGCGTGACCACGACCCGCTGATGTCGCCAAAGCTGAGCATCCCCACGGCCAGCGCATAGATATACCCCACGATCAAGCCGATCAGCACAGCCGAGATCGACAGCATTCCGCGGGTGAAAAACTTGATCCCCAATGTGACAAAGATCACCACCAGCGCGGCCGACCAGTTCAGCAGGCTGCCATAGGCAGGCGTGCCAATCGCGGGCACACCACCGGCAGCGTATTGGATCCCCACCTTGACCAGCGCCAGGCCGATCATCGTGACCACCAACCCCGTAACAAGCGGCGGCAGCGCAAATCGGATCTTGCCGATGAACAGCCCCAGAAAGGCGTGGAACATGCCGCCGATCACAACGCCTCCGAACAGCGCGGCAAGCCCGTCCACACCCTTACCCGCCACCAGAGGGATCATGATGGGGATGAACGCGAAAGACGTGCCCTGCACAATCGGCAGCCCTGCCCCGACAGGCCCCAGAGTCAGCGTTTGCAGCAGCGTCGCGACACCGGCAAACAGCATCGACATCTGGATCAGGTACAGCAGTTCGGGAAAGTCGGGCGAGTTCGACCCGAACCCAAAGCCCGCCGCGCCCGCGATGATGATGGCGGGGGTGACATTGGACACGAACATCGCCAGCACGTGCTGAACACCCAGAGGAATAGCGCGATACAGCGGCGGCATGTAATTGGGGTCGCGCAGTTGTTCCGGCGTGCCGATGGCGTGGCGTGTCATATCAAATGTCCCTTGTTGATCACTGGCCGCTATTTGTGCGGTCCGATTATCTGCGGGGTTTACCCCTTGATCACATAAGGCGGGTCCAGCGGGTATTCGTCAAGGTTGGGGCTGGTGCCGATGCGGTCCACCACGGCGAAAAGACCGGGCTCTGCCAAAGGGGTAAGCACGCCGTGCCATGTCCCGCGGTGAAAGTTCACGCCTTGATGCGGTGCCGTCAAGAACGCCAGCGGTGTGCCGGGGGTATCGCCCTCGTCAGGTGCCACGATCACGAGAAACGGCGCGCCCGTCAGCGGCAGGAAGGCTTGCGACCCTTCGGGATGCCGTTCAAGCAGGTCCAACTGGTAGGGCAGGCTACGGGCCTGTGCGTTAAAGATGCTGATGCCCGCGCGACCGTCGGGCCCGAAATCCAGCTTTGCCAGATCATGGTGCCGCCCACACAGCCCCGCGTTGATGATCCGGTCCGGCGCGCCCGAGGCGTCCAGCACTTCACCGAAAGGGGCTAAGGCATCTGCGGTCAGGGGCTGCACAGTGATCTCGCGCGGGCTCATAGCGACAGCGGCATGTGGCGGTTCACATCCTTATACAGCAGATAACGGAAGGGTTCTTGCCCCGTTGCAATACAGGCCTGCGGACAGAAAGCGCGCAGCCACATGAAATCACCCGCTTCAACCGGCACCCAGTCGCGGTTCAGCAAATAATCCGCAGTGCCCTGAATGACGTAAAGCCCGTGTTCCATCACATGGGTCTCTGCGAAAGGGATGCGCCCGCCCGGTTGGAAGGTCACGATATTAACGTGCATGTCGTGGCGCAGATCGTTTGGGTCCGCGAAACGCTGGGTCGCCCAAGCGCCATCGGTATCGGGCATGGCAATCGGCGCGACTTCGTTGTCATGGGTCACGAATGCCTCCGGCGCATCCATGCCGTCCACGGGCACATAGCGCTTGCGCACCCAGTGCAAGCCGCAAGGCGTATCGCCGGTGTTCCACAGCGTCCATTTGGCCGCAGGGGGAATATAGGCGTAAGACCCTGCCACAAGATCATACCCCTGCCCGTCCAGCGTCAACCGCGCGCGGCCTGTGGCCACGAACAAGACCGCTTGCGCCTGCGCGTCCGGCTCGGGCGTGTCGCTGCCCCCCTTGGGGGCAAGCTCTACCGCGTATTGCGCGAAGGTTTCGGCAAATCCGGTCAGCGGCCGCGCCAGCACCCAAGCGCGTGTGTTCACCCATCCGGGCAGCAAGCTGGTGACGATGTCCCGCTGCACCGAGGCAGGGATCACCGCGTAGGCGTCCGTGAACACAGCCGTGCTTTCAGGAGAGACAGTCTGGTCCGGCAGACCGCCGGGGGGGAAGGCATAGGTCATAGCATATCCTCCAGCCGCAACCGTGCGATCCGTTCGACCTGTGCGCATGCGGTGGTAAATTCATCTTCGGTTGCGTTCGCGATGCGGGTCTCGAACTGGCGCAGGATGCCGTCCTTGTCGTGATCCTTCACCGCGATGATAAAGGGAAACCCGTGTTTCGCGACGTATTGGCTGTTCAACGTCTCGAAGCGGGCGCGCTCGGCATCGGTCAAGGCGTCCAGCCCGGCGCTGGCTTGTTCTTGCGTGCTTTCAGCCGTCAGCCGTTTGGCCGCCGCCAGCTTGCCCGCCAGATCGGGGTGCGCGGTCAGCACGCCCAAGCGTTCCGCCCGCGTCGCCGACCGGAACATCCGCGCCAAAGCATTATGTATCCCCGCGACAGAGTTATGCGCGGGCCCCAGTTCAAGGTCATAGGCGCGTTCGGCGATCCACGGTGAATGTTCGAACACCCCGCCGAATTTCGCGACAAAGCTGGCGCGGTCCATCTGGTCCAGACGCAGGCGCGGCTGAGGCGGATGGGTGACACGCCAATGCTCTGCGATGTCGATGCGGCGCGGCGTCCAGACGCCTTCGAACCCTTTGATGTAGTCGATAAAGCGTTTCAGCGCTTGTATCCGTCCGGGCCGCCCGATCAGACGGCAATGCAGCCCGACCGACATCATCTTGGCCTGCCCGGCGCTGCCTTCGGCATAAAGCGCATCGAAGGTATCGCGCAGATAGGCATAGAACTGATCGCCCGAATTAAAGCCCTGCGGCGTGGCAAAGCGCATATCGTTGCAATCAAGAGTATAGGGGATAATCAGCTGATCGCGCCCTGCCACCTGCATCCAATAGGGCAGATCATCGTCGTATGTATCCGAGATATAGTCGAAGGCCCCCGTCTCTGCCGCCAGCGCGACCGTGTTCACAGAGCTGCGCCCCGTGTACCAGCCACGCGGCGCTGTGCCGACGACCTCGCGGTGCAGGCGGATCGCCTCGTCCATATCGGCGCTTTCGACCTCGGCGGTGTGATCCTTGTAGTCGATCCATTTCAGCCCGTGGCTTGCGATTTCCCAATCGGCCTGGGTCATCGCCTCTACCTGCTGTGGGGACCGCGCCAAGGCGGTGGCGACGCCATAGACGGTAACAGGGATATCAGCACCCGTGAACAGGCGGTGCAACCGCCAAAAGCCCGCCCGCGCGCCGTAGTCATAGATGGATTCCATGTTCCAGTGGCGTTGCCCCGGCCAAGGGGCGGCCCCGACGATCTCGGACAAGAAGGCCTCTGACGCGGCATCCCCGTGAAGCAGACAGTTCTCGCCGCCCTCCTCGTAGTTCAGCACGAATTGCACCGCGATCCGCGCGCCGCCCGGCCATTGTGCATCAGGCGGTGTGGGGCCGTAGCCGTGAAAATCACGAGGGTAGCGTGTCATGGGATCGTCCTTTGGTCAGCGCCTGCGCGCGCGGGGAAACCGCGCGCTGCGGGCCGTTGTTTTAGTCAACCAACGGTTTTCTGGCACTGATTTTTCGCAATGTACAGCCAGCCAACCCTTCCCGAAAGGTCGGCCGGCTGCCAGATCGGCTCGAGTGGCCCTGCTCTCTTATAGCGAAAGTTCTAAGGCGCTGGCCGGCCTGAAACTCAAACACATACGGGGGGCATATCGGGCGGGAAAGTGAGTGGAAGGGGCCGCTCTTGCTGCGCTATGCAACACGAGTCCTGTCGGCCCCTGCCCAATGATCGTCGCACCACGTGCGACTTGCCCGATCATAAGAATTCTGTCCCCCAGAATACATACTCGGATTGTATGGGTCGCTGGCAGGCAACACCTCCGATTGAATGTTGTGTACCATATAGGCGCAGGATGATTCGCGGCTCAAGCAAAAACGATTCGGTAGGCGAATTATTTTTCGCCATCGCCCGAATCACCGCCTCTTTCAGCGCTGGCGCGCCCAGAAAGCCGCCTGCCGATCCGCCATTGACCTAGCCCGACACCCGCCTATCGTAAGGGTCCAACGGATCAGGAAAGACCCCACCCATGGCAAACGGCTATTTGACGACGCATGTTCTGGACACCGCACGCGGCCGCCCCGCGGGCGGGCTGGAAATCACGCTTTACCGGATCGAGGGGGCCAACCGCATGAAGCTGGTGCAAATGACCACTAATGCTGACGGTCGCACTGACACGCCGATCTTGCCCAAGGGCCAGTTTGCGGCTGGCACCTACGAGCTGGTGTTCGAAGCCGGGGCCTATCTTGATGCCATCGGAGCGGAGCCCGAAGCACCGCGGTTCCTGGACCAGATCCCCCTTCGCTTTGGCATTTCGGATGCGGATGCGCATTATCACGTGCCGCTTTTGCTATCGCCGTTCGGCTATTCAACCTATCGCGGCAGCTGAACGCCGCTGGCGGATGTGACGTGAGGGCGCGATGCTTGCATTGCGCCGTTGCCCCGTGGCACATTGCCTGTCTGATCAGACAGGAAAGCGCCCATGTCCACGCATGTATATGACCCGACCGAACTGGCCCAAAGCCACCTGCCGCAGGTGACGGAGCCCCGCAATCCGGGGATGCCGCTGGATATGGATTGGGTGCGCGCCGTGCAAGTGAACTCCTCTGCGGTGGAGCGCCGCGCCGCGGGTTTGCCCGCGCGCCGTTCCGTGAAGAAAGAGTATCAGGCCGCGTGGCTGCTGCGCGCCGTCAGCTGCATCGACCTGACCACGCTGTCGGGGGATGATACCGCCCGCCGTGTCGAGCGGCTTTGTGCGAAGGCACGTCAACCGATTGCGCCCGCGCTGCTGGACGCGCTTGGCATGTCGCAGATCACCGTGGGCGCGGTCTGTGTCTACCACGAGATGATCGCCCCCGCCAAAGCAGCACTGCAGGGCACAGGCATCCCGATTGCTGCCGTCTCGACAGGATTTCCCGCCGGTCTCTCCCCGTTCGAGCTGCGTCTGCGCGAGATCGAGATGAGCGTCGCCGCCGGAGCCGCCGAGATCGACATCGTTATTTCGCGCCGCCATGTGCTGTCAGGTGACTGGCAGGCGCTTTATGATGAAATGCGCGCCTTCCGCGCCGCTTGTGGCGATGCGCATGTCAAGGCGATCCTCGCGACCGGAGAGTTGGGCAGCCTGCGCAATGTCGCGCGTGCCTCGCTGATCTGCATGATGGCGGGTGCTGACTTCATCAAGACCTCCACCGGTAAGGAAAGCGTTAATGCGACCCTGCCCGTGACTCTCGTGATGATCCGCGCGATCCGCGACTATTTCGACCGCACCGGCTTCCGCGTTGGCTACAAGCCCGCGGGCGGGATATCGAAGGCAAAGGACGCGGTGGTCTATCTGGCCATGATGAAAGAGGAATTGGGCGACCGCTGGTTGCAGCCCGACCTGTTCCGTTTCGGGGCCTCGTCGCTGTTGGGCGACATCGAACGTCAGCTCGACCACCATGTGTCGGGCAGCTATTCCGCAAGCCATCGTCACGCCATCAGCTGAGCCGCGTGAAACCAATGTCGGATTTGAGTATTTTGAAAAGGGTGAACCCATGAGCGTGTCCGAAATCTATGAAACCATGGACTATGGGACGGCACCGGAAAATGCCGCTGACGCACTGGCGTGGCTGGTCGATCAGGGCAGCCGTTTCGGGCATTTCATCGACGGCGCGTTCACCGAGGCGCGGGATGATTTCGAAAGCCGCAACCCTGCCAATGGCAATGTGCTGGCAACGTTGACGCAGGCCAGCCAGGCAGAGGTCGACACCGCGGTTGCCGCGGCGCGCAAGGCGCAGCCCAAATGGGCCAAGCTGGGCGGTCACGGGCGGGCGCGGTTCCTTTATGCGCTGGCGCGGTTGCTGCAAAAACACAGCCGGTTGTTCGCCGTGCTGGAAACGCTGGATAACGGCAAACCCATCCGCGAGGCGCGCGATGTGGATGTGCCCTTGGCGCAGCGGCATTTCTATTACCACGCGGGCATGGCCCAGTTGATGGAGGCCGAGCTACCCGACGCAGACGCGCTTGGCGTATGCGGGCAGATCATCCCGTGGAACTTCCCGCTGCTGATGCTGGCGTGGAAGGTGGCCCCTGCTTTGGCGATGGGGAATACGGTGGTATTGAAACCGGCGGAGTATACGTCGCTGACTGCGCTGCTGTTTGCCGATATCTGTGTGCAGGCAGGCCTGCCCAAGGGTGTCGTCAATATTGTTACCGGTGACGGTGCCGTGGGCGCGATGATCGTGCAGGCTGAAGTAGACAAGATCGCCTTTACCGGATCGACCCCTGTCGGGCGGCGCATCCGCGAGGCGACCGCCGGAAGCGGCAAGGCGCTGACGCTCGAGCTGGGGGGCAAGTCGCCCTATATCGTGTTCGACGATGCGGATCTGGATTCAGCCGTCGAGGGGTTGGTGGATGCGATCTGGTTCAATCAGGGACAGGTCTGCTGTGCAGGCTCTCGCCTGCTGGTGCATGAGCCCGTGGCGGATCGGTTCTATGCCAAGCTGCGGGCGCGGATGGCGAAGCTGCGGGTCGGTGACCCGCTGGACAAATCCGTGGATGTAGGCGCGCTGGTGGACCCCGTTCAGGAGCAGCGCGTGACCGAAATGGTCGCCGCGAACACCAGTGGCGAGGTGTTTACCGCAGGCGATATCCCCGCGACCGGATGCTATTATCCGCCCACATTGATCACCGGCATGAACCCTGCCGATCCGTTGATGCAGGACGAGATCTTTGGCCCCGTGCTGGTATCCACCACCTTCCGCACCCCTGCCGAGGCGGTCGAGCTGGCCAATAACACCCGCTACGGGCTGGCGGCGACGGTCTGGTCCGAGAATATCAACCTCGCGCTGGATATCGCGCCCAAGCTGGTATCGGGCATCGTCTGGGTGAACGGCACCAATATGATGGATGCGGCGGCGGGCTTTGGCGGTGTGCGCGAAAGCGGCTTTGGCCGCGAAGGTGGCTGGGAAGGGCTGGCGGCCTATACCCGTCCAAAAACTACGCAAAAACCGTTGAAAGAGATCACGGCCTTTTCCGGCAGCGGCACGCCAGCGGACCCGATCGACCGGACGGCCAAGCTTTACATCGGCGGCAAGCAAAGCCGCCCCGACAGCGGCTATTCCGCACCGGTCTGGGGCAAGTCCGGCGATCTGCTGGGCCATGTCTCGCTCGCGTCGCGCAAGGATGTGCGCAATGCCGTGGAAGCGGCTCATGCCGCAAAGGGGTGGAGCAAGACCACCGGTCATCTGCGCGCACAGATCCTCTATTATATCGCTGAAAATCTGGCGGCACGCGGGGATGAATTCGCGCGGCGTCTGGATGCGATGCAGGGCGCTAAAACCGGTAAATCCGAGGTCGATCTCGCGGTCAAACGTCTGTTCACCTACGCGGCCTGGGCCGACAAGTATGATGGACAGGTGCATGGCGTACCGATCCGCGGCGTGGCGCTTGCCATGAAGGAACCTGTGGGCGTGATCGGCGCGCTTTGCCCGGCGGAGGCACCGTTGCTGGGGCTGATCTCTTGCATGGCACCCGCGATTGCGATGGGGAACCGGATCATTTTGTCCGCCAGCGGCCCCTTCCCGCTTGCTGCGACGGATTTCGTGCAGGTGCTTGAAACCTCTGACGTGCCGGCGGGTGTGGTGAATATCCTGACCGGGCCGCAGAAGGACACCGCCGAAACACTGGCGCGGCATATGGACGTGGATGCGGTCTGGAGCTTTGGCGACAAGGCGCAAAGCGAAACCGTGGAGCGGGCCAGCGCGCAAAACCTGAAGCGCACATGGGTCAACAATGGTATGGCCCGCGACTGGGACGGCGCAGAGGGTGAAGGCAAAGCGTTCTTGCACGCCGCGACCGAGGTCAAGAATATCTGGATCCCTTACGGCGAATAACCTGCCGATGTCCTCAAACGAAAACGGGCGCTGAGAAGCGCCCGTTTTTTGTGTCCGGTCTTGGTTGGAGGCAGCGGTCAGTCGCTTTCCTGCGCCGTGGCCTCGATCCCTTCGGGTTGGCCGACAACAACAAAGGCCAGCCCGTCAGGGTCCAGCAGGTCGCCGGCGACACGTTTCACATCGTCCAGCGTCACCGCCTCGACCTTGTCGTTGCGCGTGGCGATATAGTCGATGGGCAGGTCGATCATCTGCATCCCCACAAGGATGCTCGCGATGGTCTGGTTGCCGTCAAATCGCAGCGGGTAGGAGCCTGTGATATAGGTCTTGGCATCGTCCAACTCTTGCTGGGTCACGCCCTCGGCCGCGGCTTTGGCCCATTCGTCCTTGATCACATCCATCGCCTGCCCGATCCGGTCGTTCGCCGAACTGACCGATCCTTGCCATGTTTCAGCCAGATCCATCGGCACCAGATAGGAATAGACGCCATAGGTCAGCCCGCGTTTCTCGCGCACTTCGGTCATCAGACGGCTTTCAAACGATCCACCGCCAAGCACTTGGTTCAACACGGTCGCGGCAAAGAAATCATCATCCTTCTGGGAAATGCCCTTTTGCGCAAAAATCGCGACAGATTGGGGCGTCGGGAAATCGACGACCGTGGTGCCCGACGGGATAGAGACCTCGGCCTGTGGGGGCAGCGGTGCACCGGTTTCGGGCAGATCGCCCAACAGTTCGTCAAGCATCAGGCCCAGCTCTTCTGGCGTGATGTCCCCCACCGCACCGATGAAGATACGGTCGCGCGCCAGCACAGCCTTATGTGCCGCGACAAGGTCATCGCGTGTCAGAGCGGTCACCGTTTCTTCGGTTCCGCTGAGCGGCGAGCCGTAGGGGTGATCGCCATACAGCAGCTCGTCCATCTTTTTGCGCGCGATATCGTTCGGGTCTTTCGCGCTGGAGCGGATCCCCGAAAGCACCTGCCCGCGCACCCGTTCAATCGCATCCGGGTCAAACCGAGGCGTCTGCAACGCCTGTTTCAACAGCGCGATCGACGCGTCCTGATTTTCGGTGAGAAACCGCGACGATACGGAAAGCGCGTCGTCATCCACGCTGAACCGAAAGC
>Ga0208468_1000156_pt1 | contig 22852 bp, 26 predicted proteins | sample DeeseametaMP0960_FD_184198 | JGI IMG/M metagenome (GOLD analysis project Ga0208468, IMG submission 184198) | Marine microbial communities from the Deep Indian Ocean - MP0960 (SPAdes) | ecosystem: Environmental > Aquatic > Marine > Oceanic | place: East of Madagascar, South Indian Ocean... | reverse complement strand
ATAGTGGATGATTAGGCTCCAAGCTGAAAGTAAACCACCTCCGCAGCCATTTATTGGTGTGGTCTACAGAGGATTATGTCTTTTTAGAGGGGAAAATCCCTAGAACCCCATTATGTGAAAAACATTATGGCATATTGTTAATTATGAATAGTTTATTGTATTTAAAAGAAGGTGCATTTGCTGAGCGACTCACCGATAAGGCGATCACCAGAGTCATCGCTCAGGAAAGTAAAGATGATGAACTTAAGTTTTTTGTTTTTGCAATTAACGCTGATACTAAAACAGCATACGTTATGCGTCACGGGCGTACTAATGAACTGCGGACATGGCGCTTGGATAATTTGGCGAAATTTCTAAAGCTTCATTCTGTTGAGAATTTTGAAGTCCAATACGTCAGATAAGAAATTTAGTGAGTCCATAATGGAATGCATTTTTAAAGCGAGGGAACATCTGGAAAGAATTTGGCCGTTAACAGAGTTATGCTCTGCGCCGCCGACAACTCGAACAATACTTGTTTCTTCGATGTTGTTTGTTAGTTTGAATCACTGCGATGCCATTCAGATGCTTGCACAAAAACGCAATTTCGCATCCGCTTACGCCTTACTACGCCCATTATTTGAAACGACGTTTCGTGCAATGTGGCTACACAGATGCGCGACAGATGCACAAATCGATAAATCTATTCAAAAAGATGAGTGGAAAAGTGCATGGACTTTGATCCAGGAAGTCGAGTCCAGTATCCGTCAACCTCCTCTTCTTTCCCGAATGTGGGAAGACATGCGCCCATTCATGCACAGTTTTACCCATGGAGGCATCCAAAACGCAGGGAGACAGGTTGGCCAGGGCAACATAATTACGCCTAACTTGAGTGATGAAGAAGTACGCCATTTGATGCAAAAGGTTGGTGTTTTCTCTTGGGTGATTTTAAAAGAGCTTATTGACTTAACTGACAGTGAAAACCTTGTTAGAGATTTTGAACAGATCGGTACGTCACTTAATGAATGGGCATTTGCTATAGCTAGGGAATGAGTTAGATGATTGGTCTGATTGCAGACACAAAAAAGCCCGTTTGGACGACGGGCTGATTTGTTTGCGTATTGGAGTACGCATACCTTTAGACAACTTAAATATAGAACATCTATAAGATAATATCAAATCCCCTCTTATCAAATTCATAATGCATGTATATAATAACAGTGCTCTGAAGGCGTACTTTGATGTGAGTTATTAGGCATATTAAACCTCTTTTTTTACCTAATTTATCTCGGGCCGTTGCTTGGACAACAATGGCTGCTTCCTAAACTTACTGGGAGTACGCATACCTTTAGACGGTAAGTACCGGTCTGACGAGATAACTGTGAAGGAAGCAGATGACTGGCCATACTCCCTCCCACCAAAGGAGGACGTTCGAATGGTTGAAATAGTTATTTTAATATTAACTGTTATCGCTCTACTGTTATCGATTGCAGTATCAGTGAAGCAACTTAGCTCGAAAGATTAATTGAGGGCTAGAACGGAACTAAAGGGGGCTTTATGCCCCCTTTTAATAACAATGTCTTTTTGCTAGTTTAGCAATTTCACAGCATTCGGCTGGATGTAGATATGGTCTTTTGTATCCCACACCCTGGTATCCACTTTCGCACAGCCTGTTTCTTTCTGATATTCTGCGCGATTGCGAACCCAACCGAGCAATCGTGATATTGTTATGTTGAATCGTGCCATGGCTTCAGTATTCATTTTTATGTGGCGGTTACCGTTCCCGTAATACCTAATTTGTACCAAGTCCAATTCCTTGCCATCAGGACCAGTGCCCCGAATGGCTAATTTATCCCCTGCGGTCATTTTTGAAATGTCTTCAGTTAAGAACAAGTTGCCATAGCCAAGCAATTTCATGACCACAAGTAAATCATTGGTAAAGTCCCGGGCGCTTTCATTCAGTCCACGCTGCCAGTCATAAGTACCAAAGTTCCCCCATGAGCTATAAATAAAACGGTAATCAAGCGTAATCTTACATTGTTTATAGTCATCGGTATTGTTGTGCCGCCACCGATCGTTATACATCCGTTCATTCGAACTGTAATAACGCTTTATTGAACTTTCACAGCTCAGGTCACGAAAGACAGAAATCAGACTATCTTCGACCAGGTTGTTCGCATAATTTATCGAGAAATCAACAATGTAAAGCGCGTTCTTCAACGTAAAATCAAGCGCATTGCTACTTAACGTCGTTAAAAGCTGGTTTTTGAATTTTGTAGTAAGCCGGCTGGAGATTGGGGTTAAATGCGTAAATAGTAAGTCCCAGTAAATATTTCTCATACCAAAAAGCTTATTCTTTACAGACTCTCGGATAGCGTCATATTTTACGCCTAATTCAGCCAATAACGATGAGTCGATCTTGCTGATAGCTTTGTACTGCTCGAGTATTTGCTGCATGTCTTGTTCGTAGTGATCGAGTAATGCGGCAAGAACCCCCTCAGATTTTACCAGTTCATAGCTTCGTGTGCCTTGTTTGGCCATTTCAGCCCGGATCCGCTCCTTCTCCACAAATTCATTGAATTTATCGGTGGTTTCTGAGTGTGTTTTAACCAAGCCTAGTTCACCCTCGATGAACAGCTGGAAACTGCAATTCCCGCTGACGCCGAGCTTTGGCTTGTAGCCTTCGCGGATTAATTTTTTCTTCTCTATGCGAGCTTGATCCAGTTCTCCAAAATAAAAACACACCAGGTCAACAGGTGCTCTCGCGGCTCTATCTGCACCGATAAAATCTGATTCTGCGATAATTTCTACATTAGTGATATCGCGCCGTTTGATGACATCTTTAATAGCCTTGTCCTTGCGCCAACGCCGCGGTAGTACAGCATAAAGGGCTTTAAAGTTAAGCTGACCCAAGATAGTTTGGATCCAAGCAGAGAATTCCGAGAATGGGGGATTAGTAAAGCCAAAATCGGTGCTTTTTGAAATAAAATTCGTTTCCCAGAAATCGGTACCTATCAAGACTATTTCTTTTGACGCATATTGTTTTATCTGTGTCGTCGCTTTTTCGATGGCAAACCGTTTAACCACTTTTCGTGAATCAATCTCTGCAATAGTGCTGGCTAGTGCAGATAGACAACGACCGTCGCCGGCGCCGATGTCGAGGATTCTTATTGGATCGTCGTATCGATTGGTAACTTCATACGTAGCAAATAACTGTCGTATATGCCCGGAGACCGCTTTTAATTGCTCTTCGGTGGTGGGATAAAATTCATAGTCTTCCCCAGCGTCTTTAAGTTCTTTGACTAACTGTAAAGTGGACTTTGTCGGCACGTCATTAGCCGGTGCATCATTAAAAAGCTCTGCTTGCATTCCCATTGAAGTTATCCTCGGTGGTTGATGCTGATAGTTTCATCCATGACGCAAACCTGGCAACAAATTGGGATTTTTGGTTGGACCGATGGTATTTTCCCCCTCTATTTGCCAACCCCCCAATATTGCTGATTTAACCTATGAGAAATCATCCAAGTAGGAATTCATATGGAACGCCGGAATCAGCCATCTTTCGACATGACAGCCATGCTGCAATTTGCAATCTGTCTTGCTGCGCTTATTGGGTTTGGTTGCTATATCATGTTGGCTGAAGAACCAGTCAAACAGTTGCTTTCACTTGAACTTGGACCACTGCTGATCGCGCTGGCGATGGCTTCTTTAATTGGCTTAATAAATTCAATTTACTTGATGGGGCGGGTTGCCAGATGAAAACCCAAACAATGATGATTGCAAGTGAAGTTCGTGTGGACTGCCCGTATTGCCACTCCCAACAAGACGGATTCATCGGCGACCCTAGAAACGAAACCGTCGACTGTGAAGACTGCGGAAAAACGTTTCATATACCCCCGGACGCTGACATTGAGTTGAGGTAGCTCATTCAGGAACCAAATATACGTTCGCGCCAAAAAGCAATGCAACGGGGGATTGGGGCAACTCATGCACTTTAATCCCAACATTTCGTTCAAAGAAGACATCCCTTACGAAAGGCTGATAAGTTACCGTGTAAACGCGCTTAAGCTTGCTGAGGTCTAAGGAGCCGTTAAATGCTCCTAAAACATTACCCCTGACATAGGCATGTACGCATCGTTTTCGCTCTCTGAGTGTTCGTCTACGCCCTGCAAGTGACACGACAAAAGAAGGGTTTGAAACTACGAAGATATTTGCATAACCAGATACTTTGCCCCGGTTTGCCCCTTTTCGCTGTTTGCATGAATAAAAGCCTGGGGAATTCAGGTTGCGGTAGAAATCGGCCTGTTCACCTATTCGTGTGACTCTCTCAACGCATTGGCCATTAGCCTTTATAAGCGATGTCATAGTGCCATTTTCCATTAATGAGTGACCGTTAATTGCTGTCAACCACGATTGAGTAGATTCAGGCATCATCGAGTCTTGCGCAAAATCAAACATAGTGAAGTTCCTTAAATACAAACACCGTATTCCAATAGAAGAAACGGGCCACAAAGTGGCCTCAGAAAGGCATGGCAATAGTTTGGTTGTCACCATTCACACTCGTCACCGGGATCAATGTTTGTTGTTTCGCCTTTTCTTGCATTGATTGCAGCTTGGCATCTTCAATTTCACATTTCCTCGCTCTGAGCTTATTCACCCAACGTTGCACCGCTAACTCGTCAGCTTTTATGCCCGTCTTTTCTTCTAAGGAAACTTTCACCACTTCTTTTTTGACAGTTTTGAAAGCCATGGTGTGCCCAGTCACCTTCTCAAGCGCTACCATTTGCGCGTAAGAGTCCGGGTAGCGCCTTGCGCCACACTGGAGGTCATTTATATTGCTCATAATGCAAAATTGACACGACACTCTATCGTTTCCCCCCTCTCGCCTTATTACCTGGCCGTTTTCGTAGGCCGTTTCATAGACGTGAAAGGGTACTTCGTTGTTCTGATAGATTGCTTCAAATGTCTCTTGTTTTGAGTAATGGAAAATGGGTAAAAAATCATAAACCACGCGCTTACCACTCTTGAGTGTTAACCGAGAGTTGATAAAAAGAGGGCTGCGCTTACTGCGGGGAACACTCTCAGCCGAACGCAGCCCAATACAGTTGTAGGCAATTCTGATTTTTCTTTCAGCACAAACCTTGCGTATAAGCTTATCGATAGGGCCGGTCTTCAGCGTAGAGGTACAATTCCGATACCTCGGTGAAGGCCACATCATTCTCTCCAAAACCATGTCTACAAAGTTCTTAGTCTCACATTCAACAATGTAGAGTGGAATTGACTTAGGCTTGAAGCGCTTAATATGTTCGATGATCCCCGGATGCTCAACCTCACCAAGGTGAGCATGCACATAGATAATTTGAGATGCTGGTACCAGAGATTGAATGAGTATAGCCATAGCACACGAATCAGAGCCGCCACTGGTGCTTACAAAGAATAAAGCCCCCTGTTTGGCATGGTGACGAACAATCGCTTCTCGCTCTTCAATTGATTCTGCAGCGAGTTTGTTTTCCCCATTAAAGTCAAAAAACGTTAATTGCTGGCAAGACATCGGCTCATCTCGATAGTGAAGATGTATTCACTATCAAGTGTTTTGGAATTGCGGCTACAAACCGGGCTCAGCGTGTGCGGAAAGGAAAGATTCTTTGCCGAATCCATCTTTGCCAAGAATTGATTAGACCCATCTATTTTTCATTGCCTAACGCCTTGAAGAGAAAAAATGAGTGCTAATGTGATCGTACATTATTGACAGGAGCCACAACACAATGAGCACCATAGATGAAGAAATGTTAATTCACGAACCAAGCACCTCTAACTGGTTGAGACAACAAATAGAAGCCTCGAAGAGCAGGGATCCCGTCGATGCGCTCACTGATGCTGAGTTGCTAGTAGAAATCCTTGCTCTAAGGCTGCGGCTCGTAGAAAAGCAATATAGCCAGTCACACCAAACGTCTTTCAAAGGCATTTAGTTCAAATGAAAAAGGTGAATTACTATGCACTGTCGCTGAAGATGTTTCTTTGGCTACTGTCTTTAGCATTAACACAATCGATATTTCCAATATCTGACTATTTACTAATAATCGTTGCCGTCATCGGCCTTGCTGTTTTAGAAGATAAAGCAGTCACTACATCGTTAAAGTAAGAAATATATGAAAACAGCGAAGGCCCGTTCATTTATTAAATATCCAGGTTCCAAATTGCTGATGATGGACCGATTATTAAAGCATGTACCGGCTAAAGGCAGTTTGCTAGTCGAAGCATTTTGTGGAGGATGTTCACTGTCATTGAATACAGACTATCAACATTATTGCCTGAACGATGCCAATGCGGATTTGGTGAGTCTTTATCGAATGGTTCAGCGCGATCATGTCTCTGTTATTAGAGAAGCTAGTCGGTTATTTACGCAATCAACTAACACGCACGATTTTTACTATCAAATACGAAATCATTTCAATGCCAGCTCCGATAGAGAAGAAAGGGCAATATTGTTACTTTACCTATCAAAGCATTGCTTTAATGGGCTACTCAGGTTCAATGCGAAAGGCGAGTTCAACACCCCTATGGGACGTTATAAAAATCCGTATTTCCCCATTGCTGAAATCACGTATTTCGCAGAAAAGTTTGCTAGTGCTGAATTTTACTCATTGGACTTTGTCGACTTTATCCAACAGGTCACAATGAAATTACCTCAGTATTCAGGAGTGAAGTCGTGCTATTTAGATCCACCGTACTTGCCGTTAGATGGGCAAGGACAAACTTTCACACAATATACAGCTGAAGGCTTTAAAACAGAAAGACATATGGAGATTGATAGACTCTCCAGCTCAATTAGGCCGCATTTTAGCCATGTGCTTGTGTCCAACCATTATTGCAAAACACTAAAGGCCACATACAAGAGCGCGAAACGTGTAATTCGTTTCAAAGTGAGCAGGACGATATCCTCTAAAGCCAGACGTCCTGCTTCTGAAGTGCTTTTATATTACTAAACTTTTAATCAACCTGTCCTTTGTAGTCCCATATTTCCACATCTTCAGGCCTTAATTCTTTTATGGCCCAGTGCCCTATAATTTTAAAAACGCCATTGCTGAATACCGCGTCCAGCCTTGCTGTAGGCGATTTGCTATACAGCACGACCTGGCAATTTTCTTCGGGTAAATCGTTCTCGTCTTTTGTCACAGTTGGATATTTATTGGACCCTAAGAATTTATTCTTATAAGGTTAATTAACGTGGGAAGTTAAGGGATGGTAACTGAAAATGTATAAAATAAAAGATGGATTTCTTCCACTTGATGAAACGTTGGCCATAAATCGAGCCGGTCGACGTAAGGCATTTAGAAATCCCAAAAACTCGATTCAAGATAAAACCAATTCATTTAGCACTTTAACCAAACGTCAATATGCTGGAGTGGAATTAGAGGTAACCCCTCCAGGGTCTCGAAGAACAGCATGGGTTGCAGCCGGCGTCAGTCCGGTAGAAACGGTTTTGGCAGTAATGACTGGCGTCAGTACTTTAGCAACTGTTGGGTCATACTTTTATGCTAGAAGCAGCGCTAAGATGAAAAAAGTACAAATCTGTACACATAAATTCCCAGCCTCACGGAGAATCTGTAGGCAGCCTATCGGTCTCTCTGAAATAAAAATTATTGAAGGGAAAGAATACCTGGCCAGCTATTGCTCAGCCGGCCATCAAAATTTGGTCAGAGTAATCGAGGCAATGGAATCTAAGAAAGCCAGTCATTCAAGCAAGTCTGTTGAGGAAAACATCTGAACCATCGTGGCTGGAGATAAGAATGCCAAAAATTGGCAGTGCATGTCCGAATTGTTCTGATGCCGGCGTGCTGTATTTAGATGAGCTATATGTGAGGTGCGATAATTGTGATTATGAGCGATTTTCGACCCAAGCTGAACTGGACAGTTATATTAATGACGACAAGTTTAAGTCTGATCCCAATCATGAGAGGCTACTTACTCTGATTGAAGAAGAACCCGTCATCAAGCGCAGAGACAGCCGCCCTCTGGGCATGAGAGACTTCACCATCAAACGTTAGTTGGACATCGAATTGATACACAATAATTCATTGATGGACGTGATAGGGATTTACCTTTCACGAAAGAAGAGATATCTGTCTGGAGTGCCAGACAAGCAACTTGCAGAACGTCAATGGCAATTACTAAACAACACGTTCGAGCTTGATAGCGTCAGTATGGTAGTACCTCGTAACGAGGATCTAAATCCGCATGCAAGATTGAGCCATGTGCTCGCGGAGATGTCACTTCGCCCAGGGGGAATAGGTTATTTCCAAGCTAAATACCCCCTAGATAAGGCTACAACGGCGATGTTGGCGCCAAGTGAAACGGTGAAATACAAAGCCCAGAAAATACATCGTTGTCTCAAGGAAAATTGTGATAACAAGTTGTTCCGGTTCGGTAGCTACCAATTCATGCATGAGCTTCACCAAGACGGCGGCATATTCTTTCAAAGTGCTTCAAACTATAAGCACTCTGATAACCTATCTGTGAAAGACGACGAACTTCAACTACAGTTCATTCATTATTTGAGCGAAAAGGAACAGGCGGAAATATCGGGGGCTAAATGTTTCAAATACACAGTGTCGTCACCAGACTTTTTAACGCTTTGTTTCACTGATGCCATCAATTATAGAATGATCGCAGATTGGAATGCTGAAGCAGTCGTCATAATTCATGAACCAGATGAGTTTTATAACCGATTGCGAGTGTGCACAAAGCAATTCCAATCGAACCATACCTTACTAAAGCGAGGGAGCGTGAGGTACATCGATCCGTATTTTGATGGAAAAACCCTTATCGAGAGCGAGCATCTGCCTTTTTGCAAAGACTATAAATTTCAATATCAACAAGAATATCGCTTTGTCATTTGTAATGAGAAACAATTTTCTGAACAGGAGCGGAAAATATATATTGGCTCTTTAACTGATATAGCAACCTTAGTGGACCTTCGATAACGGGGCAGTCTTTCATTTGCCCCATTATTCACGAACATCACAATTCTTGCTGATTAATTTCCATATTAGGGATATATACCAAGGCCGGTAGCCACTCACCAGCGCCATCCCCAGACCAAATAGACTCAACATTATCGGGAACAATTATGGTATGTGTAGAATGAGAGCGTTGAGTAAGACGCCGAGCAGCGGCTATTGCCGGCATCGTTGCTATATCGGTTGGATTAGATAGCATCACCTCGCCATCGAACTCTGAGGCCAATGCGCCCAATTCGCTCTCTGAATTAATTGGTGTATCACTATTCGGCAAAAAGTGAGGATCAGACACCTCATCTTGAAGTACAGCCTTGATATAAAAATCCTTCCCGGGTTCGCTCTGTTTGGCAATCCCATGAACTTTGAGTGCCAGGCCCTCACTCAACACCGAATTCTCCTGATATTGTTCCCAGATATGGCCAGATGATTCAAAAACTTGATACCCAATAATCATGGTTTTCTCCTATTCAGTAACCACGACCAGCCTAAGCTAAAAAGAATTCATCGCTATAAATCTGATGGTGCAACGCAATATAGACAAGCGATTTCTGAGACCGCTTTGAGCGAATAGCAGACGTTAGAGGAGCCTCCGTTGTAGACTAGCTATCTGATCGTATACCGGTCGTTCAGATAACTGATCTGCTTTAATCAAACAGGACACTTTAATAATGGAATATAATCCAATTATTGAGGTGTTAAATGACAAAACGAACAAACAGAAGTTACACGGCTGAATTTAAACAAGAAGCTGTCAAATTGGTAACCGAGCAAGGCTACAGCGTACCAAAAGCAGCAGCGTCTTTAGGTATCACAGATAAGTTACTTTATCACTGGAAAGCTAAATTCGAGGCTGAGCAATCTGGAGCCAGTTTAAATGCGGATGAACGAGCAGAGCTGCTAAAACTACGTAAGGAAAATAAAGAGCTAAGGATGGAAAAAGAGATTTTAAAAAAGGCCAGCGCCCTCCTGCTAAAGGAAACCAAGTAACGTTTAAAACGATTAAGCAGTTATCTTCGGCATTTCCCGTAGTTAAGCTCTGTAAAGTGATGAAAGTAAGCCGTAGTGCTTATTACGCTTGGCTCAAACGGCCAGTCAAAATCATCACAGCAGAGCAACTGAACTTATATCGAATGGCAAAGCACTTCTTCGAGAAAAGCAGAAATAGCTTAGGTTATCGGGAGCTTAGAAAGAAGTTACGCAGAGAGGGCTTTAACGTCAGTGATTATGGCGTTCAGAAGTTAATGGCAACACTTGGCTTAGTTGTGACTCAACGAGTGGCATACAAGGTGACAACCAAACGCAAACACAGTGATGCTGTTGCTGATAACCTGTTGAACCAGAACTTTAACCCTGTTGCACCAAATCAGGTCTGGGCTGGTGATGTGACTTACTTAAGAACAGGTGAAGGCTGGATGTACTTAGCCATTGTTATGGACTTATATTCACGCCGCATCGTTGGTTGGCATATCGACAAACGAATGACGACTGACTTAGTAAGCAAAGCTATGATGAAGGCTTATAACTTGCGCCAACCGCCTAAAGGCTTAGTGTTTCACTCGGATAGAGGCTCACAATACACCAGTAAGCATTATCGTAAATTGCTAGCCAATTTCGGTATAAGAGCGAGCATGGGTGATGTTGGTGCTTGTTGGGATAATGCGGTAGTTGAAAGGTTCTTCGGCAGCTTAAAACATGATTGGCTATTGAAAATACCACAACCAACTCGTGAACATATGAGAAATGATGTAACTGCGTATATGCGCTATTACAACTTAGAGCGACTTCATACCGCTAATGGTGATCTGTCGCCAATAGAATATGAGCAAAGTTCCTTAAGAAAAGTGTCCTGATTTAGTTGCGCAGAACACGTTTGGTGCTACATTTAATGTGTACAATGACGGCTCATACCCAATGCTTAGTATTGGCTATAGATATTAGCTATTACATTAACCCAACCTTCTTTAAGCTAGAGCTCCTTTTCTTCACTTCTTCAACATAAAGCCAATTACATTTAGAAATTGGCTCAACCTATTGTTATTACAGCAGTTCTATTAAAATTGCGTGTTGGCCTATATAAATATCAAATTTAGTCACTATTTAGTTACTTGATAAATGTAATTTTTATTATACTTTTAAATTAGTTAAACGCATTTTGACGTGCTCCAATAGATTCACACAGCCAGTTAAGGGATAATTATCTCAACTGGAGTGTATATGAAAACGCGAAAAAGCTATTCAAAAGAATTCAAACTGGACGCTGTTAGTCTGGTTACAGAACAAAATTACAAGATTGCTGAGGCTGCACGTAGTCTGGGTATTAGCGCGAATATGTTAGGCCGCTGGCTTAAAGAGCAAGAATCTGAAGGTGCCCACGCATTTCGTGGCAACGGTAAGTTGACACCGGAACAGGAAGAAATCCGTCGGTTGAGAGAAGAAAATAAACGCCTGAAAATGGAGAAAGAGATCCTAAAAAAGGCGACGGTCTTCTTTGCCAAAGAAACCAAGTGAAATACGGTTTCATTACCCAACATAAGAAGACCTGGCCGATTAGTCTGATGTGTCAGGTTCTGGGAGTCAGTCGCCGTAATTACTACAGTGCAGTGCAACGAAACGAGCAACTTGAACCCGATCCGCAACATGATGAGCTAATTGAATGGGTACAGAAGATAGCAGATGCCAGTGACTATACCTATGGCGTCAGGCGAATGAAACGCGCGCTGAATTCGCTCGGTTATCCGGTTGGAAAACAGCGTACGAGAGCCTTGATGAAAGAAGCCGACGTGAGCGTTAGACGGCGTAGAAAATACAAAGTAACGACCAACAGCGACCATCAGCAACCTGTATTTGATAACGTGCTATCACGCGACTTTGATGCGCAAAAACCAGACCAGGCGTATGTCTCTGACATTACCTATATCTGGACGCAGGAAGGCTGGCTGTATCTGGCCGTTGTCATCGATCTGTTCTCACGCAAAGTCGTGGGTTGGAGTATGTCTTCTCGGATGAGTGCCCAGCTTGTGTGTGATGCCTTAACAATGGCTTTATGGCAACGTAAGCCCAAGGCTGGCCTGATACATCATTCGGATCGTGGTTCGCAATATGCCAGCCGACAATTTAGACAGCTACTGGCGCAGTACAAGGTAACAGGTAGCATGAGTAGGAAAGGTGATTGTTGGGACAATGCCGTTGTAGAGAGCTTCTTCGGCACATTAAAACAAGAGCGAGTGCAATGGCGTCATTACCAGAGCCGTCATGCTGCTCAGCAGGATATCCTGCAATATATTACTATGTTTTATAACAGCCAAAGAATGCACTCATATCTGGATTACAAAAGTCCAAACCAATATGAAGCTGACATGGCTAACTTAGGAAAAGCGGCTTAACTGGGTTGTGTGAATTTGGTTGACCACGTCAGTACCTTCAGGTGCCGAGTTTTCACCTATATAAATCATATGCTTGATATTGTCACATTTCAGCTTCAACTCTTTAGCTGTGTCGATAAAAGCATCATCAAAAAACAAAATGCTACATTCCGAATCATTTAATGAATAAAGGTTTTCTTTGACAGACCACCGAATATTTAATGGCACCATAACGCTGCCAGACCAAGGGATAGCATTTAAACACTCAAAATATTTATCTGAATTTAAAGCTAAAATTGCAATATGAATGCCTTTGCCTGCTCCGATGGCGGCTAGCCCACTTGCTGATTTCGCTACTCTGTTGTTAACTTCATTCCAGGTGTGCTCCCTGTCAGCGAAAGATGTTCCAATAGTGTTAGGTAAAATAGTAGCATTTCGTTGTAAAGCTTGATAAAAGTGCATAGCAACCTCTTATTTTTAGGTTTAAGTATTCTAGTTATTTATGAGTAAATTTTGCATAAAAGCCAAATATTGTATTTACGTTATAAAAAAATTTACAAGTAGTTGATAGGAATAGAATAATAATAATGCTAATTGTATACTCCAAAAACTAGCACGTAAGATAACCGCGATAATATTAGTTGAAATCATATGGATTACTGATTGAGCTATACGGGCATAAAGTAGGTAGATAACAGTTGAATTCATCATATCTAGTTGTTTAGAAAGTGCCGCCACAATGACTAAAGCACAGAACACTGGCAGCATCTCAAGACAGTTTAATTGGGCTCTTGTAAGCCTTTGACCAAAGCCAGGAGTATTACTGCCATCAGGATGAAAGTTATTAAGGGCAACTTTATTGCTACTCAAAAAAGTATAATAAGCTCTCATATTTAAGAGTATGAAGCTAAGAACTAATGTCCAGCCAGCAAAGCCCGTTAACGCAAGTAAGGTTTGATTCATGTTTTTTCCTGTTTGTTATTTAAAAAGGATATTTTTTTGATTTTGTTCCTGCCAAGCGGGCTATGTTCATTAATCACTGATTATTAGTATCCCCAAAAGCATCATATTGAATGATGTTTTTTTGGGTTAAGCCAGAACAATAAATAGACTTGAGGATTAACTTAATGAATCCAACAACAATTTAAGATGCACGGCCTAGCGAATAAATAATTTATAAACCAATTTATGCATAAATCCGCCAAATGGAGGAAACAAGAGGTGGGCGAAACTAATACGCCCTTTCTTTAAAATTGACTTGCCGTGAGAGAATGTTTTAAAACCCTCTTCCCCATGGTATTGGCCCATACCCGAAGCTCCAATGCCGCCAAAAGGCAAATCATCATTGGCCACATGAAAAGTAGCTTCATTAATACAGACCCCACCAGCATGAGTGTTCAATAAAATTTCTTGCTGGAATGCTTTATCAAAACTATAAATATATAATGCTAACGGTCTGTCATTTTTATTTATATAGTGAATAGCTTCTGCGGTATTTTTGTAGGTAATTATAGGGATGATAGGGCCAAAAATTTCTTGTTGCATCACTTTCATATCATCGTTGACATCAGTTAGCACGGTTAAAGGCATTTTTCTTTCTGTCTTGTTGATAGGTTCTGCAGTGAGCGGAGTTATATTTGCTCCATGACTTCTCGCATCGTCTAACAAACCATTTAATCGTTCAAATTGGGCATCATTAATAATACTGGTACAATCTTTATTATTAGTGATTTTAGGATACATTTTACTATAAATTTTCTGTAGTTCTTCAACTAACACTGTGACTTTATCTTCAGGACAAAAAATATAATCAGGCGCTACACATGTTTGACCTGAGTTAAGAACTTTACCTAAAATAAAACGCGAAACAGCAAGTTTAATGTCTATTATACCATCAATAATTGCAGGAGATTTTCCGCCTAATTCTAAAGTAACCGGTACAAGGTTTTTAGCGGCTGCTTGCATAACAATTTTACCGACATTGGTTGAGCCAGTAAAAAACAAATGATCAAATGCTAACGAAGTGAATGCCGTAGCTATTTCAACCTCACCTCCAATAATAGCAACTTGTTTTTGCTTAAAGACTTTATGAAGTAAACCGGCTAATAGCGTTGCTGTTACAGGCGTAAACTCCGACATTTTTAACATAACACAATTACCCGCTGCCAATGCCGTAGCTAAAGGACCTAAAGATAAAAATACAGGGTAATTCCATGGTACTACTACACCAACCACACCAAGAGGTTGAAACAAAATAGATGCTTTAGCGGGTTGAAATAACAAGTCTACTTTACGTTTTTTAGGTTTCATCCATGATTTCAAGTTTTTAATGGTGTAATTAATACCTGAAATAGTAGTGATAATATCGCCTATCTTTGTGTCATCAGCACTTCTACTACCAAAATCTTTATTTAAGGCCTCAACGAAATCATCTTGATTATCAAGCAGGAGCCTCTTGAGTTTTTTCAGATCTTTAACACGATCATCATAGCTCCGATAAGGTTCGGATGAAAAATAACATTTTTGTAATTCGAAACATTCTTTAACGTCATTTATGGTTTGAAGTACGTGCATATTATAAGTTTTCCAAGATAAGCATTTTTTTATTATTCAATTTAAACAACTGCATTGCATTAGCAATTTGCGCCAATATCTTATCGTTTATAACAGTGTAGCTTTAATGCCCTGCGGCTTTACTGTCTTTATATTGTGGGGTAATAGGTTTATGTTCTCTATCCTTCAACATTTCGTCTAGACAAGCATTTTGGCGTAACAAAATTGTCTCACTACTGGTTGTCAGCGATTTACATCACCTCATCAACATACGATAAGTCACAGCCGTTCAGACTCAACTACCAATACAACTAGATAGTGGCATTGGGCAGTCATATTCGAACTTGTTAATACAATGATAATTTTGCTCTGAGAGGGGATATTTGGCCTTGCCGTTGACAGCACGAGAGCCCCATATATGTCTAAGTAAATAAATGTGCGCTAAGAATCAATGTTTATGCCCAAATTTGGTTATATTGATTACTGCCCACTTTTATTTTACAGTTTAGTCACGCCTTGGTGTCGTCACGTTGTTGATTATGTTTAACGGAATGCCTATGATTACAGAATTTTACTCCCCTAAATATTAAATGGCACGAGGAAATAGTATGTCAGAAAAAAAAGAGCGTACCTATCTAATTGACGACCCTCAATTTTCAGTTCTTTCAAAAAAGGGGTTTTTCGGGAATATCCCACACTCGAAGCAGCTAGGCATGGAAACAGTCTCTTTGGAAAGAAACAGAGCCATATTTCGAATTCCCTTTGCAGAAAGCTTGGTGGGTGATCTCGCCAACGGGATCATCCATGGTGGTGTTATTCTGTCTTTAATGGACAGTGTTGGTGGTATGGCCACGTTTTGTGCTTTGCCTGCGATGGAATCCATTGCCACCTTGGATTTGCGTGTTGATTTTCTCAAACCTGCGTTGGCAGGGCAGGGCATTGAAGCGGCTGCGGAGTGTTATAAATTGACCAATACGGTGGCCTTTATTCGTGGTGTGGCTTACCAAACAGATATTAATGACCCCGTTGCGTCCTGCGTGGCAACTTTTATGCGCGCGTCCAGTAGTAAAATGCAAGGGGTAGTTAAGTAATGTCAGAGAAAAATGATTTCTTCAAATCAATACGTGAAACCAAAGAGTTTGATAAAGCCATTGAGATGATCCCTTATGCGAATTTTCTCGGTGTGCGCTTCTCTGAAAATGAAGATGGCTCTCTAGTATTCCGTATGCCATTTGATGAAAAAAACGTAGGTAATACTGCGCTGCCTGCTATTCATGGTGGTGTGATTGCGGGTTTTATGGAGAATGCAGCTATCGTAAGTTTAATGTGGGCAATGGAGTCCACCAGCGTGCCCAAAGTGATTGACTTTAATATCGACTACATGCTCTCGGGCCGCGCCCAAGAAACCTACGCGCGTTGTGATATCGTCAAATTAGGTAAGAGGATTGCTAATGTGCAGATCACTGCCTGGCAGGATGATCCAAATAAAGCCATCGCGGTGGCGCGCTCCCATTTTAAGCTGATCCACGATTAATCTGAAATAAATGAGACGCCACATGGAAAGTATCGTCTCCACGTAATATGGAAAGCTAGATTAAACAAGTTTAGAAGTCGCCGTAAAAACTTGATTTAATTCGATTATATTCCAATTTAAATAAACCAAATCTACGGCGACTGTAATAAACTACTTATGATTTTATTAGAAGACTTATCTATTAGTAGATCAACATCATCCACAAAAATATAATTAATTTCACTAATAAAACATGAATCTAGCATTGAATTAATAATAGGCTCTAATGATGGCAAAGAGATATTATCAAGCTGATTTATAAAGGATGTATTCGTATCCAAGTTAGTAGCTTTAAGGGATATAACTATTTTTTAAGAAGGGCTATGGGGTTGTTATCTGATTGAGATATAGATATAAGTATAGACTTTTTTAAATTTTTTGATTCTTGATAAAGTTTATCTAAAAGCTCTGTTTTTCCGAATCCAGGCTGGGACTGTATAAGGGTGAGCCTATTTCGATGGATGTTGAAATTTTTAGAGCGCATAGATTAATTAGAGAAAATGTTTCACTTCATTAAGTTTAGAAATACCACCTAGTAGTAAAGTAATATTTGCCACATCACAATACAGCGGTTTAAAGCCAAAATATGCCAGAAAAAAACTGACTTTGCTATAAGACTGTCGGCAATATTTCTTAACCACAATAGATTTATTTTTAATTATCCAATATTTAATTGTAAAAAAAAGCCTTCAGTAACAGCATTATAAATATAGGTTTGCATATTTTTCACGTAAAGGAGCTTTAAGAAACTTTCCTGTAGCTGTTTTAGTAATATCATCTACAAATAGAATGCGTTTAGGAACCTCGTAACCAGCAAGTTCGCTTTTACACATTTTTATTATATCAGTTTCCGTTATATTCACATTAGGTTTTGGGATGACGATAGCGGTTACGGCTTCTGTCCAATGAGGGTGTGGTAAGCCTATAACGGTCACACCAGCTACGCTTGGGTGTGACATTATGACTCTCTCTACCTTAACAGAAGCAACGTTTTCACCGCCTGTTTTAATCATGTCCTTCTTTCTATCAACAAACATTAATTGGTGATCTTCATCAAAATAACCTAGATCCCCCGAGTGATGCCAACCAAAAGTAGATACTTCAGCGGTAGCTTCAGGATCTTTATAATAGCTATTCATTGCTGAAGGTGAACGCCATACGATTTCACCTATTTCACCATCGGGTAATATTACGCCATTATCGTCCATTACGGCTTGATCTGTTGTTGTTAACGCTTCTCCCCAGTAATTACCATCTTTATATGACCATTTATCATGAAAGACAGTGGTAACGGGGGTCATTTCTGTTTGTCCTGAGCCTAAGATAAACGGACATTTAAAAATAGCTTTCAAGCGGAGTAAGCTTGGTTTATCCATTGGTGCCATTGCATACATACAAGTATCTAATGCACTGAAGTCGTATTTTTCTATGTTAGGAACCTCTAGAAGCGCTTTCCACATTAAAGGTAAAAGAAAAATAAAGTTAACTTTTTCTTTTTCAATAATTTTGACAAAATCCTCTGGTTCAAACGTTCTAAATATAAGAACCGTACCACTCATATGCAATACTGAGGTTGAAATTAGGTGTTGTGCACAATGAAACATTGGCATAACCGATGTACCTATACCTTCTTTTTTTATGCCTAGCTCAATAGCTGCTGATAGGCTATTGATAAATAGGGCAAGATGAGAAGTTTCTACACCTTTAGGTTTAGATGTTGTGCCGCTGGTGTATAAAATTTGTAGAGGATCGCGATCGCTAATAATTAGATCTTCATTTTCTTTATCAGCAGCACTTTCAAGTAACTGATTAAAACAAAGGTAGCTATCTGGCACGTTGCAACCTGTAACAGGTATTGAAATCTGAGCTATCCCCACGAATAGTAAAATAAAGTCAAAGAGTTAGGGAACATTCATGGCATTTGGTGATCAGATCTTTCGCCAAAAAAAACCAACACAGAAAACACCATGAATGCACGCTCTATATTGAACAATCTTGTCTCTTTTGTCAGCCATAAAATGCATAAAACCCGCAAACAGGCCGTTGTCGCCTGTGTGCGAAGCTTGATTGAGAGCGGTTCGGCCACTGTGACCAGTATGGGGCGCGGTATCCGTTCCAATGCCTATGAGAAACACCGTATTAAGCGGGCTGACCGGCTGTTATCTAATGGTCACCTCCAGCGTGAAGTACCGTTTATCTATGCAATGATTTGCCGGTTATTTTGTACCTGTAAACATCCTGTCATTGCCGTTGACTGGTCAGATTTGGATAAGTGCAAAAAGCACTTTTTACTTCGCGCCGCAATTGTCGTTAAAGGGCGGCCTATTACCCTTTATCAGGAAGTGCATGATAGAAAAGCCAGTGCAAAAGCGACTACACATAGAGACTTTTTAGAGATATTGCACACGCTCTTACCGGATACCTGCCAGCCCATTATTGTCACTGATGCGGGCTACAAATCGCCGTGGTTTCGTGAAGTGCAGGCATTGAGATGGCATATTGTCGGACGTGTGCGAAAGCCACATTTATATTCGCTGGATGGCGGTAATGAATGGCAATCTATCGCTGAGCTTTATCTAAAGGCTACAACACGGCCCAAGCGATTTGATAACGCGCTTATCGTCAAGTCACGACCTTTTGCCTGTACCTTGGTGTTGGTTAAAGAGAAAGCGAAAGGTCGACGAGCGTTTAATGCCAATGGCTCGCGCCAACGGGATACCAATTCATTGAAATATGCTGATGGCGCAAGAGATCCGTGGCTACTGGCGACGTCATTGCCCTACCATCGTCACTTATCTAAACAAGTCATCGATATTTATCGCCAGCGCATGCAAATAGAAGAAGGCTTTCGGGATATGAAAAGCACGCGCTTTGGTCTGGGGTATGAAAATAATCGCAGCACAACCAAGACACGCATTACTGTTCTGGTCTTGCTTACCACACTGGCTTCGTTAGTGGCTGTACTGTTGGGCATGCTATTAGTTGTCAGTAACAAGCATCGACGCTTTCAGGCAAATACCGAAACAAAATCCGTACTATCCTTTCACTTTCTTGGCTTGAGAGCTTTTAACACCTCAATGCGATTTACCCTGCATCAGTGGAAAAAGACGATCCGCTGGCTTGATGAACTCACCGCTGAAGCTTGCATGAGCAAGATTACATGCTAAATTCGTGGGGATCCCTCAGTATTGAAATCCAATGTTTCAAAACATTGAGTTCGTGTTTGCATTCTTCAAATTTTTCAACTAATGAATCTTCAATAAATATCGCTTTAGCTTCGCAGTGATTAAGCGTAAAAACCAAATCAGAAGGACCTTGTAAATAATTTACAGGTACAACAACAACGCCTGCTTTCATGCAACCATAAATAACGAGAGCGAATTCAATTGAATTAGGACTGGCTAATGCAACTCTATCACCTTGTTTTATATTTAACGCTCTTAACATATGATCAACTTTATTTAGCGCTTTATTTAACGCTAAATGGGTATAGGCAAGCCGTTCATTGTTTCTGTATTCCACAATGGCATCAAGGTTCGGGGATGTTGCTGCTTTACGCCTAAAAACATCACCCATGGCAACTCTGTTAATTATATTTCTGGAAGTATCCATCAGTATTCCTCTATTTTTTAATTATGTTATAAACTTAAACTAATAAAGCGCTCTCACAATAGATGGTTTCTTTTGCAATCACTTGTTTAATACATTTTTTAATAAATTCAAAATCTGGTTTATTGTTCTCAGAGGTTTGCTTAAAAGCGTTTGAAAGCACATGCCAACTCTGTGCACTTTCAAGCATTTTATTTTCTAATTCTAAGGTTTTAATAGATTCTAGATGTTGACCCGCTTCAGCTAAGAATCGAGCATACATTTTTCTAAAACCACTGCCACCTGTACCTCTTTTTTCAATGGTTTGGTAGGCAAATCGACAGTTCCATTGCCAGTCATCAGATTCGGCCCAATTACTGAGATCATCGGTCAGGGAGTGCAAAGCAGAAAAGCCGCTTGCATGGTCAGTTGAGTTAAGCAACCTATGTGCATTTTCCTTAATAGCCAATTTGCATAGTGTTTGTAAATCTGTAGGTTTGGATAGATGATGCGGAGCATAAAAATCACCATTACATATAAAGGGGGGGATTTGTGATACCCGCGCTTTTCTCATATCAGAAAAAGGCACGCTTTCTAAGTTTTCTCTTTCGGTATCGGTTACATAAAAAATTTTATCGTTTTTATCGTAACCCCAAACCATAATTCCATGACCCGGAAAATGACTCGATGAATTAAAGTAATGTAAATAAAATATGTCACTAAGCAGTAGGGCAGGCCGGTTTTCGTCTATGGCACAAAGAAGTTGTTTCTCGCTTTCTTCTTCCGTACGGCCACTTAACCATGAAAAATCATCTACACCAATAGCATTGAAAAAGCGTTTTTCATATCCTAAAGAGCGTGTATGAAGCAGGCGAGTAGGGGATGAAGACGGTGTTTTTAAATAAGTAATGCCTAAGCCGCCGCCTATACCAAAACAGAAGTCTTCACTCCAATTGAAATGATGAAAACGAACCAAGTCTGCTATTGCAGTACTAGAACAATGATGTCCTGGAACATGTGTATGATTAATTAAAGTCACTTAATATCCTTGAATTTGCTTAAACGCATATCTATAAGATAAGCTTAATACTTTAACGATGTAGCCATCGTTAAAGTATTATTAGTAGTTTACGATCTAAGATTCGCTCTGGCTTTTTCCGATACGTAATAACCAAGCTAAACTTGGAATTAAGGTAAGCGCACCGATCATATTAAAAACAAACATAAAGGTTAATAATAAGCCCATATCGGATTGAAATTTGATTGGAGAGAAAGCCCATGTCGCTACACATATTGCTAAAGTTACGCCAGTAAAGCCTACTGCTTTACCTGTTTGGTTTAATGTATATAAATAAGACATATAGAGTGACTTTTTCATGGCAAGCCCTTCTTTTATTTTACTGAAAATATAGATGCCATAATCAACCCCAATCCCGACACCTAATGCAATTACAGGTAATGTTGCAACTTTAACGCCTATACCTACAAAGGCCATTAACGCTTGACTTAACACCGAAGTGACAATCAAAGGAACTATGATGCATACAACAACAGGCACCGATCTAAAGGTAATTAAACAAATAATAATAACAACGGAATAGACCCAAATAAGCATCTCATTTTTGTGCTTCTTCAATTACGATATTGGTTGATGCTTCAACACCTGCATTTCCAGCGGCAAGAAGAAATTTAATACCATCTTGAGGATATTGTTAATCTTATGTTTAACTTGTTACATAAGATGACGTAGGGCGTTGGTTTTAACTAGTGCTTTTTACGTCAAAATGTATTTGTTTTGTCATTTTTAATCATTTTATTGGGGTCTACATTTATTTGTGGAAGTAAAATATGGAAGAAAGTTATACGGTACTGAGCGGTTGGATGATCTCTATTAAGCGTGCAATGGAGTTATTTGATCTTGATTTTGATGAAGCATGTCAAAATTTTAAGATTGATAGCCGTGCTTTTAATAACCCAGAATCAAGAACTACAGCAAAAAATATAACTAAAATACTTAATTATACTAACGCTAAGTTGAATCGGCATGATTTCTCCATTTCTGTTGCCAATCAGTTTCATCCTAATATATTTCATGCTCTTGGTTATGCCATGGTCTCGTCTGAAAGCCTACAAGCTGCTCTCCAATGCTTAGCTAACTACAAAAGAGTACTATCAAATACATGTAAGCTCACGGCGTTAGAAAGGAATAGTCAATTATTGGTTCATATGAATTTGTTTTGCCATAAAAGTACAGCGAGCCCTGTATTATCTTATGTTGGAGTTGAACTTTTTATTCTCACTGTAATTAAATTTTCTAGGGAGTTAGCAGGAGCAAATATTGTACCTTTGAAAGTGTTGTTTTCTTTTCCCGAGCCTAATCATGATACTGATTATTTAAATGACTACTTTAAATGTGATGTTGTATTTAATGCAGAAAAAACAACTATTGTTTTTGATCTTGAACAAACTCAAAAGCAATTGATAACGACTAATTCATTAATAACTCAAATGCATGAAAAAATTCTTGAAGAGTTCATGTCTCGTATAGATAAAAATGATTTAAAACATGTTGTAAAGTCAAAGATATTTGATCTTTTACCTTTTGGTAGCCCTTCTCAGCAAGTGATCGCTGAATCTTTAGGTTTTAGTCTTCGAAATATGCAACGAAAGCTAAATGAGCAAGGTACAAACTATCAGAGTCTATTAGAGAAAACACGTAAAGAGTCCCGAATTCAACTGCGAAGTGCGACACTCGTCAATATCAAGCAGCCAATGCCATT
>Ga0208468_1000153_pt1 | contig 23171 bp, 23 predicted proteins | sample DeeseametaMP0960_FD_184198 | JGI IMG/M metagenome (GOLD analysis project Ga0208468, IMG submission 184198) | Marine microbial communities from the Deep Indian Ocean - MP0960 (SPAdes) | ecosystem: Environmental > Aquatic > Marine > Oceanic | place: East of Madagascar, South Indian Ocean... | reverse complement strand
AACGACCAAGGTTAATTGTATACTCTGTAACCTCTTTACGAGACTCTTCATCTATTTTTGTATCCATACGAATACAATCAGAGATACAAATCTTCTCACAAAGTCCACAACCAATACAACGTTCAGCATCAGATTCCCAAAGACGTTTCATCTCATGAACTGCTCGGTAACGTGGTCCAATAGGCATTTTTTCTTCAGGGTAAGAGATAGTATGAATATCAAACTTTATCATCTCTCTCATAACTACCCATAAACCAACAAAAAGTTCTAGTCTAAATGTTCTTTCTATTACACGCTTGAATTTTCCCCAACCATCAGTCGGGTAGTCTTCAATATCAACCATAAAGTAGCCGTTATCAGCTACATTTCTATTATTAAATTGTTCCATCATTTTCCCTTAAAACATCATCACAAAACCAGTGATAACAACATTTATCACTGCTAATGGCATAAGCACTTTCCAACACAACCACATAAGTTGATCTGGTCTAACATCTGGCCATGCAGCTCTTGTCCATAAGAAAAAGAAGAAGAAAAATGCCATCTTACCTAATAATGCAAATGCACCTAAAACTGTACCATCACCAAAACCACCAAGAAATATGATTGGGATAACAAAAGAGATAAAGAACATATTTGCATACTCACCGATGAAGAAAAGACCCCATCTCATACCAGAATACTCAGTACCAAAACCATCGACAATTTCGTGATCATTCGCAACAAGGTGAAATGGTGTACGACCAGTTTCAGCGAATGCAGCAATCCAAAAAAGTATAAATGCTAGTGGTTGAGACCATATAATCCAACCATTTTCAATCTGGTAATTGTTAAAGTCAATAAGTGATAGTGAACCTACCATCATAATCGGAGCTAAAACTGACAGACCTGTTACAACCTCATAAGAGATAAATACAGCAGAAGCACGAGCAGCTGAAAGTAATGCAAATTTATTTGCTGAAGCCATACCACCAAGAAGTGGACCAAAAAGACCGATAGCCATTACACCAAGTACATATAAAATACCAATGTTAATATCTGCCACAATTGGGTGAACTTCATAACCAAAAACTGTAAATGATGGTAAAAAAGGAATTGCCGCTGCTGCCATAAATGCAGTTGCAGCTGTAATTACCGGTGCTATTTTAAAGATAGGCCCTACAACATTTGTAGGAATAATATCTTCTTTAGTAAAAAGTTTAATACCGTCTGCTGCCACTTGGAGAAGTCCATATGGACCAACATTCATTGGCCCAAGGCGACGTTGCATAAATGCAAGTATCTTACGCTCAAAGTATGTACCGATTCCTGCTAATGCTGAGAATACAAGTAAAATAACAACGACTTTAATAACCGTTTCAATTAAATATGCGTTATCCATATATTACACCTTTTGTATCGAAGCATTAGCAAAACGATAACCGTTGACTAAAGCTCCTGAGTTTAATTTTGAATCAAATGTTGGTAAAATAATGATATTTCCTGCAATTTTATTATCACTTACAATATTTGCTGTAAGTTCACCATTATCAGTTTTTACAAATACACTGTCACCATCATTAAGTTCTGATGCCTCTAAAGACTCAGCACTCATATAGACACCACTCTTCTCATCAAGGTTAGTAGTGTTTTTTGTAAAATCTGTGAACTGTCTAACAGGGTTTGCTAAATAAATAATAGCACCATCTAAACCAAGTGCTTCATCTATTTTACTAACACTTTCATCACTTGAAGTACTTGTACTTAAGCTCTCAAGCTTATAACCACGTATTTCTTCTCCAGCATTTGTATAGTGATCAGGAAGAGCATCAAATTCTTCTGCTTTAAATCCATCTATACTACCTAACTCTACGGTATAGTCTATAGTATTTTGTGCATTAAGTCCTAAAGCATTTGCTATATCATTAAGTGTATAACCACCATACGGAAGTGCAGCATTTGTTGGATTAACATTTTTGTTAATACTCGTAAGTGTTCCCTCTTGTTGGTTTATAGCTGGCATATCAAGGTCACCCTCACCTAAACCACTTAAAACGAAATCAGCCTCTGTGTTATATCCAATTGCATATGACCCAGCAGTATCACTTAACTCATTTATCATCGCAACACCAAGTGTGTTTGTAAGTGTTGGAATCATCACAAGTTCAAATGCTGAATATTTTTCAATTAAAGCCACTAAACGAGCAATATTTTTTGAGTTAGGGTGATTATAAAGGTCAGGTCCAACTATCATTGAAAAAATATCTTTTTTCTTCATAAGTTTTGTGAATGTTTCCATAAAGTCATCAGCCATTCCAAGCATAGAAAGTAGTCTGTTATCATCAACTTCTACTTCTTTACTCACTTTTTTTGGAACCATCTTAGATTTTTCTACTTCAACTTCCTCTTCTTCCCCAGTCTCTTCATTTACTTTCATCTCTTTAACAATTTCAATAACTTTTTCTTTAATTGTTTCAGTTAATGTAACAGTTTTTGTAGAGTGAAATGATGCAAGATACTCAACTATATCAGTTGGAAGTTTTGACTTATCTGCAAATAAATCTAACACTAAGTATAGTGCCGTCTCTTCTTGAAGAGGTTTATGGTTAATGCTTACTATATTTTTACTCATGGCATCAACAACTGGATCAGCAACTGGGTGAAAATAAAGTGCCGCACCTTTATTTGTAGTAAGAGAGTTATTTAGAGCATATCTAGCATTAGGGTTATCAGTTTTAATAGCTGTACCAATACTTACAATAAAGTTAGAATTCATAGCAGTTTTCAAATCACTCCCGTAAAGGCTTGTACCACTTACAGCAGAGTAATCACTTAAAAAAGTTTGAAAAGATTTTGCTTCATCATTTACAAGTTTATAACCAAATTTATCTTTGAGTGTTTCTAAGATAAATGCTTCTTCATTTGTAATTGTTGAAGTAAACTTAATAGTATCTGCTTTTTTAAATGCCGCTATTGCATTTTTAAATGCAACTTCATCTTTTACTACATCTCTATTTTCATAGTCAAAACCATAACGACCAGCACCACAAAGTGATACATAGTTCCACTCATTCATAACACGGTAGATTTTCTCATCAGGATTATGAACACTTGTATGTTTTACATCGTAAGAGATTTGACATCCTGCTGAACAGTGTCCGCATGTAGCTGGGATACTTTTAAGTTCCCAAGAATTTGACTTGTACATAAACTGTGTACTAACAAGTGCTCCAACTGGGCAAACAGCAGCACACTCACCACAAGATGTACAATCAAGAACATCAGTACCATTAGTAAGACCAATAACTGACTTGTTGAGTTTATTCCACATTGCATATGAATCTTTAGGCATACTCTCTTTATAATCTACATTAAGCGGATCACCACCACGTGCAATAGTTTTTAGTGAGTTATCACCAATCATATCTTTACAAGCAGTTACACAACGCTCACAAACAATACAGAGACCTGGATCATAGTGTAGGTGACCCCAATCATGTGAAGCTCTATCTACATCTTGAACTGTGTAAGACTGAGAATCTACACCTATCTCTAATGTATAGTTCTGAAGTTCACATTCTCCTGATTGATCACATACGCCACATTGGAGAGGATGATTAACATCATATACTTCCATAATTGCGCGACGCTCTTTTTCAATCGTTTCCGTCTTAGTTATAACATTCATACCCTCTTTAGCTTTAGCATTACAAGCATATACCTGTTTACCATCTACTTCAACGAGACAAATACGACAAGCCAGAGTAGGACTACATCTTGTCAAATAACATATTGCAGGGATGTAAATATCATTTGCACGTGCTGCATTGAGTAAAAACTCACCTTCTTGTGTAACGATCTCTTTTCCATCAATATTTATACTTACATTATTCACAATAATTCCTAATCTTTCTTCGCAACGATAGTCCAGTCGACTTCGTTGAATTTAAGTGAATTATATAGTTCATAACCACACTCTTTTACTAAATCTGCACTTCTTTGCACTGGAGTAAAATCACCAATTTCAAAAAGAAATATCAATGTCTCAGTTGCTTTATGAGACTCACTAAGAATCTCTTTCATGCGAGGATCAAAATTATCTTTTAAATGTCTTAAATCATATCTTTTCATTATCTATCTACCTCACCAAATACAATGTTTGTAGTACCAATAATAGATACAACATCTGGAATATAGTGACCTGGTAAAAGGTCAGTTAAAATACCTGTGTGCCAAAAAGACGGTGCACGTAATTTTAGTCTATAAGGATATGGCCCACCCTGAGAATTGATAAAGAAACCAAGTTCACCTTTTGGTGACTCAGTTGCAATATAAACTTCACCAACTGGTGGTCTCATACCTTGTGTTACAAGAACAAAGTGTTGCATTAGAGAATAGTTTTGAGTCATGATATCTATCTTTGGTGCTGATATATATTTTGGTGAATGAGCCATTAGGTCAGTTTGACCATTTTTAACTGTCTCTTTGTACATATCAATTGTTTGATAAAGAATCTTTGCACTTTCTCTCATCTCTTCCATATATATACGGTAACGAGCAAAGTTATCACCCTTATCAGAGTAAGGTACATTAAACTCTACTTCATCATATAATTCGTACGGCTCTTCTTTACGAATATCCCAAGCTACACCAGATGCTCTAAGCATTGGACCTGTACAACCCCATGATAGTGCCATCTCTTTTGAAATTACACCAACCTCTTCCATTCTCATTAACCAGATACGGTTAGTATCAAGTAAATCTTCATAATCTTTGATATTTTGTGGTAACTTATCAAGGAATGTTTTAAGTTGAGATAAAAAAGTATCTTGAATATCTAGAGGAACTCCACCTATACGGATAGCTGCATGTGTTAAACGAGCACCACAATAACCCTCGATAATATCCATTAAGTACTCACGTTCACGGAAAGCGAATAAAAAAACTGTCATCGCACCAATATCTAGAGCAGTTGTTGCAAGCCAGAAAAGGTGAGACATAAGTCTGTTAATCTCTAAAAGCATCATACGAATAACTTTCGCACGACGAGGAACTTCTACATCTATAAGTTTTTCAACCGCAAGAGCAAAACCATAGTTGTTTGAAGATGAAGCGATATAATCCATACGGTCAGTTGTAGGCATGAACTCATTATAAATCATATTTTCAGCCATCTTCTCCATACCACGGTGAAGGTATCCAACATCTGGATGTGCTTTAACTATCTGTTCTTGTTGAAGGTGAAGCATTAAACGAAGCTGTCCGTGAGCAGAAGGGTGTTGAGGACCAAAGTTTAATATAAGTTCATTATCTTCTCTATCAAAAGAAATATTTTCAAAAAATGGTGTTAATCTATTTTTTACCTGTGCCATTATCTACCGCCCTATCTTTGTGGATCATCAATAATTTTTGATGCATCTTTTGTAAATTTTTTGACGAGGAAAACGCCACCCTCTTCTTGATAATCTTGCTTATTAGGCTCTTCATTACCAGTGATTTTTGTTCCCTTAGGTACTTCAAAACCAAGACGAGCAAAACGCTCAGAGTCATATCTATCAACACGGGCTGTATCACGGATTTCAGGTCCGATTACATCACGAGCTTCTTTTCCGTAGATCTTATCTACTTCATACCAAGCAGCAAACTCATCACCCTCTAGTGGATAGGTTTTTAGCAGTGGATTTCCTTGCCAATCGTAAGGAAGTAAAATACGTTTCATAAATGGATGATTATTTGCTTCAATTCCAAACATATCAAACATTTCACGCTCACTCCAGTCTGCACTACGGAAAAGTGACTCAACACTATCTACTGCATCACCATTATTAATAAAAAACTTAATACGAAGACGTTTTCGTTTAGTCATTGAAAGCATTTGATAAAAAATCTCAAAAGTATTATCTTTTGCTAACCAGTCAATAGCAGACATTTCACTAAGTTGTGTATATTTAAGCTCATCCCTAAGAAATTTTAAAACACCATATATATCACTAGCATTGATATATACAATCATTTGTTTCATTTGAATAAAAGCTTCTTTAACATCAAATTTTACTTTTAGAGCCGCTAAATCAGCTGCAAAAACCTCATCAGATTCTACTTCTTGTTTTGGAACTTGTGGTGCTACATAATATCTGTCAGTATAGTATGCTTTTGCTTGTACATCATCTTTGGGAGTATATGCTCTCATATTACATTAACCTTTTTGGCTTTTGTGCATTGCTAGCTTTGTTAGCACGAATTTTTTTCTGTAATAACATTACACCATACTGAAGTGTTTCAGGACGAGGTGCACAACCTGGAAGGTACAAATCAACAGGAATAATTCTATCACATCCTTGAACTGTTGCATATGTATTAAACATACCACCAGTATTTGCACATGAACCCATTGAAATCACCCATCTAGGCTCAGTCATTTGATCATATAAACGCTTAATAAACTCAGCGTGTTTTTTTGTAAGTGTTCCTGCAACTATCATAACATCTGCTTGACGAGGAGAAGCACGGAAAATAGTACCGTATCTATCGAAGTCAAAACGAGAAGCACCTGATGCCATCATTTCAATACCACAACAAGCAAGACCGTAAGTCAGTGCCCAAATTGAGTTTGAACGACCCCAGTTTACAATTTTGTCAATTGACGTCAGTGCGACTGGAAGTCCACCATCTTGTGTATAATTTACTTTATGCTGTGCCATTCTAGAGCTCCTTTTTTCCATGCGTATACAAAACCGATAGTGAGAAGTAATATAAATAATAACATCTCAGCAAAACCAAACCAACCAAGAAGTTTAAAGTCCACTGCCCATGGAAACATAAAAACTATCTCAACATCAAAGAGCAAAAATAGTAATGCAAAAAGATAAAACTGTGGTGAAATTCTATTTGGTTGTCTTGTAATTTCTGGTCCACACTCATACACAGAGAGTTTAATTTTTTCGCTATCTTTACGTGCTAGTGCACGACTTGCTAGACGTGCCACTATTGTTGTTGCTGTAAATGCACCAAATGTCATTACAAATAGTACAAATACACCAAAATATGGGTTTGAAGTTACTATATGCTCCATATAACCTACCTTTAAAAGTCAAGAGTTTTATTTATAATAAATATAACTCTTTAAAATATTTGTTTTCCATCAAATTGTCGAGGAAAGAACAGTTAATGCACTATATCAGAAAGTGTATTAAATTCTTATTGTATAGAAGCCAAGTACAAGCCAGTGTCACTTATTGCTACATTCCTATTAAGGTGTCTTCAAATGTTAAGTCACTTATTATTTTGCATTTATCTTAATTTATTTAATTTAAGGTGCTTATCATGACAAAAGAATATGAATACACTATTAAACAAAAGAACCAAGCCTACTATGATTTGAAAGAGAGTCAATACGATCTTAAATGTAAGTATGATTGGCTTAAACTAAGAAGAAAGTATAACAATAAAAGTAATTTATTTAGCCAACAAGAAATTCATCTAAATGATTTTCCTTAGTTCCTGGAGATAATGAGAGTATCGCTTATTTTTTGTATACTTTGTTTTTACTCTATACTGCTGGTTATCTCTTTTTATATTTTGCTTTAGTTAGGGTCACTTTCTCAGACAACCTTTGTATAGGTACTGATAATTTTTTAATCGTTTGGATAATTGGCTATGAAGGGATAATAGTTATCTCGCTACTCTAAATTTTACAACTCTTTCTTACTTTTGATAATGAAATAAAGCCTAGTTATTTACTTAAAAAACCCATAGACTTTTCACTATCAAAATTCGCATCTTTTTCTCTTTTTATCTCATCAATAAAATCTTGTGTACTAAAAAGAGGTTTTTTACGTACTGCAACTTTATAAGCTGTGTTTTTAACTATCAAGTTAATCTGTCCACCGGTGAGTGAATATGAAGATAACTCTTTTATGTCAAACTTTTTCTCATATGGAGCATCAGTTGGTAACATTAACTCCCAGAGTTGTAAACGCTGTATTTTATCAGGTTTCTTAAACTCTATCTTGTAGTTAAAGCGACGTGAAAATGCTTTATCAATGTTTTCAAGCAAGTTTGTAGTCGCAATTAGCATTCCACGAAAGTTTTCTATCTGTTCTAAAAATATATTTTGCATCTGGTTATGCATCTGATCAGCACCAGTAATCGCACCAGAACTTCTAGCACCCAAAAACTGATCAGCTTCATTTAGTAATAAAATGGGCTCTGTTTTTGTCTTTTCACTGAGTTCATAAAAAGTGTCAAAAATTTTACGAACATTTTTTTCACTTTCGCCTACATACATAGAAAGTATTTTAGAGCAGTCAAAAGCAAGGACTTGGCGTTTAAGAGATTTTGCAAGAGAGTATGCTGTCATAGTCTTTCCTGTTCCAGCTGCCCCATAAAAAATAATCCGAGCATCTATACCAGATTTTTTATCTTTGATACCCCACTTTACAAGACGAGCAACTACTTCTTTATCTACTTGTTGCATAAGGTTATCAAGAGTCTCACGAGTTTTTTCGTTGAGAACAACTTCATCTAAAGAAGTATCACTATCAATAAGCTCAAAGATATCTTGTTCTTCTATAAGTGCTCCAAGTTTTAATCTTGTTACTTTTTTTCTTTTTTGTGGATGAATTATACTTTGAAGGACATCATCTACAATATAAAATGCACGTGATATACCACCAAAAGGATTAAGCATCTCCTCATAGTCTATGATTTCATTACTTATAAGGTTTGCTCCATCTTCAAGTAGAGAACGATTTTTGATACGCTCATAATCATCAAAAGATATTAAATCTATCAGAGCATTCATTTCACGAAGTGAGGCATCAGTAGCACTGTACTCTTCACGAAGCAGTGCTATAAATATAACTTGTTCTAAAGTAGTCATTTTTTTAGTTTTAAAAAATTTATCTAAAACAAGGTTTTCTGAGGTTTGTGCAACTCTTTCATCTATACGAGTTTCTAGTAGTTTCATTTTTGCTTGTAGTCTATCTATTCCAAGTGAGTGTTCATGCACATTTTGACGAATTACTGACATTTTTTGATAAAGTTCTATACGAAAGAACTGGTCTTGGAGATACTCAAGGTGGTCAGCATAAGGTTTAACATCGGGTAAGTCAGATTCTATTGAGCCCTCTTGTAGAAGTCTTAAAAAAGAAGGAGTAAGTCCAACTGCTGTATTTAAGAGTTCTAAAGGTGTTACTTCTGAGATTTTTATCGGAGTAAAACTCTGTTGGTGAATCCAACCGAGTTCTAGCAGGTTTTTAAGCTCACTTAAATGCTCTAAGTGTTCAAATTTTTGAACACTGTAAAGTTCTTGAAGTAGTGTAAGAACAAGGAAGTCATCTTCACCTTTCATATACTTTTGTGCTAAGAACTGAAGCATCTCTGCCTCAATTTTACTACATTTAAGATGTGCAAAAACTGTAGTTTTGATAACGTTTTTTTGTGATAAAAAATTTACTAAATTTTTCAAGTCTTTCCTTAAAATTTATAACCTACACCAGCTGAGATAGGTAGTGCATTAGAGTTTGTAAATTCACCATCAATACCATTTATGTTTGTTGGTATTGCTACAACTCTACCTTCGTTCATTGAATAAAGTGCTGACAAACCAATATCTAAACTTTTATTAAACAGATATTACACTAGCAATACTTAATTCTCAAAACTATAAAGAAGTTCTATCTCTTCTTTCCATATAGTATCATCAATTGTCTCTAAAACGAGTGGAATATCATTCATTCTTTCATCTTGCATAAGAAATTTAAATGAGTCTAGACCTATTTCACCATGTCCTAGTGAATGATGTCTATCTACATGAGAACCTAAAGGTGGTTTTGAGTCATTTATATGCATACCCATAAGGTATTTAAAACCAACAATCTTTTCAAATTCGGCCCATGTTTTATCGTAAGTTTCTCTTGTTCTTATGTCATAACCTGCTGTAAACATATGACAAGTATCTATACAAACACCTATACGGCTTTTATCTTCTACCTTATCTATTATATGTGCTAAATGCTCAAAACGCCAACCAAGATTACTTCCCTGTCCTGCTGTATTTTCTAAAACTGCACTCACATCACTTGTTTTATCAAGTGCTATATTTATTGATTCTGCTATCACATCTAAACAGACATCTTCTATAGGTTTCATAATCTCTATATTTTCTTTATCAGCTTTTTTCACCTTACCTAGATGACTTCCCGGATGAAAGTTAAGTCTATCCAGGCCTAGTAATGCACATCGTTCTAATTCATCTATAAATGCAGTCCGAGATTTTTCTAACTTTTCTACTTCTGGATGACCTAAGTTTATCAGGTACGAGTCATGCGGTAAGATATGTTTTGGAAGAATTCCACTTTTATCAAGTGCAGATTTAAACTTATCTATTGTTTCACTATCTAAGTCTTTAGAAATCCATTGACGTTGGTTTTTAGTAAAGAGGGCAAATGCTTTTGCCCCTATTGCCTCTGCATTTGTCACTGCATTAAACACTCCTCCACTAGCCGAGCAGTGTGCTCCTACAAATTTCTTACTCATTTTATATCCTTTATTTTAAATAGTATCTTATTTTTTTCATCTTTAAAGTAAATCTCATTTTCAGTTACTTTATATAGTATGTCTACATTCGAGTTTTGTATCTTTTGCTCAAATCCATGATCAATTTTTTTGAAGTTTTTTTTATCATATATGACCTGTCCGAGAACAATATTCTGCAAAATTGTATCGGGATAGTTTTCACATAAATACTCACTATTAAAACTACTACGAAGCATACAGCCTTCATTAAGACAGATAAGCTTGTTTATCTTAATATTTTGTATATTATTTCCTGCTACAAAGAGTTCAAGTCTTACAGAGTTAGCACTATTTTTCACATAAGCTAAGTCTGAAAATTTTAATTTATCTGTTTTAATAATGAGAAATTTTGATGATGAATGGGTATAGTTTTTTATACTACATGCACTCAAAAAAAAGAGAACAGTTATTAAAATATATTTCATAAAAGAATTATAGTCAAAGATAGCTAAATTTATTTATTAGGGTTATTTGTAAAGTTGATTTTAAATGAGAATATATATACTATGCTGCAAAGAGCATAGTATTAAGAAAGTTATTTAAGCTTAGAAGCGATACTTTTTACTGCATCACTTGCATGATTGAAGGCTAATGCAATACTACCTTGGTCAGTTACAACATCACCAATAGTATAAAGACCTTCAACATTTGTTTCAAATGTATTTTCATCATATACAGGAACATCCCACTCACCAGTTTTAACACCCGAGTTTACAAGAAGGTCCTTAGGTGTTGTACCGCCAAGTGCATAAACAGCTCTATCGTATTCAGCACTTGTACCATCAGTAAAGTTTACTTGGATTTTTCCGCTTTCTGATTGCTCAAGACTCTCAACGTCAACACCCATTTTATTGATAAGTTTACCATTATCTAGGTATTTACTACACATTTCAGTGTTAATAGGATTCATACGTGTAATCTCAGCTTTTCTATAGTTAAGTGTTACAACACAATCTGGCATATCTTCAAGTTCAACAAGACCATAAGCATACTCACCAGCAGTATCTCCACCACCAACGATCATTACTCTCTCGCCATTTTGAACCTTACTAAGGTTGAAGTTTAGCATTGGCTTAATTTCTTTTGGAAACTTATACTTTGGTCTATTTGGTTTACCCATACGACCAACAGAAAGAATAACATTTCTAGCTCTAATCGTCTCAATACCTTCTGCTATGTCATCGTGACCAAAAATCATTTCAAAAAGACCTTCTTCATTCTTTGTTACTCTGATAATATCATGATTATACTCAAACTTATCAAGTACACCTGCAGCTTGAAGTTTTACTTCCATTTGCTCAATATACTCTTCTTTAGAACATTCTTCAAATGAAACATTACCAGTAAACTCAAACTTAATTCCCATCCAGTCTTTGTCAACACGTTTACCTTTTTTGTAAAATTTATGAATCATATCATTATGATGTGGTGCTTTATCTATAACAATAATATTTTCAATACCTGCAAGTTTTGCTTCAATAGCAGATGCCATTCCACCAGGGCCTGCACCAATAATTGCGATATCTACTATTTTTCCATTTTCGTGAATCATTCTGTTTCCTTTGTAATTAAGAGCTGTAAGATACTAAGAGATACTCTAATAATATAATTGGGAAATTATAGTATATTTAAATTAAAATATCTACCTATTGCAAACAAAATTACTTTATTTATACAAAAAATTGGCAGATTGTCATATTATGGATATGCCCCTCTTTAGTCTGCTACTATAAGTAACAATAAAACTTCCAATATTAGGTAAAAAACTTGAAGATACACATAGATATTGACTGCTTTTTTGTTAGTGCTTCTCGCATAGTAGAACCTTCTTTAGAGCATAAAGCAGTGGCTATAGGGGGGAGGATTGATACAAAAATTTTTAATAAAGATGCAAAGAACCAGACTGTAAACTTTGAAAACAGTGGAAGTTTTGTTCCTACATTTTATAAGGCTTATGAGAAAGAAGACGATGATATAGCATCCTTTACAGATGCCAATGGAAAGATTAGAGGTATTTTAACTACATCTTCATATGAAGCACGTTCATTTGGTATAAAAACAGCTATGACTATCCGTGAAGCACTTCAACTCTGTCCTCATCTCATCATAAAAGCACCAAATATGTCACTCTATCAAAAACTCTCACACGAACTCCATGAGTTTTTATGTACAAAAATTCCTTTAGTTGAACAAGCTAGTATAGATGAGTTTTATGGAGATTTGAGTGGGTGGGTAGAAGATAAAGATATCCCTGCCTTTATTGATGCTCTGCGTCATGAAATACTTCATGCTTTAAAACTTCCTGTTTCTATAGGTGCAGCTCCAACTAGGTACATAGCAAAACTTGCCACTACTTATGCAAAACCTTTTGGCTCTAAGGTCATAGATAAATACAACTTTGATGCTTTTGTAAATCCCATTGCGGTTGGTAACTTTGCAGGAATCGGTAAAAGTATGAAGCAGAAACTGTCTGCTGTTCAAATTCATACTTTAGGTGACATCCGTAAGCGCAGAGGTACTTTAGAGTCTTGGGGACCTTATGCCAAAGACCTTTATAAACGTGTGAATAGTGAGATTGATGCACCGATAAAAACAACACATAGAAGAAAGTCTATCGGTATAAGTCGGACCATGGACCCTTTATATGATAGAGTTGAACTTAAACGCAGAGTGCATATAATTGCACGACATCTCGTATATGCTATCTTAAAACTTGATGTTATCCCTACAGTATTTCACTTAGGAATTCGTTATGAAATGAATCAAAAATCTCATAAAAATATCTCAATGGCCGAGCTCTTTACTGAAAAAAAATTTGATTCTTTATGTCTAAGACTGTTTAATGAAGCAGACTCACAAAAAAGACTCAAAGTAATAAACCTAAGTATTAATTGTTCTAGTTTTACACGAGACTCTAAAAAAGAGCTCTCACTCATAGGCTTTGAAGATGAGAAAAAAATGAGAAAACTCACAGAACAAACACAAGTTTTAAGAGAGAGATATGGCATAGATACATTAAAATGGGGCAGTGAAATGTAGTTCTTCTATGCTACAATACCTACCATGACAAACTCTAAACTACTCGAGCAGTTTCGCTCATTTTATTTTCGTAACTATCCAAATGATATGGAAACTCAAATCTCTTACTTCTCTGTATTTGGTGGTTTAGGGTGGGATATAGATACATCTAAACCCATCAAGGAGTTAATACAAGAGTTAATTATAGAAAACTTTGATATTTTAAATGCAAAAATAGAAGAGTTAATAGATACAGAACCTACTCATAAACGACTACTTCAAGCACTAGCAACTGGGGATAGAAGAATCTTCTCTGCCTTTAGACGAGCGGGACTAAATAATGGAAATGGAGGAGGAGCACTCAATTATCTCCAAGATGTAGGACTTATTCAGATGGAGTACTCTAGGGAATGCCACCCTAGAGAGCTAAATCCTAATGCAAAACTCAAACGCCGTGATGCAAGACATAGAATCTCACACAAGGTACTTTTTTCCCATCCATTTGTTAGGTTCTGGTTTTATTTTATCACCCCACAGATAGTAAATATTAAAAAGAAAAACTATGAAGTCTTGCACTCAAACATAACACAGCATTTAAATAGTTATACAAGTTTAATTTTTGAAGAGTTAAGTGAGGTTTTACTTAACTATAACCTAAGAGATGCACAAATTATCAGTTCCGGAAGCTACTGGGATGCGAACTTAGAGATAGATATATTAACCCTTACAAGTGATCATAATATATATGTAAGTGAATGTAAATGGACAAATCACTTTATCAATAAAAAAGAGTTACATAAACTGAATGAAAAATGTGTCAAGCTAAACATAGAGCCTACACAAATTATTCTCTTTGCTAAACGAGGTTTTAGTAAAGAGCTAGAGCAACTAAAGAGTAGTTCTCTTGTACTTTACAGTTCTGAAGATTTTCAAGCCTTACTCAAAAATACTTCAAAAGATGAACTCATTGAAAATTTTATCTAACTCACAACTTTCAATGCTTTATATAATTCTTCAAGTAGTTAAAATTTTTGAGTATCGTATTTTACTATATCAGGAGTTTTATGGATTACCTAATCAGAATACTACACTATTAGTTTCTTTAGACTTACTGTGTTAATTTATAGTTCCAATAAGCTTTCATTTTACTTATAGGTAATGTTTGTATAATTACATTGATTATTTACTATTAGCTTACAATTACAAGGATATATTTTGCGCGAAGATATAAATGAAAAATGTGCGGTTGTTGGAATTTTTGGTCATGAAGAAGCTTCTAGGTTAGCTTACTTTTCTCTACACGCATTACAACACCGTGGACAAGAAGCTGCAGGTATCAGTTCATCTGATGGAAAAAAACTTCATACTATTAAAGACCGTGGTCTTGTTATGAGAGTTTTTAATGAAGAAAAACTAGAAACGCTGAGTGGTTCATCTGCCGTGGGTCATACACGTTACTCAACAGCTGGTGATGACTCAATCCTTGATGCACAACCAGTCTTTGCTCGTTATGATCTTGGCGAAATGGCTATTGTTCACAATGGTAACCTAACCAATGCTAAAGAAGTTCGTACTTCACTTATCGAGAAAGGTGCAATTTTTCAAACATTTATGGACACTGAAAACCTTATTCACTTAATCGCTAAAAGTTCTAAGGACAAACTAGTTGATAGAATTATTGATGCTGTTCAGAGAATTGAAGGTGCTTTCTCTTTAGTATTTTTAAGTAGAACAAAAATGTTTGCTATGCGTGACCGTTTTGGTTTTCGTCCTCTTAGTTTAGGTCGCCTTCCAAATGGTGGTTACATTGTCGCAAGTGAAACATGTGCTTTTGATTTAGTAGGTGCTACTTTGATTCGTGATGTAGAACCTGGTGAACTTCTTATTTTTGAAAAAGATAAGGCACCTCAAAGTATTAAAGTTTTTGAGCCAACACCTAAACACTGTATCTTTGAGTATGTTTATTTTGCACGTCCGGACTCAACAGTATATGGTCAATCTGTATATCATATGCGTAAAAACATGGGTCAAGCATTAGCATCAATCCAACCAATTGAAGCTGATGTAGTGATCCCTGTTCCAGATGGTGGTGTTCCGGCGGCAATTGGTTATGCACAAGAGAGTGGTATCCCTTATGAGATGGGTATCATGAGAAACCATTATATCGGTCGTACATTTATTGAACCAACACAAGAGATGCGTGATTTAAAAGTAAAAATGAAACTCTCTCCTATGATTGATGTTATCAAAGGTAAGCGTGTTATTGTGGTTGATGATTCTATCGTTCGTGGTACAACTTCTCGCCGTATCATTAGAATGCTTAAAGAGGCAGGAGCCAGTGAAGTTCATATGCGTGTTTCTTCTCCTCCAACAACTGACCCATGTTTTTACGGTGTAGATACTCCAAGTAAAGATAAACTCATCGCTTCAAATATGACTAAACAAGAGATCTGTGATTATATAGAAGCTGATTCACTTGCCTACCTTGATGAAGATTCACTTTTGCATAGTGTAAACTCTACTGTCTCTGAAGAGAAGTACTGTACGGCATGTTTCACAGGGAAATACATAGTTTAATGGAACAAATATATACATATGGTGGGTACCTTAAAAAGAAATTTAATGCTAAAGTCTATAAAGTTGGTATCAATATATCTGGATTTACTTGTCCAAATATAGATGGAACAGTTGCTAGAGGTGGCTGTACATTTTGCGAAAACGATTCTTTTTCTGCAAGTACAGATGAAGTACAAGAGCTTAAAAGTTTTCATTTAAATCTTGACTCTAAAGAAAATCCTTATTTGGATAAACAGATTCTTCAACTTGAACAACAGTTTTCTGCTATATCTAAACGCCAAGCTAAAGAGTATGGAGCAGAGAAATTTCTTGTTTACTTCCAGTCATTTACAAATACTTATGCTCCATTTGACACACTTAAAGCTCTCTATGAAAAAGCGCTTTCATTTCCCAATGTAGTTGGATTAAGTATTGGTACTCGTTCTGACAGTATCACACAAGAAACACTTGATTACTTAGCAGAGTTATCAAAAAAGAGTGAGATATGGCTAGAATTTGGTATCCAATCTGTATATGATGAAACATTGATTAAAATCAATCGTGGTCATGATAGTGCAAATGTTAAAGAGTGGATTATTAAATCTAAAAAGGCCGGAGTGAATGTCTGTGGTCACCTAATCTTTGGTTTGGCAGATGAAACACAGGAGATGATGCTTGAGACATCACGTGCTGCATATGAGTGGGGAATTGATTCTGTAAAGTATCATCCTCTATATGTTGTAAAACGCACAGCTTTAGCAAATGAATACAATCGTGGAGAATTCACTCCAATCAGTGAAGAAGAATATCTTGATGTTTTAGTGAAGTCTATAGAAATGAAACCAGCACATGTTCATGTTCAAAGAATAACTGCAGGATTAGATGATGACTCACTTCTAGCACCACAATGGTGTAGAAATAAAAATATTCAAGTAAAAAATATTAATAAAGCACTTAAAAAAGTTGGACTTAAATACTAGAAGTTTAGTGTCCCCAAACTTTAGCGAACTATGCTGTACTTCTGAAGTGTAGTGGGTATCTAAAGTAAACTCTAAAGACTTGGGAAGTCCCAGGTTTTAAGTTAGTTGTAACCACAAACTCTTTTACAACCGACTGCAATTTATTTACTTTGTTAAAACCACTTGTAAAAAAGTCTAAGAGTCTACTTTCCCTGTAAAAATTTCCACCCTTAACATTTACCGTAGCATAACCACTATTTACCGACTTTAGCTCAAAATTAACTGTACCAATTTTATGCTTGTCTTCATTTCCTACTATACCAGTGTAGACAATTTGTTCTGTACTACGTAGATGCTTATTTTTTAGCTTATGAAGTTTAACAACCTAAGTATATTTATCTACAATCTGCTCCAATTGAAATATTATAATTTTTACTATAGATAAAAGGTTCAACAATAATTTTAAACTCTCTAGTTTCCAACTTTACTATATTCATTTCTATAATCGATATTTTTTTGAATGGCTTAAATTTTTTAAGATAGTTTTTGAGTTTGTTAGAACTCACAGCATAAGCACTAGCTGTAATTTTACACTCTTGAAAGTCTCTATTTGACTCATTTGTCATGCTTCCCTTTACCACTACAGCTTCGCTAAATTGTAGTCTTTTTTGACTGAGAAGTTTTGTTGAGTTTTTAAAAAGAGTTTCGTGGAGTTTCATATAACCAAAAGTCGGGCCAAGAAGAAGGATAGAGAATCCAAGTAAAAGAAATAGCATCGATAAAATAAGCTTTTTTCTAAAAACTATACCCAGTATTATAAAAAAAAGAAAAAGAAGAAAAACACTTCCAAATAATAGATAATCCCATTCAATAAGCCCATCTATAAAAAAAATGATTTTAGAGTTCATTAATCCTCTCTTGCGTTTTTCTCAGCTATCCCGCTCATGTCAAATCTACGAACTAACTCTTGTTTAATTCTATCAGGAGAGATATTTTTAACAGCAAGTGCGACAAGCATATGATAAGTTAAATCAGCTGCTTCATAAATCATCTCTGCTTCATCATTATCTTTATATGCAAAACAAAACTCACCAGCTTCTTCTACAACTTTTTTCAAAATTGTATTATCACCCTTATCAATAAGTTTAGCTGTCCAAGAAGTTGTAGGATCAGCTAGCTTTCTCTCTTGTATAGTATGGTACAGTGTATCTATAACACCATAAGAAGCAGTCGTATCAACTTCAACTTCAGAGTTAGTCTCACCTGATTCTAATTCTGTGAAGAAACAAGATTTACGGCCAGTATGACATGCTACACCCTCTTGTGTGACTTTTATAAGAAGAGTATCGTTATCGCAATCTATACTAAAGGAGTGAATAGTTTGTGTATGTCCACTACTCTCACCTTTTTTCCAGATACGTTGTTTTGAGCGAGAAAAGTAGTGTGCAATTTTTGTATTTAAAGAGAGTTCTAATGCTTCCTTATTCATATAAGCCATCATTAAAATTTCATTTGTTGAAACTTCTTGAACAATAACAGGAAGAAGTTCTGACTTCTTCCAATCTACTCTACCTACTGCATTTATCATTACTTAGCCGTAGTTCTTTGTCTTGCATTCTTTGTATCTACCCAGATATTTGGAGTAGATCCACCAGGTGTTAAGAAGATTTTTGCATCACGATTTACACGAAGTGCATCATTAAACTTACCTTGAACTTTCATCTGCTCTAATTGTAAAAGTTTAGTAGTTAAAGATTTTGAAATTAAAAGGTTTGCTTTAGCTTTTGCATTTGCTTGAATAGTAATAGCATCTGCCTTACCTTTTGCTTCAATTCTAGCTTGTTGAGCAACACCTTCTGCTTCAGCTGCACGTTTTAATGCTTCTTGTTTTACACGTTGAACATCTTGTTCTGCTTTTTGTACTGCTTGTTTTGCAATTTGAACTGCTTCAATTTGCTCTTTTACTTTTGTAGGTAAAACTATGTCACGAAGTTGTACTGATTGAAGTACTGCTGGAGTATTTTTAAGACTTGTAACATTCTTACGAATCCCAGCTTCTATCTCTTTACCTAAAGAATTTCTCATTTGAGTTAATGCTTCCGCATCATACTTTCCGATAACATTACGAACAACATCACGAACAACAGGGTTAATTATCTTATCTTCCCAAGAAAATCCCCAGTTTGAAATAGTCTGTGCAGCAAACTCAGAGTTAAGTCTGTACTGAACCGTTAGCTCAATAGTTACAGGAAGAGAACGCTTATCTAAAACTGTAATTGCTGGTTTACTTACAATTCCAGATGTATTTGAACTAAGCTCTATACGAGAAGCATAGTTAATAATACGAACCTTTGTATCTACGGTATATACCTTTTGGATAATAGGTACGATAAAATGAAGCCCTGGAAGAAGTGCTTGATCTTGATACTTACCATTTGTACTTAAAATTCCGCGTTGTCCCTCTTCAATAATTGTAAAAGGCTTTGCAATTACTAACATTACAACAAATGCAATAAGAAAGTAAACTAGCCCTGATTTAGAACCAAAGTCTGGCATTTTTGGCATTTGTGGGCCTGATGGACCACCTGAACCGCCACTAGACTTCTTTTGTCCTCCACCTTCACTCTTTTTTTTGTTGAAATAATCATTCATATCTGATGCCATAGTAAATTTTCCTTAGTTTTATTTAATTTTTTAGTCTATATAAGTCAAGTAATGTTCGTACTTTTTGTTACGTCCGAATACTATATCAAAATAAGTTGACTGTAATTTTTCAGTCATCTCTCCACGATTTCCAGAACCGATAATTCTCGCATCAACATTTGCTACAGGAGTTATCTCAGCTGCAGTTCCAGTTAAAAATGCTTCATCAGCCACATACACTTCTTCTCTCGTGATACGACGACGCACTACTTTGATACCAAAGTCTTCTGCCATTTCAATAACCATCTTTTGTGTAATTGAAGCTAAAGAGTTATCATTTGGAGGAGTAATTAACTCTCCATTTTTTACCATAAAAAAGCATGCTCCACTAGCTTCAGCAACATATCCTTGATCATCTAACAAAAGTGCCTCATCATATCCACAATCAATAGCTTCATATTTTGCCATTTGAGAGTTTAAATAATTTGCCGTAGCTTTGGCTTTACCCATGTTTGAAGTATTTGAAGGTCTTGTCATTGAAGCTATTTTAAGTTTTATACCATACTTAAGAGCATCTTCACCAAGATAAGCACCCCATTCCCAAGCTGACATAACAGTCTCAACAGGTGCATCTTTATGATAAACACCCATAACTCCATAACCCAAAAATGCAAAAGGACGTAGATAGACAGTATCAAGTGTAAACTTATTCATTCTCACTAAATCTATTTGAGCCTTGTTCATCTCTTCAACTGAGTATGGAATGTCGATCAGTGTCATTTTTGCAGACTCTTTAAGTCTTGTAGTATGCTCATTTAGGCGAAAAATCGCATAACCTTTTGCAGTTTTATATGCTTTAGTTCCTTCGATTACACCATTTCCATAGTGCAGTGTGTGTGAAAGCACATGTACTTTGGCATCTTCCCAAGCAATATACTTCCCATTCATCCAAATGTATTTGGCAGCGTTCATAAATTCTCCATACTTTTATTATTATGCTTATTCTACCTAAAATGATGTTTATATAGTATTAACTCTAAGTATCTTTGTATATAATTGCGAGTATTAAATACTATTTAGGATAAAGAATTGGCACAATATGCAAACTATAAAGATATAAATCAAGAACAACTTCAAATTGATATAGACGATATAAAAAAGACACTTAAGGTAGGTGAAACAGACTTTAAGCACCTTCTAAAACTTGAAAAATGGGGACGTTTTTCAACACTACTTGGTGCAGTTATGATAACTAGTGTGATCATAACTGATGCATTAGGCTTAGGCATATCTCAATTAGCTTTTTGGTTTCTTGGGCTCATAGGTGTAGTTCTTATGGGAATTGGAAATCTTTCAAGGTGGGCCAATGTTGCACACCCTATTTTACATGGTGCTTATGATAAAGTTCCAAATATTCCTTTTCGTTATACAAAAAAAGGTTTTGCAGCTGGGCATAGAAGATGGCTTGACTGGTTTGACTGGATTAAACCTGAGGCATGGGCTTATGAGCATAACATCATGCACCACTACCACCTAGGTGAACTTGATGACCCTGATAATGTAGAAAAAGATGTGAAATGGATTCACGATATGAAAGTACCTATTTTTGTAAAGTATCTTGTTGTTTTGTTTTTTGCTTCTCTTTGGAAGGTTGCTTATTATGGACCAAATACACTCCGAATTTTAAAAAATAAAGAGAGAATAGCTAAAGGACTTGAGCCCACAACTGATTACGAAGTTTCTCCTTTTACAAGAAATGGAAAAGAATTATGGTTGTCATATTTTCTTCCTTATGGACTTTTTCGTTTTGCCTTTTTACCACTTCTATTTTTACCATTTGGTATGCAAGCAGTAAGCAGTGCCTTAATATTTATGCTTCTTGTAGAGCTTTATGCAAACCTACACTCATTTCTTGTTATCGTGCCAAACCACTCAGCAGAGGATATTTATCAGTTCTCTACTCCACATAAAACACAGGGTGAGTTTTACCTGAGACAAATTATGGGAAGTGTAAACTACAATACTGGAAATGATGTTATTGACTACTTACATGGGTTTTTAAACTATCAAATAGAGCATCACCTTTTCCCAAACATGCCTCTGTCTTTTTACCAAGAGATGCAACCAATAGTAAAAGAAATATGTAAAAAACATAATTTAGAGTACCGTCAAGAATCAGTATTTAAAAGAATGATTATGACCTTGGAGTTGATGGTAGGAAAGACGAAAGTATTAAGAATAGATGGTATCTAAAGACTAGAACAATCTGTTCTAGTACTCTTTTAGTGCCTCATTTATCTGTATATATGCATCAATTGGAGTCGTCTCAAAATAAGTTAGATTATGCTTCTTTGCAAATTCTTTTGTCATATCTTGCACCTTAAGTAAATTAAAACGTGGTGCTCTTGGGAAGAGATGATGTTCAATTTGAGTGTTAAGTCCACCATAAAGCCAGTGTACTAAAAAACCACCCTTAAGTGAACGAGAAGTTCTCATCTGTAACTCCATCCAAGAAAACTTTTTCCCCTCTTCGTAGTCAAAAACTTCACATCCTAAATGGTTTGTTATAAAACCAAATGCTAGCCATGGAGAGAGTATAAAATTAAGTGTGACTAAAAGAATAAGAGCATCACTTAAAGGAAGAAAATAAAAGATACTTCCCCATATAAGAGGAATATGCATAAGCATAAGAGCAAACTCACCCCAAAGTTTACGTTTGATTACAAAATTATATGATTGTATGATAAAAGCACTATACATAAAGAACATAGCACCCCAAAAAATGATATGTTTGTACTTCTTAATAAAGGGACTATTTCCTTTGTTATTTGGAGTAAATGCACCATCTAATGCCCAAATATCTTCATCTTTTTCTAGTACATTACACCAAGTATGATGATTTACATTATGTTTAAAATCCCACCATGAAGAAGAGGTAGAGAGTATTAATGCTGAAAATGGGTAGGATAGTTTAAAAGATAAAGACTTACTTTTAAAGTACTGCAAATGCAAAATATCATGCGATACGAATACTGATCGAGTAAAAATAACTACCATAAAAAGACCAAGTCCAAAGGCAGTAAAATGAGGGTTTGAGACTATAGTTGTCCAATTAAACACAATACTAAAGACCACAGCCAAACTCATAAAAATAGCAATCATCTCTATGCTACCCCTCACAGGAACCCTATCTAAAAGGCCACTAGCACGGACCTCCGCTTTTAACTCATTAAAATTATCTGGATAAATTGTCGACATCCTCTGACCTTAGGTAAAATTTATAATAACTATAACAAGAATATACTGAATTTATCGAATTTTAAAAGGAGAAATAAAACTTGAAAAGATAAAAAGAGTTTATGGAGTTATATACCTAAAGACTCCATACAAGAATCTTTAGATGAGAAGAAATGAAATTTGTTTAGCTATAGTTCTTCC
>Ga0208468_1000146_pt1 | contig 23733 bp, 29 predicted proteins | sample DeeseametaMP0960_FD_184198 | JGI IMG/M metagenome (GOLD analysis project Ga0208468, IMG submission 184198) | Marine microbial communities from the Deep Indian Ocean - MP0960 (SPAdes) | ecosystem: Environmental > Aquatic > Marine > Oceanic | place: East of Madagascar, South Indian Ocean... | reverse complement strand
TAGAAGTTGGAAAGACAGAAGAGGTTGCATACTTTGAAGTAAGTAAAGAAGTTAAAAAGTCTATACTTAAACGTGAGACTGAACAGGCTTACATCTATTTTGGAACACCTTATAACATGAAAGTAGATGATGAAGAGTACTTTAAAGCTCGTGTTGCTACTTTTATTCTCGGAACTGGTGGTTTTGGTTCGCGTTTGATGGAGGAGATTCGTGTGAAACGCGGTCTTGCTTACTCCGCTTATGCTCGTGTTCACATGAGTAAATCTAGCTCATATATGTCAGGATACTTACAAACAAAACTGGATTCTATGGATGAGGCAAAAAAAACAGTAACTGAAGTGATACAAGACTTTGTGAAAAATGGTGTGACTAAAGAAGAGTTAGAGCAGACAAAAATGTTCTTACTTGGAAGTGAGCCACTCAGAGTTGAAACTATGAGCCAGCGTTTAAGTAGAACATTTATGGACTACTATAAAGGTTTTGAGTCAGGTCATTCAGCACACGAATTAGAGAAAATCCAAAACTTAAAACTTAAAGATTTAAACAAGTTTATCAAAAGTCATAAAGAGATACTTGATATCACTTTTGCAATAGTTACAAAATAAATAATTAGTCTTTTACTTGAACACTACACTAATTGGTCAGATAGATAGAATTCTTTTTGAGAGTGAAGGCTTTTTTATAGCAGCTCTTAAATCTGGCGAAAAAGTTAGTGGTACTTACTATGAAAGTGATATAGAAAGTATAAAAGGTTCAGCTATCACACTTAGTGGTTTTTGGGAAGAACATAAAAAGTATGGAAAAACTTTTAAGTTTGAGACTCTTAAAGTGAACCAAAATGAACTCTTTTTCTTTTTAAACAAAATTATCAAAGGTTTTACCAAAAAACTAACATCTGAACTTATAGAGAAGTTTGGACAAGAGGGTTTAGTAGATATACTCGACAATGATATAGAGAGACTTCTAGAGTTTAAAGGTATAAAAGAAAAACGTCTTAAAAAAATTCAAGCCTCTTGGAAACAGTTCCGTTCTATGCGGCGTTTAGGAGAATTTCTCTCTCCTTTTGATGTTTCCCCCGCACTTCTTACTACAATCGCGACAGCTATGAAAGATGTAGATGAGCCTTGTACAAAGATACAAAACAATCCCTATATCCTTACACATATTAATTCCATTGGTTTTAAGCGTGCAGATGAGTTGGCTATTAAAATGGGTATAGATAAAGAAGATGAGGGACGTATTAGTTCTGCTATGGATTATGTACTTTTAAACTACTGTGAGGCACAGGGTAACTCTTGTATCGCGAAAGAGGTACTTTTTAGTGGTTTGGATGAACTGCTTATGTTTACACAAAAACAGTATCTCTATGAGGCTGCTTTAGTTGAGAGAGTGGGTGAAGGTAGTATAGTCATTATGAAAAATGATAGAGTTTCACCCTCTAGGCTTTATGATGCAGAGAAGTATTTGTACGAAGAGTTTAAGATGCGAGCTAAACTCAGTAGTGGTGTATTTGTTAAAAATATAGATGAATTTTTAAAAGACTCTTCACTTAAACTAGGAGAACAACAAAAAGAGGCAGTTGTAAAGATAAATGAGGGTGCTATGCTCCTTTTTCTTGTAGGTTATGCAGGAACAGGAAAAAGTACTACTAGTAAAACAATCCTTGAATTAATTAATACACAATACGATAAAAAAGAGATAATGACTTGTGCTCTTAGTGGTATTGCTTCGCAAAGAATTAGTGATACAACTGGATATGAATCTGCCACAATTCAATCTCTACTTATAAAACATGAAAGTAGTGATAAATTTCCTTATAGTGTAGTGCTCATTGATGAAGCTTCCATGATAAACTCTTCACTTTTTGCAAGACTTATAGGCAAGATATCAAGGAAGGCTATCATAATCATCGTTGGAGATGATGCACAACTTCCTCCTATCGGTGCTGGAAATGTTTTAAGTGATGTACTGAGTTTAGAGTTAGCACCTACTGTAAAACTCACCCAGATTTATAGACAGAGTGAAGACCAAGCCATCACACTTATAGCAAATGATATACGTAAGGGTGTAGTACCTCAGTATAGAACTACTTATGAAGATTTTGAGTTTGTAGACATTACTATAGCTAACTACTATGCTTTAAAAAATCAACTCTCCTCGGATGAGTTAAAAAATCTTAGAGATGAAAACTCACAGCAAATTATAGTTGAGATAGTACACCGTGTTTTAGATTCACTCAAAAAAGCAAGGTATAGACTACAAAATAAACAGATAAAAGAGTATCTCAATTACTTTCAAGTTATCACTCCTATGAAGGGTGGTTTACTCGGCAGTACAAACCTAAACAAGGTTTTACAAGAATACTTCAATCCAAATCCTAAAAAATGTGTCAAACGCGGTGGTTTAGAGTTTCGCCTTATGGACAAGGTAGTTCACACTAAAAATGAGAATATGACTAGCTGGAGTGGAGATGGATTTAAAATGGGTGAAGACTCTAATCCAAGGCGAATATTTAACGGTATGAGTGGACTGCTTTTTAAGATAGAAGAAGATGATGAACAACTGTTCGTTTTTTATCCAAATGAAGATGTAGTGGTAGTGTACGAGTATGAAGAGTTAAAAAGCCACCTAATGCTCTCATATGCTTTAACTATCCATAAAGTCCAAGGTATGGAGTATGACATAGTAGTTATACCCATGAGTTTTACACATTTCATCATGCATAATACTAAACTTATATATACTGCGATTACAAGGGCAAAACATAAGTGCATCTTAGTAGGTGAGGGTGCTGCATTTGAGAGTGGATGCAGAAAATTTGAAGCTACACGTAGAGACACTGTTCTTTTAGAACTATAAAAGGGAAGGAGAACAAGTGCCTGGACGATTGTGTTTATTTAATGATATTTCTTTTAAACAAGATGTCTTTAAAAAGTTTGGTGAATTTAGAGATGCTGTAGGTACCATAAGTGAACAATATAACATTGCCCCCACATTAAACATTGCTATTTATACAAACACCCATGTTTATACTTATGCACACTTTGGGCTTATTCCATCTTGGGCAAGTGCTCGTTTGAGTATGCAAATCAATGCACGAAGTGAGAGTGTTTATGAGAAGAGTAGTTTCAAAGAGGCTTACAGACAAAGAAGATGTCTCGTTCCTCTGAATGGTTACTTCGAGTGGGTAAAAGATGCCAAAACTAACAAGAGTCAAGCTCATTTTATAGTCTCTACTAGTGGAGACTATTTTGTATTTGCAGGTATTTATGAGTCTTGGTATGATAACAATCTTAAAAAAACGATACTTACATGTGCAATACTTACAACAGAGCCAAATGAAACAATAGCCACTTTACATGACCGTATGCCTGTTATCTTAGAGTCACATCAGTGGGACCTGTGGTTAAATGATAGAAGCAACTATAGGGAGTTAAACAGACTCTTTATTCCACTTCAAAGTGACAGAATAAGACACTTTAGAGTAGGAAACTTTGTTAATAGTGTTAAAAATGAGGGAGTAGAGTGTATATTAGAGTTAAAAAAAATAGTACCTAGACAAGGAACTCTCTTTTAAACACTCTGCTTATATAATCCACTCTTTTAGAGCGATTTTCATCTTTAGTCTATATCTCACTAATGGAAATACAATTAAGAATGATCCAAAGGTCATATAAACTGGTAATAACATACTCTCTAAACTACGATCTGTAATAGCAAAAACAGCAATAAAAGATCCTATAAAAAAGAATAACCATGCTAATGGTTTTTCTTCCTCAGGGCTGTTAAAAACAAAACGCAGGGTTGGAAACAGTGCACAAAAGTCAGCTAAAATTGCGATACTAATTGGAAGTATTCCTGAATCATCTTTGAAAAAATACCAAATTACTATAGAAGATAAACCTATGATAAGAGAAAACTTTTCCAAACTATCTATTTTTTTACTTTCTCCTTTAAAGAGTGTAAGAGTAAATATAATACTAGGGTTTATCATAAAAATAAGTGTAAGCATCTTAGTGACTTCATCAGCGGTATCTGGTGTAATTATCCAAAATGCAAAACCAATAATACTCCAGATAAACCAAGAAATCCGATTTGGTTTAACAGTACCACGAAAGATACTTATTGAGTAAGGGAGTATAGACAAAGCAAGAATAAACTGTGCAATAAGTCCTAGTATATATGGTTCTATCAATGAGTTTCCTTAAGTTTAAGAGGAGTAGATTTTATAATTTATTATACTTAATTAATCAAGGTATTCTAATAAATCAATATATCTTGATGTCGTTATCTATTTGTGCTATACTTTCATAAGAACTACAATATAGGAGTTTTAATGGAAGTCTTTTTAAAATCAACTGCTGCACTTCATGATGAAACACGTGTTTTATTATTGAGATTCTTAGATGAGTATGGTGAGTGTTGTGTTTGCGATATGCAGAGCTCACTGGACATGATTCAATCACGCCTTTCTCGTCATCTTAAAATCCTCAAAGAAGCTGGTTTTATTAGAGTTGAGCGAAAAGGGACTTGGGCTTACTACTCTATAAGAAGTCCCCTAGATAGATTTAGAAGTGAGGCTTTAGAAGAAATAAGGCACTTAAGTATAGAACTCCCAATATTACAAAAAAAATCAGATAAAGTGGCTTGTAAAAAATGAAAAATGTCTTAATATTATGTACGGGAAATAGCTGTCGTTCTGTTATGGCAGAAGCTATGATAAATGCGAAAATGACAGAGTGTGTAAAAGCACAGAGTTCAGGTGTCAAAGCAAGTGGTACAATTAATCCTAAAGCTCAGACTTTACTAGAGGCAAAAGGTGAATGGAGAGAAGAGTATCACTCAAAACTAATAGAGACTGTTTTAGAGACTGCATTTGACTTAGTTGTAACTGTATGTGACGGGGCTAAAGAAACTTGTCCTATGTTCCCAAATGCAGTGAAGACTATTCATCTTGGTTTTGAAGATCCAAGTGGTAAAGCTACGGAAGAGTATGCCAAAACATATGATTTGATTGAAAAAGAATTACTTCCTATAATCAAACAAGAGTTGTGTCAATAATTATGTGGCATGAATTAACACATGATTTTATCTATGACTTTATCGGTTTGAGTGAAAAACTAGCAGAGGCAAGTCACTTTTTTATCTATGATACTGTAAAGATATGGTTTTTACTTGTAACTATCATCTTCGCGATTTCGTTTTTAAGAACTTGGTTTAATACTGAGTATGTTCGTACACACCTACAAGGAAAATCTGCACTGTATGGTCATTCTATTGCGGCTATGTTTGGGATGATTACTCCTTTTTGTTCTTGTTCGGCTATTCCCTTGTTTTTAGGCTTTATTCAAGCAAGAATTCCTTTAGGTATTACATTCTCTTACCTTATCTCTGCACCGATGAATAACGAGATAGCTATTGCTATGCTATTTGGCCTTTTTGGTATAAAAGTGACTGCGATTTATATTGGATTTGGTCTATTCGTCGCAATATTTGGTGGTTGGATTATTGGTAAACTCAACTTAGAAAAAGAGATACTTATGGATGTTACACCTCTAGAGAGTGAACTCCATGCAGATATAGTTAAACTAACATTCAAAAAAAGAACTAAAGAGGCTTGGGACTACACTTTTGATATATTTAAAAAGATATATCTTTATGTGATGCTTGGTGTTAGTGTAGGTGCTTTGATACACGGTTATGTGCCAACCGATTTTATCGCTTCATATACTGGTGAAGGAAATCCTTTTGCTGTGCCAATTGCAGTTATTATGGGTATCCCAATGTACTCAAATGCAGCGGGGATTATGCCACTGATTGAAGTTTTAACAAGTAAGGGTATGTTACTTGGAACTGCACTTAGTTTTATGATGGCGGTTACAGCTTTAAGTCTTCCAGAGGCTTTGATACTCAAAAAGATTATCTCTTTAAAAATGATAGGAATATTTTTTGGGATTGTGGGAAGTGGAATCATAGGGATTGGATATTTATTCAATGCGATATTATAAACTAAGGAAAGAAAATGATAAGTAGAATTTTAAGAGTTTTAGTAGGTTTAGGTTTAATTGGATATGGTATTTATAGTGGAAATGCATGGTTTTATTTAGGAGTGCTTCCTCTTGTAACAGCATTAATAAACTGGTGTCCATTTGAGAGTAAAGTTGGTGGCTGTGACCCTAGTAGCGGATGCTGTTCAAGTGAAGTACCTCAATCAGAAAATACTAAAAAGAAAGAGTCTATAGTTACAGGTATCACAAAACCACTAGCTCCTAACTTTACAGGAGCTTCGTTTTCAGCAAAAAAACCAAGAAAAATAGAGATACTTGGAACAGGCTGTGCAAAATGTATAACTTTAGCAAAAACAGTGCAAGATGTTGTTGATACTCTTGATGAAAACTTTGAAGTTGTAAAGGTTGAAGATATAGAGAAAATTATGGCTTATCAAGTAATGAGTACACCGGGTCTTGTGATAGATGGAGAAGTGAAGAGTAGAGGAAAACTTCTTAGTAAAGAAGAAGTCCATGCACTCTTAGTATAGAGAAATTTAGTTAGCTTCAATAAATGATTGAAGCTCTTTATCTGTGCTTACAGTTGTGATTTTTTCGATCACTCCTTCACGGAGAGAAACAAGAACGATTTTTTCAGTGTCTAGACCTTTTCTAAATGGTGCAGCAGTCATTTTTTCATTTAAAAGTAAAACTGTATGTTTAAAATCTTTTAAACCAGGAAGAATAAAAAGACTCTTGATAATTGATGGTGCTGCACTTACATCTGCGATAAACTCAGTATTGTTGTCCCCAAGGTAAGTTGGCTTTTGTGTTTCAAAAAAATCGTTACAAACATGTGCAGAAGCTTTTGCTAAAGCGAAAACTACCTTAGTTGTTGTTGCTTTAAGTGTATGCTCAGCCTCAAACTGATCTTTTAGTGTTAAACCACTAAGACTTGTTCCCATTACAAGTTTTGCCTTTACATCTTGAGTGTTTTGTTCTTTAGAATCACAAGCTGCAAAAAGTAGAGCTAGTGTAATCGCTGTTATAATCTTTATCATTAGGTTGTCCTTTTTTAATGTTGTGCAATGATACACTAGATAGTTTATATTTGCAATAGTGCATAGCTTAGTATATGATATTAATATATTTTAAAGTAAATAAAGAAATTTGTGTATAATTTCAAAACAAAAAATAAGGAAATAAATATGGCATGGGCAACAGCAAGGCATATACTAGTAGAAAGTGAAGAAAAATGTAGTCAATTAAAAACAGAAATTGAGGGTGGAATAGCATTTGAAGATGCTGCAAAAACAAACTCAACTTGTCCTTCATCGGCTCAGGGTGGAGACTTAGGTAAGTTTAGTCCAGGACAAATGGTTCCTGAGTTTGACAAAGCTGTATTTAACGGTGATGTTGGTGTAGTTTATGGACCAATTAAAACTCAGTTTGGTTACCATTTACTAGAGGTAACTTCGAGAGGATAATCCCTTCTAGCTCCTCTAGAGGAGCACTTATAATATCATTAAACTGTGTTTTATTAAAAGTTTGTTGGCGTTTAGCGAGTTGTGCCGTATGAATAGATATCAACTCACACATTTCATCTTTTGTTATTTTTCCATCAAGAAAATCTAAAACTTCTACTATTCCGATACTACTCATTGAGTGTGGCAGTCGTGAGTATTTCTTCTCTAATCGACACACTTCATCTATTAAACCCATCTCTAACATAATACTTGTACGTTTTTTTATTCGCTCTCGTATAGTATCCCTGGATACTTCTATGTTATAGATAGTTAGGTTTTCTATGATGGCTTGTGGTGGGTTAAGCTCAAACCACTTTGTCGGAGTAACTCCTGATGCCTCATAAATAAGTAAGGCTTTTTCAATCCTGTAAGTATCATTTTTATTTATGTTTTTCATGTAGAGAGCATCTATATCAGAGAGTAGTGCATAGCAAGCTGGTAAATCTTTTAACTGTATGTTTACACTGTTTTTTATCTCTTGAGACATTGTAGGAAGTTTTGAGAGCCCTTGCATCAAGGATTTTAAATAAAAAGATGTACCACCTACTATAACGAGGTTTTTTTTATCTTCTTCACATCTCTTTACAAGATTTGTATATAGAGAGATAAAAATATCAACGCTAAAGTACTCATCAGGTTTTAAAATATTTATACCAAAATGTTTGACTTGGGAGAGCTCATCTTCTGAAGGTTTAGCTGAGACAATATCTATCTCTTGATAGATACTCAAAGAGTCTATTGAGAGTATATAAGCATCTATTTGAAGAGCGATTTTTATTGCCAAATCACTCTTTCCGGATGCAGTTGGTCCAATAATACTAAGTTGATTCATGGTGAAATTATATCATTTTAAAGCTCTTTTAGATAAAATAACTCATAATTATATTAAAGGGCAAAATGTTGCAAAGAGTTATTGACAAAGCAAAGGATTTTAATGAGTTAGTTATGTTTGAACACTCCATCTTTTCACTTCCATTTATTTTTATAGCTATGGTTGTAGCAGCGAATGGTTGGTTTGGATTTTGGCTTTTGTTTATGGGTGTTTTAGCAGCACTCAGTGCAAGAAACTTTGCTATGGGTGTTAACCGTTATGCTGATCGTGACATTGATGCTATAAACCCTAGAACAGCAGATAGACCAAATGTAGATGGTCGTTTAGGAGCTGGGGCTATCTTACTCTTTATTGGTGTAAATGCAGTGATATTTATCGTAGTGGCATATATGATAAACCCTTTAGCATTAAAACTGAGCCTACCGATTTTATTTATTTTAGGTTCTTACTCATACTTTAAACGCTTCTCTTCTTTAGCACATATTATTTTAGGTGTCTCATTAGGACTTGCACCAATAGCTGGTGTTGTAGCTGTTACTGCTACTATCCCTTTATGGTCTATATTTTTAAGTCTGGGCGTTGTATTTTGGGTGGCTGGATTTGATCTACTTTATTCATTGCAAGATATGGAGTTTGACAAAGAGAAAGGGTTGCATTCTATTCCTTCAAAGTATGGGGCTAAGATAACACTTCTTATCTCAGCACTTTTTCATACATGTACGATTCTTTTTTGGATGCTTTTTGTATATGAGGCAAACTTAGGTTACGTAGCATATATAGCTGCATCTGGAAGTGCTTTCGTTTTAGCTTACGAGCAAAAACTTGTACGTAAGGATTTTACACAGATAGACCGTGCCTTCTTTACTGTAAATGGTTATTTAGGTGTTGTGTTTTTTATTTTAATTGTTTTAGACAGGATAGTCTCATGAGTACTCCGCGTTTAGTACAAGCCCCTATTAGTATCTGCTTTAGTGAAGTGGATTTAGACAAAGAAGTCTATGAAAGGGAGTACCAGCAGTTAAGTGAGTCAGATGAAGACCCAATAAGCCAATGGCTTAAACTTGCTAAAGCAAAGGGTGATACAAGAGAAACAGATCCTATACTTTTAGAACTAGTAGTGGAGTTACATAGAAAGATAGACTCTCTTGAGATGTTTTTAAAGAATAAAGTCCCTAATAGAGTTTCCTTAATCTCTGCATCTGCTATAGAGTCTATTGGTTTTGAGTATTTTAAGATGGAGTCTGCGATTTTGGAAGAGGGAACTCTCTATTATGGCCGTATTGAAATGCCGATTTACCCTAAACACGATGTTGGTGTATTTTTTGAAGCTAAAAGTCCAACTTTAGTAAAAATCATTAAAATGCACGATAGAGATGAAAAAGAGTGGAATGCATATATGACAGCAAGAGAAAGAATCCTTATCCGTGAAGAAAGAGAGAAAAGATAGTGAATTATTTACAATTTAATATAGAGTATATTGTTGTTGTTATGGCGGGAATCATCCTTTATCTACTTTATTATGTTTATGCAAAAGATGCAAGTTATACTAGAAATATTCGCTCAGTTGCTAGCGTTGTAGAAGAGATGAATAGAGAACTTTTTTATCTGAAAAAAAACCTTACAGAGACACAGGGAAGTATAAAAGAAAACTCTCAAAGAATGAATGATGAAGCTATATATGAAGAGATAGAACGTAGTGTTTACGATATGGTTCAACCTTTAAGTTTAGGTATAAAACAGTTACAAGATAATCTAAATACTATTGATATAGAAGTTTCAAAGCGTATAGCACACTTAGAGAGTGGAGTAAAACAAATAAGTATTCCAACATCTGTTCATGGTAATGATGATGAAAAAATTATTTCACTATTTAAAAAGGGTGTTTCAGTAGAAGCAATCTCTAAAAAATTACATATTTCACAACCCGAAGTAGAGTTTGTTTTAAAAATAAACAAAATTAAGTAGTCATATGAATGCAGATAAAAAACTTTTTACCCTTGTGAGTATCTTAATGGGTACCAGTGTAATTCTTTCATACACACTAGCCTCATATGCGACACTTTTGTTTAATGTAAATGAGTTTCATTTTGCTATTCGTCAGACTTCTTTTGCTATTTTAGGTATTAGTATTATTTTTATTCTCTCTCAACTTGACCCAGATAAGTGGCTCACTCCCATTGGATTTTTACTTTTTTTTGGCTCCTTAACGCTTATGGTAGCAATGCCATTTCTCCCTGAGTCTTTAGTCTCAGCAGTTGGTGGAGCAAAGCGTTGGATTAAAATTGCAGGTTTTTCTTTAGCACCAGTAGAATTTTTTAAAGTTGGTTTTGTGTACTTTCTTGCATGGAGTTTTTCACGTAAACTTGGACATCATGATGGTATGGGTATCATAAATGAGTTTAAGCGTTTTATCCCTTATGGTGTTATTTTTATGGGGGCTATGTTTATCATCGCTTTTTTACAAAAAGATTTAGGGCAGGTAGTTGTTTTAGGTTTAACTCTTCTTTTTATGCTTATTTTTGCGGGAAGTAGTTTTCGCTTTTTTCTTAGTATATTAGCTGGCATATTTACAGTCATAATTATTTTTATCTTTACTGCTGAACACAGAATCATTCGTATAAAATCATGGTGGGCTCTAGCACAAAACTCTATTTTAGAGATTTTACCTGACAGTTTAGCTGAGAGACTAAGAGTACCTGTTGAGGTTGAGCCTTATCAAATAGGGCACTCTTTAAATGCCATACATCATGGTGGTGTTTTTGGTGTTGGCATAGGAAATGGAATTTTTAAACTTGGATTTCTTTCAGAGGTTCATACTGACTTTGTTTTAGCTGGTCTTGCAGAAGAATTTGGTTTTATAGGAGTTGTGTTTGTTGTTTTTATCTTTTTATGGATGTTACAACGTATTTTTAAAATCGCAAATCGTGCAGAGGATAAAAGTGTATATCTCTTTAGTATTGGTATAGGACTTATCTTCTCTTTTGCTTTTTTAGTAAATGCCTATGGTATAAGTGGAATCACCCCTATTAAAGGTATTAGTGTTCCTTTCCTCTCCTATGGTGGTTCGGTTATGCTTGGCTCTGCATTTGGTGTGGGAATGGTACTTATGGCTTCAAATAGAGTAAATATGAATAAGATTGATAGGATGGAGAGCAAGTGAATCTATGTATAACTGGTGGTGGTACAGGTGGACACCTAATGATAGCAGAGGCACTTGTTGAAGCTGCTACAAAAGCAGGACATAGCGCTATTTTTATTGGCTCAACTCATGGACAAGATAGAAAATATTTTGAAAAATCATCTGCTTTTAAAGCTGTCTATTTTTTAGAGACAACAGGTGTAGTCAATCAAAAAGGTTTAGGTAAACTAAAAGCACTGAGTAAAGTTTTTAAAGCATTCTTAAAAGCTAGAAGAGTTATTAAAGATGAAAAAATAGATGCAGTTTATAGTGTTGGTGGATTTTCTGCTGCACCTGCTGCATTTGCAAGTATTTTTATAAGAGTTCCTCTTTTTATTCACGAACAAAATGCAGTATATGGTAGACTTAACCGTTTACTAAAACCTTTTGCAAAATGTTTTACATCTGCTTATGATAAAGATTCTGCTATTAAAGGTTATCCTGTAAAAAAGATTTTTTCTTCTACTCAAAGAGTGAGAGATAAATTGAATATTATTATTTTCTTAGGTGGTAGTCATGGTGCTAAAGCCATTAATGATTTAGCACTAAGTAAAGCACAGAAGCTTCAAAAAATTGGCATACATATCATTCATCAATCAGGTGAAGCTGACTACGAGAGAGTAAAAAATTCATATAAAGAATTGGGTGTTGAAGTTGAACTTTATTCTTTTACAAAGGAGTTGCCCTCTCTTATAGTCCAGGCAGACTTAGCAGTTAGTCGTGCAGGGGCAAGTACTCTGTGGGAACTTACAACAAATGGCTGTCCAGCCCTATTTATACCCTATCCATATGCGGCAGGAAACCATCAATACTTTAATGCAAAGTTTATTGTAGATGATTGTATGGGATGGTGTGAGTTAGAAAACCAACAACTCTCTTTCGCATTAGATGCGATATTAGTTAAACCAGATTTAAAAAAGAGAAGTACTAAACTACTTCAGTTTTCAAATAAAGATGTAGCTAAAGAGATGATAAACGAAGTTGAGGACATGATATAAATGTTACATGAATTAGCACAAATACTTGTAAATTTGATTTTTGATTGGGGTTATCTTGGTATCTTTATAATGATGGTAATTGAGAGTAGTTTTATACCTTTTCCTAGTGAGATAGTATTGATTCCTGCAGGATACTTAGCAAGTCAAGGTGAGATGAGTATTGCTATGATTATGCTGAGTGCTCTTGGTGGATCAATGGTCGGTGCATTTATTAATTACTATCTTGCACTTACATTAGGGCGAAATATTATCATCAAATATGGTAAATATTTTTTTATTAAAGTTGAAAGCTTAGAAAAAATAGAAAACTTTTTTGTCAAACATGGGCATATTTCAACTTTTACAGGAAGACTTATCCCAGGCATACGGCAGCTGATATCTATTCCAGCTGGTTTAGCACGAATGAATTTAGCACAGTTCTCGCTTTTCACAGCACTTGGTGCCGGTATATGGGCATTAGTACTGACCCTTTTAGGTTTTTATATAGGTGAAAATGAAAAACTTATTAATACTTACTTACGAGAAATAACTATTACTGTCTTACTTTGTCTAGTTATCATTGTTGGGGTATACTACACAATTAAAAAAAAGAGGAATAAATAATGGATTATATGTTTAAAGCTGGATTTTTAGGGACAAAGGCACCATTCTTTATGGACTTTGTTACACTGCTTGTTGCCGTACTACCTATACTTGTGTATGGTGCGATAATATTAGCAAGAAAAAAAATGTATAAAATACATATGATAGTACAAAATATTATTTTTGTAATTGCACTTATTGTTGTCGCTTATTTTGAAGTTGGTGTACGTGTTGGAGGTGGATTTGATGCTTTTATGGAGGGTAGTGGTGTCCCTTATACTTATGCTCTTATTGTTTTACTAGTACATATTCTTATTGCAGTAGTGATGCTACTTTATTGGGGTCTTACTGTTTTTAACGGAAATATTAACTTTAAAAAAAGAAGCTTACCTGGTCTAGCATCTCGTGGACACAAAATAATGGCATATAAGACTTTCTTAGCTATTATATTTACCTCTTTTAGTGGTATTTGGGTCTATCTGCTATTATTTGTATATTAAAAGGAATTAAATGATCAAAATTGATGAAAAAGCACCGGAATTCTGTCTCTCAAACCAAGATGATATAGAGATTTGTTCTCGTGACTTAAAAGGCAAGTGGATAGTTTTATACTTCTACCCTAGAGATAACACACCAGGCTGTACAACTGAGGCCTGTGAGTTTACAGAAGCTGCCCCTGATTTTAACTCTTTAGATGCGATCATTTTAGGTGTAAGTGCAGACACTACTAAAAAGCACCGTAACTTTATAGAAAAACAAAACCTTGGCATAACACTTTTAAGTGATGAGTCAACTGATATGATGCAAGAGTATGGTGTTTGGCAGATGAAGAAAAACTATGGTAAAGAGTATATGGGTATTGTTCGTACTACATTTATCATAAATCCTGATGGAATAGTTAAAGCTGTGTTTGAAAAGGTTCGTGTGAAAGAGCATGTAGCTAAAGTAAAAGAAGAACTTCTAAGTTTACAAGCTTAGAGATTTTAAAAAGTTTAAGTACTTATAAAGATGAGAACTTGGGCTGTAAAACCCTAGTATTTGCATCTAAGACAGAAACGGATATTTTGTACTGTACCGACAGTAACTGCTGTGCAAGTGTTAAACCTTTAATAAGAGTAGGTGCACCAGTACTACTTTCAAAGAAACTATTACTTCCTGCATATTTATAATCTATATATGTATAACGAACTTGTAAAGGTAAGATATCATCAATAAGTGATCCTCTACAGTATACTTCACTCAGAATACCAATTTTAAAACTAATATTGGTATCTTCAGTATTACCAATACTATATCATTGTAAAGTTAGCTGGCATACCATCAACTACTTTTATACAATCAAATGTTGCTACTCCTTCATAATATGTAAGGTCTGTATCAATTAAATTATTTACATAATAATATTGTGTAGTAATTCCATATAGGCCATCATCAAAAAGTAGAAAAATTAAATCAGCTAAGTCTATATCTGGGGTATCATCGCTATTTATACTATATGGTGCAGCACTACCTATTGTAGCACTTTGGTTAAAAGAGAAAAATTTAGCATATACATTAGTGCTACCACTACCTGAATAAAACTTTACATATAAACCATCAAATTCAACATTGAGTGTATGTACTAAATGGGAAGAAGATGTATCATCTTCTCTAAGGTTAATAAAATGACCATTTGTTGATGGAGGATGACCCATGCTAATGCCTATGGCATGTTTGTACCTAGGAAAGTATCATTAATTTACAGAAAATATACTGGGTATACAGGAATTAGACCATCACATGCATTTTCATTTCTGATCCAGTTAAATGTTCCTAAACCAGGATTGTTGAAACCAAAAATAAAGTCTAATATTGAGTACAAAAGCTTAAATTAAATAAATTTTGAGTATAATTCACGGATTTTTCATTCTCTTTATGAGGAGAAAACATTAAGCAGATATGTGTCAAAAGTTAGTGCAACTCTCTTTTTAGAGAGTCAATGTCCGACATTATCGAAGTTAACTGACAAAACTCTGGCTTGAGATATTAGCCTTTAAGGATTACCTATGGTAACTATGAAAGACCTTTTAGAATGTGGTGTACACTTTGGACACCAAACACGTCGTTGGAACCCGAAAATGAAAAAATATATCTTTGGTGTTCGTAAAAATATTTATATAATTGATTTACAAAAGACTTTACGTTATTTCCGTAATACTTATACTGTCGTTATGGATGCAGCAGCAGAAGGTCAAACTATCCTTTTTGTTGGTACAAAGAAACAAGCTCGTAATTCTGTAAGACAAGCGGCTTTGGATTGTAACATGCCTTATGTTGACAACAGATGGTTAGGTGGTATGCTTACTAACTTTCCAACTATTCAAAAGTCTATCCGTAAATTAGACATCATTTCTGAAATGGAAGAAAATGGTCAAATTGATCTTCTGACAAAAAAAGAAAAATTAATGTTACTTCGTAAAAAAATTAAGTTAGAGTCATATTTCGGTGGTATCCGTAACATGAAAAAACTTCCTGACATGCTTTTTGTTGTTGATGCAGTTAAAGAGCACATCGCTGTTTTAGAAGCACGTTGTCTTAAAATTCCAGTTGTAGCTCCACTTGATACGAACTGTGACCCAGACTTGATTGACTACCCAATTCCAGGAAATGATGATGCGATTCGTTCAATTCAACTTTTCTGTCGTGAAATGACTGCAGCAATCAACGAAGGTAAAGCACTTCGTGATGCACCAGCTGAAGAAGAACAAACTGAAGAAGCTGAAGCTACTGAAGCACCAGCTACAACAGAAGAAGCTTAATCATGGCAGCAGTTACAGCAGCAATGGTAAAAGAGCTTCGTGCTTCTACTGATGCTCCTATGATGGATTGTAAAAAAGTTCTTGTTGAAGCTGATGGAGACATGGTAAAAGCAACTGAACTTTTAAAGGCTCGTGGTATCGCTAAAGCAGCTAAAAAAGCTGATAGAATTGCTGCTGAAGGTCTTGCTGGAATCGTTATCGCTGATGATTTTTCTAAGGCTACTGTGATTGAAATTAACTCTGAGACTGACTTTGTTGCTCAAAATGAAGGTTTTCAACAGTTAGTAAAAGATGCTGCATCAGATATCTATGCTAACCAACCTGCTGATGTAGCTGCATTTAATGCATCTACATTTGGTGGAACTTTTCAAGCTGAAGTAATCAAAATCGGTGAAAAGATTGAAATGAGACGTTTCGAAACTTTAACTGCTGATGCTACAACTGCTTTAAATGGTTACATTCACTCAAACAGCCGTATCGCTGTTATCGTTACTGCAAAGTGTGATAGCGAGAAAACTGCTGAAGGTATGAGACCATTTCTTAAGCAAGTTGCGATGCATGCATCTGCAATGAAGCCAATAACTCTTTCTTACAAAGATTTAGATACTGCTTATGTAACAAGTGAAACTGTTGGTCGTATCGAAGTTATCAAAAAAGAGAACGAAGAGTTAGTTCGTCTTAAAAAACCTCTTAAAAATGTGCCTATGTATGTTTCTGTGAGTCAACTTACTGAAGAAGTTTTAGCAAAAGCTGAAGCTGATATCAAAGCTACTCTTAAAGAACAAGGTAAACCAGAAAAAATTTGGGATAAAATTGTTCCTGGATCTTTAGCTCGTTTTATCTCTGATAACTCAACTCTTGACAAAGAGCTATGTTTATTAGATCAAAACTTTGTAATGGATGACAAACTTACAGTTGCTCAAGCAACTGAAAAAGCTGCTAAAGCCCTTGGTGGTACAGCAGAAATTACTACATTTATTCGCCTTGAAGTTGGTGAAGGAATAGAAAAGAAAGAAGAAGATTTTGCTGCGGAAGTTGCTGCACAAATGGCTTAATTCTTAGGAATTAATTTTTACTTTTAAATTCAAATAGGTTAGGACTTAGGTTCTAGCCTATTGTTACTATAAATCATTAAAAATGATATAATGATTTATGTCAAAAAATAACAAGCATAAAATTATTGTTATTGGCGGTGGTTATGCAGGGCTAAAAGCTGTCCAGCAACTTACACAAAACCCCCAAAATGAAATAATTTTATTAGATAAAAATCCTTATCACTATATGCAAACAGAAGTTTACGACTTAATCGCAAACGAAGAAGACTTTGCACAAATCTCTCTTGACCTTTTTACATACTGCATTGGTTTTAAAAATAATAATGTTACTTTTTATAAACAAGAAGTAAAAAACATAGACTTCACAAACAAGAAAGTCATTACAACAGTTGATAGACTTAACTATGATTATCTTATTATAGGGGTTGGTGCACGTACTAAGTTTGTTTCTAATGTAAAAGGACTACATGAATATGCTTATGGAATTAAGGCATTACACCGTGCAATGTACTTTAAACAGAAGTTTGAGATGTCTCTTTTTCAAAAAGTAGAAGAGAGTGGAACAACCTGTAGACCTCTTAGTATTGTGATAGCAGGAGCAGGACTTAGTGGTGTTGAAATAGCAGCACAAATGGCATCTTTTGCAAGAGATTTTTATAAACATAACAATTTTTTATGCCGTAAGTTAAATATTGTCCTTGTAAATGCAGCAGAAAGAATACTAAGAGGAATGGATACAAAATTGGTTGGGAAGTCGATAAAAAGACTCTTAGACTTAGGTGTCGTAATAAAAAACAAACAAAAAGTGGTTGCTGTAACTGAGGATAGTGTAACACTGAGTAATGGAGAAAAAGTTTTTATGGACTTTATGATTTTTACTGGTGGAATTGAACCTAATGGGCTTATATTTGATCTAGAACTGAAAAAAAATGAGAGGGGATTTTTAGAAACAAAACTAAGTTTACAAACATCTGAATATGAAACAGTTTTTGCCATCGGTGATTGTACTACGCTCTATGATAAAAACAATGATATTTTAGCTCCAACAGCAGATATAGCAGAGCAGATGGGTGTACTTTGTGCAAAAAATATTGGCTTGCATCAAGAAGGTAAAGATTTAGATAGACATAATATAAAGTCTAGAGGAATCCTTATTGCATTAGGTAGAAGATATGCTACAGGCAAAATATTTGGAATATATATAAATGGTTACCTCGCATATCTAATAAAAAAAATGATAGAAAGAGCCTATTCTAAACAGTTAGATAGACACTCTCGTATTGGATGTAAAAAAATTTTTGACAAGTAAAAAACTTATCTTTAGTAACTTTAGAATATAATAATTTTATGAATTTACTAACAGCACAAAATTTAGCACATACTTTTGAATATGAACTCTTTAAAGATGTAGACATAGAATTAAACTCTGGAGAAAGTATTGCAATTATTGGTATGAGTGGGAGTGGAAAATCTACACTGCTGCATTTACTCTCAACACTTTTAACACCATGTGAAGGTAAAATTTTACTTTTTAGTGAAGATGTGAGTTATATGAGTAAAAAAAGGCTCTCTAGCATTAAACGTCATGATTTAGGTCTTATTTTTCAATCGCACTACCTCTTTAAGGGTTTTAGTGCTTATGAAAACTTGGAAGTTTCAGAACTCCTCTCAGGACAAAAGATAGAAGATAGCCTATTAGAAGCCTTACATATTAAAGAACCTATGCATCAGAAAGTTACAGAACTCTCAGGTGGACAGCAGCAACGTGTCTCTATAGCAAGAGTTTTAACAAAAAAACCTCGTATCATATTTGCAGATGAACCAACTGGAAACTTAGATAAAAAAACAGCCGATGAAGTTATGAATCTTTTTTTTGACTACTGCAAAAAGAATAATGCAGGTATGATACTTGTTACTCATGACAATGATTTAGCACAAAAATGCGATAAAGTTTTTCACCTTGAAGATAAAAAGCTCCAACGCATTAAGTAGTTGATAATATGGAATTTATGAAAATATTTCACGATGCAAATGTTATTGGGTTCTTACTTCTCTTTTTTCGTTTTGCAGCACTCTTTATAGCCGTACCAATATTTTCTCATAAAAATATACCGATGCAGATAAAAGCAGCAATGGCATTTTTCTTTACAATTGTATTTTACTCTTCTATGCCACCACTTGAGATAGAAATAACACTGCCGACTATTGTACTAGCTGTTTTGAGTGAGTTTATGCTTGGTTTAGTTGTTGGTATTGTACTTTTACTAGCATATCATGTTATAACATTTGCGGGAGGCATTATCTCATTTATGATGGGGTTTTCAATGGCTAGTGCAATTGATCCTCAGTCAGGTGTCTCAATGCCAATCATATCTCAGTTTTTATCTCTAATGGGATTGATGGTACTCCTTTCATTAGACCTACATCATTGGGTACTACTATTTGTAGACAGATCATTAAAAGTTGTGCCCTTGGGTGGATTTATGTTGAGTGAAGATCTTTTTCATTATATTATTCATGCTGCTTCAAATATGTTTCTTGTTGGTTTTATGATAGCATTTCCTATCGTTGCACTCTCTTGGCTAGCTGATGTTATATTTGGAATGCTAATGAAAACAATGCCACAGTTTAACCTTTTAGTTATAGGTTTTCCAATCAAGATCATGGTATCGTTTGTAGTGTTAATAGCAACATTTGCTTCGACTATGCTAATAGTTAAAACTCAAATGGTAGAGGCATTTAATGCCTTGGTAATGTTCTTTTAGTTTTATTTAGATACAATAATATTAATATATCAATATAGTACCCTCAAGGAATATTCGTGAATATTTTACTCATAAATGACAATCCAGTCGTCAATAAACTTGTTACACTCAGTGCTCAAAAAACTTCTAACAATCTTGAAGTTGTTGACTCCTTAAAAAATTTAGAGTCAAGTATATATGACTTGGTTATCATTGATGATACCCTTTATAGTAATAAGTTACAGATAGAGCTAAAGGCTAAAGTTAAATATTCTTTATCACTTTATATTTGTGCGAGAGATGCTGAAGAAGTAAGTGGTTTTACTAAGGTACTGAAAAAGCCATTTCTTCCAACAGATTTAGTAGAACTTTTTTTAGTTTTAAGTAAAGTGACGGATGAAATAGACTTAAGTGCTTTAGAAGAACACAAAGATGAAAATAAAGGTAAAGTTAGCCTAAAAGTCCAAGATTTAAAAAGTTTAGATGATTTAGGTGAGTTAGCTGAACTAGAGGGTTTAGATGAAGAGATTGAAGAACTAGAAAGTTTAGATGAAGAGATTGAAGAACTAGAAAGTTTAGATGAAGAGATTGAAGAACTAGAAAGTTTAGATGAAGAGATTGAAGAACTAGAAAGTTTAGATGAAAAACTAGATCTAGGTGAGTCTGAAGTTGAGTTAGAAGATGAAATGACTGGAGACAGTGTTTTAGATGATGAAGAAGCACAAAAAGTCAAAGATTTATTAGAAGAGACTGATGCTGATATTAACTTTGATAATGAAGTTGAAGAACTTTCCTTAGAAATCGAAGAAGAAACTGAAGAAGTGGAAGAAGAAATAGATATAGATATCGCCTCACAAATTGAAAATGCGGTCGAGGATTTGAGTGAAGAAGACCTTGAGAGTGAGATTGATGAGGGAACACTTATAGATATCGTTTCATGTGATTTAGACTCTATAACAAGTAGAGATATGAAAATCGCAGTTGGAGAGAAAGTGAATAGTGTAGAAACTGAAGTAATTGAAAAAGATACAGCAGAAGATATTATAGTTGAAGAGACTTTAATAGAAGAGCAAAAGGGTGTTGAATCATTAAAAAACCTTCTTGCAGCCTTAAGCGATAAAAATGTAGCTGCCTCAATGAAGGGTATGAAAATTAGTATAAATATTACTTTAGGGGATGATTAGTGATAAAAAATAATGGTGTAGTACTCGTTCTTTCAGGTCCAAGTGGAGCTGGAAAAAGTTCTCTAATAAACAAAATAGCAGATGAAATAGGAGACTTTTATTTTTCCTTATCTACTACAACTCGAGCTAAAAGAGAAGGTGAAGAAGAGGGTGTACACTATCACTTTGTAAGTAAAGAAGCATTTATTCAAGATATAGAAGATGATAACTTTTTAGAGTATGCAACTGTTCATGGAAACTATTATGGAACTTCTTTAAAGCCAGTTCGCGAAGCACTCTCCAGAGGTAAACTCGTAATTTTTGATATAGATGTACAAGGGAATATGGCTGTTAAAAATAGACTTGGCGATATTACGACTTCTGTGTTTATCACACCTCCAACACTAAGTGAACTTAAAAATCGTTTACAAAAACGTTCAACGGATACTCAAGAGGTCATTGATAGCCGTATTGAGATGGCAAGACGTGAGATACAAAGAACATCAGAGTATGACTTTATAGTTGTAAATGATGACTTAGATAAAGCAGCACAAGTTTTAAAACAAATTGCACTGACAGCAAGGTTGAAAATTCCTCATGATATGATAAATATATTTGTACAAAAATGGGAAGACATAAGAGAATAAACAGTCTAATTGAGTTATAATTATATTAATAATTTTAAATAAGGATATATACTATGGGCATGCCTGGAACAACGGAACTAGTAATCATTTTCGGAATCATCGTTTTACTATTTGGAGCGAAAAAAATTCCTGATTTAGCAAAAGGTATTGGAAAAGGAATCAAAAACTTTAAGTCTGAAATGAAAGATAATGATGAAGTTGCAACTGAAGAACCTAAAAAAGTTGAAGGGAATGAAGAAGTAGCATCTGCTAAAACTTCAGAAACTCCAAAAACAAAAACAGAAGCATAATTTTTTGAAACAACGTGTATCGGCGCTTCTGCGCGAAAAGCTAGGTCGTGAGGTTGTTTTAGAAAAACCACGTGACCGTTCTTTTGGTCACTTTGCTACTCCTATCGCTTTTTCACTTGCTAAAGAACTTCGTAAATCTCCTATGGTCATTGCTGAAGAAATTGCTTCATCTTTTGGTGAGTATGAAGAGTTCTCAAGTGTTGAATCGGTAAAAGGCTACCTTAACTTTAGACTTAGTGAAAGTTTTTTAGCTGAGTATGCTTCATGGGCATTAGATAACCCTTCAGATTTTGCTAAGCAAGAAAAAAATCAAAAAATACTTTTGGAATTTGTATCTGCAAACCCTACAGGACCATTACACATTGGTCATGCTCGTGGTGCTGTTTATGGCGATACATTGTATCGTTTAGCTAAACACTTGGGCTATGACATTACAGCAGAATACTATGTTAATGATGCAGGAAATCAGATAGATTTACTTGGTCTCTCTATCGCCCTTTATGCCAGAGAACATATTTTGAAAGAAAATATAGAGTATCCTGAATCTTATTATCGTGGTGAATACCTCGAAGGTTTAGCTAATGGTGCTATAGACAAATTTGGTATAGAAATCTTTTCTGATGAATCTCGATATAAAGAGTTAGCACTTTGGGCAAAAGATGGTGTTATGGATATTGTTGTAGATACTTTAGCTAACACAAATATCCATTTTGATACTTTTGTAAATGAATCTGGCCTTTATGAAGATTGGGACCGTGTTATGAAAAAGATGGGTGATAATGTTTATAAAAAAGAAGATAAACTTTGGATAAAATCTGAGTCTAAAGGTGATGATCATGATAGAGTGGTTGTTCGTGATGATGGTCGTCCTACTTACTTAGCTGGTGACATAGTTTACCACAACCAAAAGTTTGAACGTGGCTACGATCAGTATATCAATATCTGGGGAGCTGACCACCATGGTTATATCCCTCGTGTAAATGCAGCTATAGATTTTTTGGGTTATGACTCAAAAAAACTTGAGGTACTTTTAGCACAAATGGTAAGCCTTCTCAAAGATGGGGAACCTTATAAAATGAGTAAACGTGCTGGTAATGTTATACTTATGAGTGATATAGTGGACGAGATAGGAAGTGATGCTCTGCGTTTTATCTTCGCTTCAAAGAAGTCTGATACTGCATTGGAGTTCGACCTTGCTGAGTTTAAAAAGCAAGATAGTTCAAACCCTATTTTTTACATTCAGTATGCTCATGCTCGTATTCAAACGTTACTTAGTAAAGCGACTGTCTCTAGAGAAGATATAAATAGTGCAAGTCTTAAAAACTTAGGTGAAAACGCAGATACTTTACTCTTTGATGCACTGTTGCTTCCTGAAGTTGTTGAAGATGCTTTTAACTCAAGACAAGTACAGAAACTTCCAGAGTATTTAAAATCACTTGCAGCATCTCTACATAAGTTTTACTATGATGTTCGTATGATTGGAACAGATGATGAAGCAAAACTGCTTAAACTTCTTTTAGTAGTAGCACTAAGCATTAAAACAGGTTTATCTTTGATGGGTATTGAAGCTAAAGATAGAATGGTTAAAGAAGAGGAATAAATAATGGTAATTCCAGATAATAGAACAGGTTTTTCAATGAAAGTTGAGGGAATTTCCCTTATACGCCCTGACTTGTATGTGATAGCAGCTGAGTTAGGGATTCAAACTAAAGATGTATTGTTTGAAAATAAGATACTGACTGTTTACAATACTTCTAAAGTCTGTCAAGAGATTGTAGATGATAATGCTCTTGCATCTTTCATTGCCATGGCTATTAGTATCTCTACTGATGATATTAGTGAAATGACCGCCGTCAAAGCAAAACCCAAAGTTCTAGATATGGAAGGTATGTTTGATGATGATGATGATGATGATGATGATGACTAGTTTTTA
>Ga0208468_1000135_pt1 | contig 24724 bp, 27 predicted proteins | sample DeeseametaMP0960_FD_184198 | JGI IMG/M metagenome (GOLD analysis project Ga0208468, IMG submission 184198) | Marine microbial communities from the Deep Indian Ocean - MP0960 (SPAdes) | ecosystem: Environmental > Aquatic > Marine > Oceanic | place: East of Madagascar, South Indian Ocean... | reverse complement strand
TCTAATGCAATTGTATAGGGCTCATTAGTACTTCACCTTGCCCAATTGCATTAGATAGTGTTGCGGTAGCATACCATTTATAGGTAGGATACCTATAGGCACGATTATAAAAATCTGAATCTGGTACTAATCCTTTTTTTCCTATTGGAAGATCTGTTCCTAAGTAGTTTCCTAAACCAAAACTTGACAAATGTTTCTTCCATCGGTCAATGCCTTCTTGAGGTGTATCATATTTTTCAATTGTGCGTCTATATACATTAGCAAAATATGCATTACAAGAATTTGCAATTCCAGGTATCATAGATAAAGGAGATGCATGACTGTGACAACCCATATGGCCACGTTTACCATAAGAATATCCCATATGACAGCTAAAACGTTCTTTAGTATCAACCACATTTTCTTCTAAGCCAATTAGAGCTGTTAAAGCTTTAAATGGTGAACCTGGAGGATACTCTCCTTGTAGTCCTCTATCAAACAATGGTTTTGATATGCTGTCGTAATATAGTTTGGTATAATTTCTAGATCGTTTTCTTCCAACTAACATGGAAGGATCGTAGTTTGGAGCAGTAACCAGAGCTAATATCTCACCAGTAGAAGGCTCGATAGCCACAATGCCTCCTCTTTTGTTAACCATGAGTTGTTCTGCGTAGTCTTGCAACTTAGAGTCTATAGTAATAGTTAGGTCTTTACCTTTTACGGGTAACGTGTCATATACACCTTCTTTGTATGGCCCAATATCTCTATTAAACCTATCCTTCTGAATATATTTTACACCCTTTTTGCCTCGTAAGATTTCTTCGTATTGTTCCTCTACACCTTGTTTTCCTATTAAATCTCCAGATTGGTAATATGGGTTTTTCTTTATGTCACCATTATTAACCTCTGCAATATATCCTAAAACATTAGCTGCATCATCTATCTTGTAATCTCTAAGTGAACGTTTTTGAATATAAAACCCCGTAAATTTCCTCATTTTTTCCTGAAGAAAAGCATATTCTTTCTTTGTGAGCTGAGGTACGACTACCGAAGATAATCTCGGAGACCATATTTTAGCTTTTGTAAGGCGTTCTTCAAGTTGATCTTTTGTAATGCTTAAAATATTACAAAGCTCAAGCGTATCAAACGGTTTTACATTTCTAGGGATAACCATAACGTCATAAGACGGCTGATTGGCTACTAATAGCTTTCCATCCCGATCAAAGATATAACCACGTTGTGGGTAATCATAAACCACCTTTAACGCATTGTTTGCCGAAAGTGCCTGAAATGAATCATCGAAAATTTGCAGGTAAAATAATCGTCCTAAAAAAACGAAACCTGTTATGATTATGATGCTAAATAGTAAGAGTTTTCTCAAGTTCTTTTTTTGCTAAAAAGTATTGTTGTTATAATTATGACGAGTATGCTAAATACTCCTGAAAACAACGTGTTTTTCAATATGCTTAGTATATGGGAAGCATTGAAAATTTCCAAAGAAAATAGTGTTAAATGATGTACAAGTACCATTAGGGTAATATACGTAAGTCTTGATCCAAATGGTGTTTTGCTAAATTTTAAGGTTTGATAGTCATAACTTAAGCCAAAAGAGAACCTTAGGATAAGTGGCCTTACGTATGCCATTAGTAAACATGCGCAGGCATGCATTCCTCCAGAATCTTCAAACATGTCCACAGTTATACCTAATAAGAAACTAAAAAATAATAAGCGAGTTTGATTAATGCCTGCAGGTAATAAAATGATGAATAAGATATATAGGTAAGGGTTTATATACCCTAAAAAATTAATGTCATTTAATAATAATACCTGAAGTAAGATTAAAACCACAAAACGGACAATATGGATAAATGGATTATTCATTTAAAAGTGTTGAGTTTTTAAGTGAATCTAATTCTGGTTTCATTAAATTTTCAATAACATATACTGGACCTATGCCAGTCATGTCATTAAAAAGTTCAACATTAATTTTATAGTAACTTTTACTTTGATCTAAACTAAAGTCGCTAATTTTTCCTACAGGAATACCTTTAGGAAAAATTGAAGAGTTACCAGACGTTATAATAGTATCACCAACTTTTACAGGTGCTAACCTACCAACATCTATAAGTTGGGCTTTGTAAGGAGACTTGCCATTCCAACTTAAAGTTCCAAAATGGTCAGATTTTTTTAAACCTACATTAATTTCAAGGTTGCTGTTTAATATTGAGATAATTCTAGAATAGTTAGAAGATGTATTTTCGATAATCCCTAATAAACCATTTGGTGTAATTACACCCATATCTGGTTTTATACTGTCTTTTTCTCCTTTATTAATAAGAATATAATTGTCTTTTTTAGAAAAGCTATTAGCTATTACTGTAGCATTGTAAAATTTATAAGGTGAGTTGTAGGTTGCAGTATCTGTAAAACTTGTATCTATGGGTATAGATTTAAATCGTTCTAACTGCAACCGTAACTGCTGGTTTTCTTTTACTAATGTGGTATTTACATCTCTAAGATTAAAGTATGAATCTATAGAAGAGCCAAAACCAAAAACATTGCCACTTAAAAAGTTGGTAGAGCTAATCCATTTACTTTTATGATAGGAGTGAGACTCAACAGTAAACGCTAATGATATAGCAAACAAGAAAAGAAACAGCAAGGTATTTTTGTTCCGAATAAGGAAGCTGAGTATTTGCTGCATAAGGTTTGTTTTTTACTTAAGAAGTACGCCTTTGTATCTGCTTAAATTTTTTAGTGTTATACCTGTTCCTCTAACTACAGCACGTAATGGGTCTTCTGCAATATATACAGGTAAGTCAGTTTTTTGTGATAAACGTTTATCTAAACCACGTAACATAGAGCCACCACCTGCAAGATAAATACCAGTGTTATAAATATCTGCTGCTAATTCTGGAGGCGTTTGTCCTAAAGTTTCCATTACAGCATCTTCAATTCTAAGAATAGATTTATCTAATGCTTTTGCAATCTCTCTATGAGAAATTTGTACTTGCTTAGGTTTACCAGTTAATAAATCACGGCCTTGAACGCTCATATCTTCTGGCGGTACTTCTAAATCTTCTGTAGCAGCACCAATTTGAATTTTTATTTTTTCAGCAGTACGTTCACCAACATATAAATTATGCTGTGTACGCATATAGTAAACAATATCGTTTGTAAAAACATCTCCTGCAATTTTTACAGACTTATCACAAACAATACCGCCAAGGGCAATAACTGCAATTTCTGTGGTACCACCACCTATATCAACAATCATATTACCTTTAGGTTGCATAATATCTACACCAATACCAATAGCTGCTGCCATAGGCTCGTGTATAAGATATACTTCTTTACCTTTTACGCGTTCTGCACTTTCCTTAACCGCTCGCATTTCTACCTCTGTTATTCCAGAAGGAATACAAATAACCATTCTTAAATCTGGGCGAAAGAATTTTTTCTTCAATGCAGGTATTTCCTGAATAAACATTTTTATCATCTGTTCACTCGCATCAAAATCTGCAATGACACCATCTTTTAATGGGCGTATGGTTTTAATGTTTTCGTGGGTCTTTCCTTGCATCATTGCAGCTTCACGTCCTACAGCAATTATTTTGCCCGTAGTGCGGTCTCTTGCTACAATTGACGGGCTATCTACAACAACTTTGTCATTGTGAATAATGAGTGTGTTTGCAGTTCCAAGGTCAATTGCAACTTCTTCGGTTAGAAAATCAAAAAGTCCCATTTATGTGTTGTGGTTAAGAAATTTCGTAAATGTATAAAATTTAGTGTTTAAAATGGCGTGTTCCTGTCATAACCATAGCTATTTTATGGTCATTACAGTAATCTATGCTTAATTGATCTTTTATTGAACCGCCAGGTTGTATAACGGCAGAAATTCCTGCTTGGTCTGCAATCTCTACACAATCTGGAAAAGGAAAAAATGCATCACTTGCCATAACTGCGCCATCTAGTTCAAAATCAAAGCTTTTTGCCTTTTCAATACTTTGTCTTAGAGCATCAACTCTTGAGGTTTGTCCTGTACCGCTTGCACATAATTGCTTGTTCTTAGCTAGTACTATGGTATTACTCTTTGTGTGTTTACATATTTTTGAGGCAAACAGTAAATCTTCTATTTGTTCTTCGGTTGGCTTTGTGTCTGTGGCATAGCTAAAGTTTTCTTCAGCATCTGTTATATGATCTCTGTCCTGTACCAAAGCACCATTTAAACATGTTCTTACAATGGTTTCAGGTAGTTTAGCATCTTTTTGAATTAATAAAATTCTGTTTTTCTTGCCCTTTAAAACTTTTTCTGCATCTTTTGAAAAGCTTGGTGCTATAACAACTTCACAAAAAAGTTTATGAATTTCGTTTGCAGTAGCCACATCAATCTCACTGTTACTAATTAAAATACCACCAAATGCAGAAACAGGATCGCCAGCCAATGCATCGTTATAAGCATTAAGTACAGTGTCTCTTTGCGCAATACCGCAAGCATTGTTGTGTTTTAGGATAGCAAATGTTGGTGCATCGCCTTTAAACTCATTCATAAGATTTACAGCAGCATCAACATCTAACAAGTTATTATAAGATAATTCCTTTCCGTGAAGCTTATCAAACATAGCATCAAAATCTCCAAAGAAAAATCCTTTTTGGTGTGGATTTTCGCCATAGCGCAATGTTTGTCCTTTAGTTTCGCTAATCTTTAATGCTGAAATCTCGTTTTCATTATTAAAGTAATTAAAGATAGCCGAATCATAATGAGACGACACATTAAATGCTTTTCCAGCAAAACGCTTACGCTCTGCTAATGTAGTTTCTCCATCTGCTTTTGAGATAACATCTAAAAACTCTGAATAATCTTCCATAGAAGATACACAAATAACATCTTTAAAGTTTTTAGCAGCAGCACGAATAAGAGAAATACCACCAATATCAATCTTTTCGATAATATCCTGCTCGCTTGCACCAGAAGCAACAGTTTTTTCAAAAGGATATAAGTCTACAATTACAATGTCTAATTGAGGAATATCAAACTCTGTCATTTGAGCCACATCACTTTCATTATCTTGTCTGTTTAAGATACCTCCAAAAACTTTTGGGTGTAATGTTTTAACTCGACCTCCTAAGATAGATGGATATGAAGTTACATCTTCAACAGCAACACAATTTATACCTAAACCTTTTATAAATTTCTCTGTACCACCTGTAGAGTATATGGTAACGCCTAGGTCGTTTAATTTTCTAACAATTGGTTCTAAACCTTCTTTATGAAAGACAGATATTAATGCTGATGTTGCTTTTTTTGTTCGGCTCATTATAGATTGTTTTGTAAAAGCGCAAAAATACCATTTTGATGCAGTAAAATGAAGCCATATTACCTAATTAATTTCACAATTTTGTAACAAGTTATTAAGACAGGCGTCAAATGAATGTGTTGCCCATTAAAGGAATACTATTATATGGTTTTAAATTTGGTGCAGCTTTTAAAAATCTTGAGTAATTTAGACCTATGTTAATCTATTTTAGAGTCCTAAAGGAAAGTTTTAATTTTGCCATTAATGCGCTGCGTAATAATATGTTACGTACATTTTTGTCGCTACTTGGTGTAACTATAGGTATCTTTTCAATAATTGCTGTTCTTGCTGCAGTAGATTCCCTTAAACAAAATGTTTTAAGCTCTTTTGATTCTCTAGATAAAAGCACTATCAATATAATGAGAAGGACTTTTAGTCCTACAGAAGTTCCAAGGTGGAAATCTGAACAATTTCCAGACATAAGTTATGAAGAATATCAATTCTTGAAGGGTTCTGTTGATGGGATTGATGCTATCACTTATATAATGGCAGTACCTTCAGGAACGGTTAGATATGAATCTCAAACAATAGCTACAGTTGGTGTAACTCCTGTAACAGAAGATTATTCAAATATAGAAGCTCTTCAATTTGAAAAAGGACGTTTCTTTAATGAGCAAGAGTCAAACTCTGGAACACCTGTAATAGTTTTGGGATCAGAAATTGCAGAAAACCTTTTTGGCACTTTAAATCCGATTGGAAAGAAAATTAGACTTTATGGAAGAAAGTTTAATGTTGTAGGAGTTTTAAAAAAGGAAGGGATTGGACTTTTTGGCGATTCAAAAGATACGACAGTTATGATTCCTGTTAATTTTACAAGAAGGTTATTTAGTTCCAGTGATAGATCAATTTTTACTGCAGTAATTTTAAAACCGGTTAAAGGGATAGATACAGAAGAATTTATTGCTGCATTGGTAAGGAGTTTAAGACAAAAAAGGGGTTTAAAACCAGATGAGATTGATAATTTTTTTGTTAACCAATTAGCAGGACTTTCAGATGCAATTGATAAATCTACTGAATTTTTAAATCTTGCTGGAATTATTATAAGCGGCTTTTCATTATTGGTTGGAGGCTTTGGTATTGCCAACATCATGTTTGTGAGTGTAAAAGAACGTACTAATCTAATAGGAATTCAAAAATCCTTAGGTGCCAAAAATAAATTTATATTATATCAATTCTTATTTGAAGCAGTGATCCTTGCAGTAATAGGTGGTTTGGTCGGTTTGTTCTTTGTTTGGATAATATCATTAATTGCCTCTAGCTTTACAGGAGATTTTGAATTTGTGCTATCGCCATTCAATATGTTTATTGGTACAGCAATATCTGCAGTAATAGGCTTAGTTTCTGGTATAGTGCCAGCAGTTTCAGCATCTAAACTAGATCCTGTTGAAGCTATAAGAACCGGAATGTAAAATGTAGTTGAGGTTTTTAAGCCTCTAAAAGTTCAGAAACTTTTTTGTTTACCCATACCAAGAAATCTGTATCTGCATCTGTAAAGGGATCTGCAGTATGGCTATCTATATCTATCTGGCCAATATTTTCACCATTAACAAATAAAGGAATCACTATTTCTGCCTTTACATATATGCTACAAGCAATATAGTTGTCTTGAGCCTTAACATCTGGTACTACAAAATTTTCATTAGAGACTGCAACTTGACCGCAAATACCTTTACCAAACGGAATTATTGTATGATCTGTTTCCTCACCAGCATAAGCGCGTAATTTTAATTCTGGTTTATCGCCATTTTTAAAATAAAAACCTACCCAATCATAATAATCTACCTTAGACTCTAACGCTTCACAAATTTGTGTAAGACGATGGTCTACAGATAAATTTTCATTCTCTATAATGGTTTCAACTTCTAATTTTAAGTTGTCTAATATATTTGTAGAAACAGATGTACTCATTTGTAATAATTATGTTTTAATTTGCGATACTATGCGCGAACTATTTGGCAAATATAAGTCGGTAATCCGTTTTATCCTTACGTTTTTAGGGAGTTATTTTTTACTTGCTTTAGTATATCAAGGGTATTTAAAATTTGGAGCATCAGACGTGTATAATCCAGATTACATAACCCATTTGGTAGCTCAGCAAAGTGAAGCTGTAATTAATGCTTTTGGATATGAGTCTGTTGTGGAACCACATCCAGATGAAGCTTCAATGAAATTGTATATAAATGGAAATTATCTAGCACGTGTTGTAGAAGGTTGTAATGCCATTAGTGTTATGATTCTTTTTGTTGCTTTTATCATTGCATTTTTTGATACTTGGAAAAGTACACTGCTTTACATTCTAGCAGGTACAGCATTAATTTATGGGCTTAATATTTTTAGAATTGCATTCCTATGTATAGGTATTTTTGAGTATCCTGAACAGTACCATTTACTGCATGGGATATTGTTTCCATTAGTTATTTATGGTATTGTTTTTTTACTGTGGCTAGTTTGGGTAAATAGGTTCTCTAGAAAGAAAGTTAACACATGAAAACACTTATAAAACTAGTTTGTATAGGTTTCTTGTTAGTTTGCTTGGCAGCAATTCGCTTTTTTGAAACTAGTTTGTTTTATGATCCGTTGCTTAACTTCTTTCACAGTAATTATTTAAAAGGTGTTACACCGGAGTTTCATTTTGGTAAACTAGTAGGTTATACAATACTTAGATTTTTATTAAATTCTGCAATTTCATTACTTATTCTTTATGTAGCATTTAAAGACAGCAGTGTATTAAAATTTTCTGCGCTTTTATATACAATAGTATTTGTTGCTTTAATTTCTGTGTTCTGTATTATGTTGTTGCAAGTAGAGCAGATAGATAATTTTATGCCATTGTTCTATGTTCGTAGGTTTTTAATACAGCCTGTTATGGTAATATTATTATTACCTGCATTTTACTATTACAAGCGGCAGCACGATTAGAAAATCTATATCTTTGTAAGAAAAACACGTAACTATGAAACGCAATTCTTACTTAGTATTAGCTTTAGGTTTATTTTTGGTTATGTCTTGTAAAAACAACTCTAAAGACACAGATACTCCAGAAACTGTAACAGTTAATACTACAGCAAAAGAAATACATAAGGCAGCACCAACTACGGTTGAGTTTTCATCAGATGAGGTTGCTATAGCCTATAGCGGCTATAATGCCATTAAGACAGCCTTGGTAAATACTAATTTTTCTGAAGCAAAAAGCAAAGCAGAAACATCTTTAGATACCCTAAGAAAGACAGAGTTAAAATCTGGTTATATTGATGCATTGGCATTATTAGCTGTTGAAGATAATATAGATGGTCAAAGAGAAGCGTTTGAAGCGGTTACTCAAGAAATGACCAATTTAGTTGAAGCGAACATAGCAACTGGTAAATTATATTACCAATACTGTCCTATGGCATTTAATAACAAAGGTGCTTATTGGTTAAGTAATGAGGAAGCTATTCGTAATCCTTACTTTGGAGATAAAATGCTTAAATGTGGATTGGTAGAGCGTGATATTGAATAACTATTCGCGAAGACAGGAAAACATCTCATAGCAAATTCAACAAGTTTCTAGTACATAATGTACGGATATAGTGCGTTCTTTTATTAGACAATATTAAAGCTAAGTGGAGCACCGTTATTTCATCGATATTATAGTTAAATTATAGCTAAAGCATATACAAGCAGTCTTGGTTCCCTCGTACATTTATACTGTTTTTAAAACCGTACTATTATGGGAACACAAAAGCAATCTATGAAGCCACAACCTAAAAAGGCACAGCCTAAAAAAGTTGAAACAAAGGCTCCTCAGGTTACTTCTAAGAAGAAGTAATTTTTGAGTATACCTAACCACGTGTTAGGTGCAATTTAAAAGACAGAATATACTGTACAGGTCGCCTTAAAAAAGCGGCCTGTTTTTTTATGTGTTAAAAGTTCATAAACAAGTATTGTAACTAGCGTTTTATAGAGTTTAATGCCACCATTATGGTTTATATTTTATTACATTTTTTATACAAAATACATTTATAATTAATTGAAATACAATTAGTTGTGGGGTTTTTGTTAAATTTTATGTCAAGATATACAAAGCATTGGTTTTTGATTTAAATTCGTACCCTCAAAACAGATAACTAATACCTGTTTTACTACATTTGAAAACTAATTTTAGATTCGGGCTTAAAGGATTCTTGAAGTCAACCTCAAAAGCTGTTCATCGTCTTGAACACCGAAATCTCCAGGCGACTTCCTTGGTTTTCATACCGTCATTTATAATGGCGCTATCATTCTTTTTACCCCATACAATATTTGAATACCGACTCTAAATTCTCCTTACGTTTTTAGAATAGTTTCACAGTATCTTATTACACTATTACATTTAAAACCAATAGCTTTGAGATACTTGTGTTTAGAAAACACATTTATATTGTTATTTAATCCTTTGGCAATCAGTTAGTATTGCTATAATATTCTGTAAAAGGAAATTTCACATGAAAACAAAATATATAGATCTTATAGATCAAAGCTTTTACTTTCCACAAGAAGAGTTCAAGCTAAATAAAAATAATTTAGAGTTTCACGGTATAGACCTAATGAAACTAATTTCAGAATACGGTGCGCCTTTAAAGTTTACCTATTTGCCTAAAATTTCAGACAACATAAATCGAGCTAAGGAATGGTTTAGAGTTGCTATGAAAGAGCACAATTATAAAGGGAAATATCATTATTGTTATTGCACTAAAAGCAGTCACTTTCAATACGTTTTACATGAAGCTTTAAAAAATGATATTCATATTGAAACCTCTTCGGCTTTTGATATAGATATTGTAGAAAGTTTAAAAGAACAAGGCAAGATTAAGAATGACACGTTTGTAATATGTAATGGTTTTAAAAGAGACCAGTATTTAGAAAATATTGCGCGTCTTATTAACAATGGTCACGAAAACTGTATACCAGTTATAGATAACTATGAAGAGCTAAATCTTTTAGGAGATGTTGTTACTAAAAAATACAATATTGGTATTCGAATAGCTTCAGAAGAAGAGCCAAAATTCGAATTTTATACATCTAGATTAGGTATAGGGTACAAGAATATTGTTCCATTTTACAATAATCAAATAAAAGATAACCCTCAAGTTAACCTTAAAATGTTACACTTCTTTATTAATACTGGTATTAGAGATACTGCGTATTACTGGAATGAGTTGGTAAAATGTTTAAAGGTATATGTAAGCTTAAAAAAAATCTGTCCAACATTAGACAGTTTAAACATTGGTGGTGGTTTTCCTATAAAAAACTCATTAGCATTTGAGTATGACTACCAATATATGATAAGTGAAATTATTAACCAGATTAAGCAGGTTTGTGATGAAGCCGATGTGCCGGTTCCTAATATCTTCACAGAATTTGGAAGCTTTACAGTAGGCGAAAGTGGTGGTGCTATATATGAGGTGCTTTACCAGAAACAACAAAACGACCGCGAAAAATGGAATATGATTAACTCATCGTTCATTACAACAATGCCAGATACTTGGGCTATAAACAAGCGTTTTGTAATGTTAGCAGTAAATAGGTGGAATGAAGAATATGAACGCGTACTTCTTGGAGGTCTTACTTGTGATAGTGATGATTACTATAACAGTGAGCAACACATGAATGCAATTTACTTGCCTAAATATAAAAAAGACAAACCGCTATATATAGGATTTTTTAATACTGGCGCTTACCAAGAAACCATAGGTGGTTTTGGAGGATTGCATCACTGCTTAATACCGCAACCTAAACATTTATTAATAGATAAGGATGAAGATGGAAACATAACAACAAGTGTTTTCTCAGGTCAACAAACCTCAGAGCAAATGTTGTCCTTACTAGGTTACGGCAATGCACAACAAACAGATAACAATAATAAATCAACAACCAATTTTGCTTCAAAAGCATATTTCTTATAATCATGAGTACAACTAAAAATTATGCAGGCATTCCAGATGAATTCGCGAATGCAGAAACTTCTAAAATCGTTCTTATTCCTGTTCCTTATGATGGTACAAGTACTTGGGGAAAAGGAGCAGATAAAGGTCCTGAGGCATTTTTACACGCTTCAGAACAAATGGAATTGTATGATATAGAAACAGAGACAGAGGTTTATAAACAAGGCGTTTATCTTGCAGATCCTGTTACAGAAAGTGAGACGCCAAAAAAAATGGCTAAAGCCGTTCATGATATTACAAAAGGACATATAAAACGCAACAAGTTTGTAACCTTATTTGGTGGAGAACATTCAATATCTATAGGAGCTATAAGAGCTTTTAATGAGTGTTTTGAAGATTTAACAGTCTTACAAATAGATGCCCATACAGATCTTAGAAAGAAATATGAAGGTAGCAAATACAACCATGCGTGTGCTGTTTATGAAGCTAATGAAACTACTAACCTTATACAAGTAGGTATACGTAGTATGGACATAGCCGAAACAACAGTAATGAATAAAGACAATGTCTTTTTTGCTCACGATATGGCAACAGATGATTACTGGATGGATAATGCTGTAGAGTTAATGACAGATAATGTTTACATCACTTTTGATTTAGATGCATTCGACCCATCAATCATGCCATCTACTGGAACACCAGAACCAGGAGGATTACTTTGGTATGAGACTTTAGAATTTCTAAAAAAGGTATTTACCGAAAAAAATGTGGTAGGGTTCGATATTGTTGAGCTTTGCCCAAATAAAAATGACAAGTCTTCAGACTTTTTAGCAGCTAAACTCTATTACAAGATGCTTACATACAAGTTTGAAAACGAAGCTATCGATGCAGCTTTTGATCACGAATCTGAATACAATGCATCACAAAAAAAACAACTTTCTAACAAAACACAACACGACGATTATGAGCAATAATAAGCCAATTTCAAATTTTATTGAAAAATACTTCCTACACTTTAATGCTGCTTCTGTAGTAGATGCTGCTAAAGGGTACGAAACAAAACTTAACGAAGGCTCAAAAATGTTGGTGTCTTTGGCAGGTGCTATGAGTACTGCAGAAATCGGGAAGATATTTGCAGAGATAATACGCCAAGATAAGGTACATATCGTGTCTTGTACAGGTGCAAACCTAGAGGAAGATTTAATGAATTTAGTTGCGCATAGCCACTACAAACGTATTCCTAATTACCGTGACTTAACACCTCAAGACGAATGGGATTTACTTGAAAAAGGATTAAATAGAGTTACAGATACATGTATTCCAGAAGAAGAAGCTTTCCGTAGGTTACAAGAACACATTGTGAAAATTTGGAAAGATGCAGAAGCTAAAGGAGAACGCTATTTTCCTCATGAATATATGTACAAACTTTTACTATCTGGAGTTTTAGAGGAGTATTATGAGATAGATTTAAAAGACAGCTGGATGTATGCTGCGGCAGAAAAGAATTTACCAATAGTTGTTCCTGGTTGGGAAGACAGTACAATGGGTAACATTTTTGCAAGCTACGTACTAAAAGGAGAGCTTAAAGCAAGTACTGTAAAATCTGGTATAGAGTACATGACATTCTTGGCAGATTGGTTTACAGAAAACTCAAAGAACGGTATTGGCTTTTTCCAAATTGGTGGTGGTATTGCTGGAGATTTTCCTATTTGTGTTGTACCAATGCTATACCAAGATATGGAACGTACAGATACACCTTTCTGGAATTATTTTTGTCAAATATCAGACTCAACTACCAGTTACGGTAGTTACTCTGGAGCTGTGCCAAATGAAAAAATTACTTGGGGTAAATTAGATATAGATACACCTAAATTCATAATTGAAAGTGATGCTACAATAGTAGCGCCATTAGTGTTTGCATATTTGTTGGAAATGTAATGAGTTTAAGAAATTGGGGTTAGTGTACTTTAATATTTCAGTTTTAAAAGCACAAAGCTTATTTTTAAAAGAGATAATACTAAAAAACTAATCCCAATTTCCTAATACATTTAAACTTAAGAAACCTTGTTAAAGACTGAAGTTCGCTATAGTAAACAACCATCGACCTAAACTATACCATAAATAAAATGGATATAAGTAAAATTGAAAATATTGAGCTACAATACCTCACTATTCAAGATTATGAAGCATTAAAAGAAGCAACATTACAATCTTATGGTGGTATCCCTAATTCGTATTGGAAATTAGAGGAAATAGGAAAGCTTATATCTATTTTTCCCGAAGGTCAAGTTATCATTAAGATAGACGGTAAAATTGCTGGTTGCGCGTTATCTATTATAGTAGATTATGACAAGATTGAAAACCAGCATACCTATGATGATATTACGAGTGATCCTACCTTTAAGATTCATGACAAAGATGGAGATGTCCTTTATGGGATAGATGTGTTTATAAAACCAGACTATAGAGGTTTGCGCTTAGGAAGACGTTTGTATGATTACCGTAAAGAACTTTGTGAAACACTAAATTTAAAAAGTATAGTGTTTGGTGGGCGTATGCCTAACTATCATTTGCACGCCGATAAATTTTCACCTAAACAATATCTAGATAAAGTAAAGCGTAAGGAGATTGAAGATCCTGTGTTAAACTTTCAAATGTCTAATGATTTTCATCCAGTACGTATTTTAAAAGGCTACTTAGAAGGCGATCAGGCTTCTGGAGAGTTTGCTGTGTTAATGGAATGGGATAACATTTATTATACAAAACCTAGCAAGGCAGTTTCAACCAATAAAAGCGTGGTGCGATTGGGATTAATACAATGGCAAATGCGTCCTTATAATGATTTAGACGAGCTATTGCATCAAGTTGAATATTTTGTAGATAGTGTTGCTGGCTACCGAAGTGACTTTGCAGTATTTCCAGAATTTTTTAATGCGCCATTAATGGCAAAATATAATGATTTAGGTGAAGCTGAAGCTATTAGAGAATTAGCAAAGTATACAAAGGAAATTACAAACAGATTGTCTGAGCTTGCCATATCTTATAACATAAATATTATTTCTGGAAGTATGCCAGAAGTAAAACGCAATAAGTTATATAACGTTGGTTACCTGTGTAGAAGAGATGGTAGTGTAGAACGTTATGAAAAGATACACGTTACTCCAGATGAAGCTAAAGTTTGGGGAATGCAAAATGGTAACAAGCTTAAAACCTTCGATACAGATTGTGGTAAAATAGGCATCTTAATTTGTTACGATTCAGAGTTTCCAGAACTGTCTAGGTTATTGTCCGATGAAGGTATGGATATCTTATTTGTACCATTTTTAACAGATACACAAAATGGCTATTCTCGTGTTAGGCTTTGTTCTCAAGCAAGAGCTGTAGAGAATGAGTGTTATGTTGCTATTGCAGGCAGTGTTGGTAACTTACCAAATGTTCATAATATGGATATACAGTATGCGCAAAGTGCTGTATTTACACCTTGTGACTTTTCATTTCCTAGCAATGGTATTAAAGCAGAAGCTACACCAAACACAGAAATGATTTTAGTGGCAGATGTTAATATAGATTTGTTGCGAGAACTGCATAATTTTGGAGCTGTTAAAAACCTTAAAGACAGACGTAAAGATTTTTATACACTAGAGCGTAAAAAGAAATAACACACAACCTGCAAACTTAGCTCTGGAGAGTTAATTTGTAAATTCATAGAGATTACGCAAAGTAATTTTGGGTAGCTCACTCAAATTAGTATCAAAATTTATTTTCTAGTTACTTAAATGTATAAGGTACAATCTTACCAAGTAGCACAAGGCATCAACATTAAAATGGTGCGTGCAAAGTTAAATTACACACTCTTATTTGCTGAAGCAGATGAGTTATTCTATCAAATTAACGATTACCAATACCTGTCTATTTTTCAATTTGGAATTGTAAGTTTTTTCAACGTTTCAGACACAGAGATTAAAACGATAAAACACCAAATAAAAAACTTTGGAAGAGGACACGTAAAGGATAGTCTTACTGAAGATATTGTTGTAAAAATAACGCCAAACCTTCTTAAAGTATCCTTTAATGCTGTTGAGCTGCCTAGCTTGGAAGATGAAATGATACGTTTGGTAATGTTGCATACCTCACAATCTGTAGCACTAGATAGGTACTCTGAAATTACAGAAGTATTGCTAGACGAAGCAAATGTTCATAGTGAAGAACTGGAACGAAGTGGCCGACTTAAAATTTCAAGCAAGAACTTAAAGAAATTTATAGGAAAGACGTTAAATCTTAAAAACAGGATTTCTGAAAATCTCTATATTTTCGATTCGCCAGATGTTACTTGGGAAGACGAGCAGTTAGCAACGCTAGATTATCACTTAAAACAAACATTCGATTTAAAGAACAGATACTTTGCTATTGAAAAGCGTATCACCATAATAAAGGAAAACTTAGAATTGTTTAAAGGCATTTGGGACCATAGAGAAAGCAGTACTTTAGAGTGGATTATTATTATCCTTATCGTTATAGAAGTGATTGATATGTTTGTGTTGAAGTTTTTTTAAAAAGTAAAAGCCCAAATAATACATTTGGGCTTTTTAATTAAACTAAGATTAGATTATTTCTCTTCCTCAGAAGCCTTTTTTGCTTCTTCAGCCTTCTTAGACATTGTGCTTTTATGAAGTTCTCTGTCTTTGTCCTTGTCTTCTCGTGCTTCTTTTAAATCGTGAGCATTTTGTACTTCAACTTGAGTTGGGAATGGTAAATCTATTCCAGCATCATCCATTGCTTTTTGTGTGTCATGTAATACTTTAGACCAAGTATGAACAACGCTTGCACGATCACTTTTTGTCCACCATCTTACTCTTATAGTTAACCAACTGTCTGCTTGATCCCAAACTAAAGTTTCAACAGGTTTTTCTGAGGTTACACCTTCAATAGAAGTAACTGTGTCTTTTAAGATTTTCATAGCTTCCATATAATTCTCATCATATCCAACACCAACGTCATATTGAGATCTTATATAATCATGTGCAGTTTTTACCTTAACAGAATTGTTATATACTGTGTTGTTTGGTATTACCACACGTTGTCCATCATAAGTAGTAATTATGGTAGATCTTACTTGAACTTTCTCAACAGTACCTTCGTAACCATTTACTTCAATCTGATCACCAATTTCAAAAGGCTGTCTTAATAAAATTAATATACCTGCCAACCAGTTTTGTAAGATGTCTTGAAATGCAAATCCAATGGCTACTGAAGAAACTCCTAAGCTTGCAATTAAATCTGCTGGGCTTAAATTTGGAGCCATAATAGTCAATGCCAATGCTATACCAGCAATAGTAATAAGGTATCTTGTAAATGCACCTAATAAATCTCCAAAATTGCGTCTTCCTTTATTTTTAAGACCTCGTTTAACCAATTTGCCTATCCATCTTCCTAAGTAAAGCATGATAACGAAAACGGCAATACCTACAAGGATGTTAGGAAGCGCTTTTATAAAGCCATCTAACCAAGTATCTAATTTTTCGATTATAGATTGTGGATTTACATCTATTTCTCCAGTTTCATCTTTTGGAGTGTCTTGTAAGAGTAGTATTAGTTGTGGAATAATCTTCATATATGTGTTTTCACACAAATTAATATTTTTAGATGAAGAGAACTCTTAATGAATGTTTAAAATTTGAAAGCAGCTTTTTTTGTTTTCAATTTTTCAACCAAATTGAAGGCTATATTTAGGATTAAATTTAAAATGAACTTCCCTTAACTAATCAGGTTTAGATTCTATTTTCAATTTTTCAACAGCTTTTCTTTGTTCTTCTTTAACCACATATTTCTCGTGCTCCTCTTGTGCATAAAAGTCTTTTTTTCTGTTATATAAACTTTGTATGCCATCAGATTTTCCATAAATAGTCACTGTATCATTAGCAAGCATTTTAAACTCTCCCGAAGGTGAGCCATAGTATCCAGAATCCTTACGGTCTACGCCTAAAATTGTTATGCCTTCTTCTCGCAAGTTAAGTTCTTGTAATGTCCTGTTGCACATCCAGCCATCACTATCAACATTGGCTTCTATAACTTTAAAGTCATCTTTAAGGTGCAACACCGCAGCGTAGTCTTGTATTTCTAAATCGGTATAACGTTTCAGCATATTATTAATGATATTAGACAAGCCTCTATTTACCCATTTACTTCTCACAGCCAGCCAAATTAATAGCATCCCGATTACAATAATTAAGAGGCCATACAGCCTAGAAGCAATAGTTTCTGGTAAGACAAACGTTAAGATTAAGGAAGACATTGCAGTTACAATACCAGCATTCCCAATAAGCATAAGATTATAAATAATCTTACGCCTTACGGGATGGTTCATTATGCTTTCTGTTTCACTAGTACTCATACCAGTGCCAGTATATGCAGATCTTGCTTGAAATTTTGCGCTCTCTGTTGAAAGACCTGTATGTACTAATGCTATTGCTGCAATTTTTGTGATTAGTGCAGAAATAGATACAATTAAAAATAAAGTGACAGCAGCAATCATAATGATAATGTTTTACTAGGAACTATTTATAAATAGCATAAATGTAAAAAATATTTATGGTGAACTAATTGTAATAGCTATTTATGATTGCTTGTAAACCTATCAATTTTTAATTTTCGGGAAGTATTTCTTTCGTAGCCAAAACGATACTCTTACCAATAAGATAAGTGCAGGAACCTCAACCAAAGGCCCAATAACACCAGCAAAAGCCTGTCCAGAATTTAAGCCAAATACTGCAATAGCCACAGCAATGGCAAGCTCGAAATTATTACCAGCAGCTGTAAATGCTACAGATGCAGTTTTATCATACGATGCTCCAGATGCTTTAGTAAAGAAGAACCCAATAATAAACATTAGAGTGAAATAAATTAAAAGTGGTACCGCTATAATTAATACATCTGTAGGAATTTTTACAATGAGTTCTCCTTTAAGAGAAAACATAACTATAATAGTAAACAGAAGTGCTATAAGCGTTAATGGTGAAATCTTAGGTATAAACACTTCGGTATACCAAGTTTCTCCTTTAAGTTTTACTAATATAACACGACTTAAAATTCCCATAACAAAAGGGATACCTAAATAAATTGCTACACTTTCGGCAATTGTTGCGATTGATATATTTACAATAGCACCATCAAATCCAAAATAGGGTGGAAGTACAGTTATAAAAATCCACGCGTAAAAACTATAAGCAAAAACCTGAAAAATGCTATTTAACGCTACTAGTCCTGCACCGTATTCGCTGCTTCCTTCTGCAAGATCATTCCAGACTAAAACCATTGCAATACATCTGGCCAAACCAATTAAGATTAAACCAACCATATATTCTGGGTAATCACTAAGAAAAGTGATTGCCAAAACAAACATTAGGATAGGCCCAATTATCCAATTCAGAAGTAATGAAGTTGTAAGAATCTTAGTGTCTTTAAACACCTTTGGTAGCAAGCTGTAATTAACTTTAGCTAATGGCGGATACATCATTAAAATTAATCCAATAGCAATAGGGATGTTTGTAGTGCCGCTATTAAAGCTATTTACAAATTCTGGAAATGTAGGTGAAATGTAACCTATGGCTACACCAATAGCCATTGCTACAAATATCCATACTGTTAAATATCTATCTAGGAGGCTAAGTTTTTTTGTCTGTGACATTAGGCAGTTTTTAGTTGTGTAAATACATAAAACAGTTCTGTGGCAATTTGTTTACTACGTTCTAAATATTTTTCTTCTTGTTGAGGTGTATTATCAAAAGCTTTCGGATCTTCATACGTTAATGGTAACCTTAACGCAGCACCAGCTATAAATGGGCAACCACCATCTGCTTGTGAGCAAGTCATTATTGCGGCAAAACCACTTTCAGGATTAAACGAGTTATCCAAAGTTTTAGAAAACCCTATAATTGGATGGCTATTTTCTGAATATTTGATACTGTAAAGAGAATTTTCTGCATTAGACAAGTTCTCTATTTTAAAACCAGTATTTCGTAATGTTTCTAAAACTGTAGGGAAGAGAGCCGTAGCCGCTGTTCCTGCAGAGTAACTTGTAATGGTCTTAAAATTGAAATGTTGAGCAATAGTTTGTGCCCAAATTTGAGAGAGGTGACTCCTACGTGAATTGTGTGTACAAATAAATGTAATATTGGCTTCTTTGTTTTCCTTTAATTGCTGTTGTAAAAAGTCGGCTAGTTTGTTTAAGCCCTCTTTACGCTCTGTAGCAATTGTAGTAGTGTCTAATGTTTCTAAAAAATTAGAGATTGGAGTGTATAAAGACATGGGTTATAGGTTTTAAGATTAGCAACAGCCGCTTCCTGGTGCACAAGAGTTTTCAGCTTGTAGTTCAGACAATTTTAATTTTGGCTTTTCTTCTGGAATACCACACTGGTCTTTAGCCAAACAATCTGTTTGTGTTGTAGTTAGTTGAAATGAGTTGTTTACAAACTCCAACCCAAATTTTCCAATAGTATCTCCTTGGTATTCAACTTCTATAGGCAGATTTTCATCTATCCCTAATTTAGTTTCAGAAAGCTCAATGATATGGACTAATTTTTCAGGATGTAATCTGTGATTATAATCATCTGCATTCCAAAGTTGAAAATTCACAACTTCTTCATGGCGTACAGTGCCGCCACAGTCTATAAAGTGCTTAGTAACTTTTCCAACTTCTGTAACGTGAAAATGGCTAGGTACCAAGCTACCATCTGGCAACTTAAAACTAATAGTTTCTAATGTTTGTAATGCTGATTTTATTTCTGATAATGTCATAATATATGTTTATTTGTATATTGCAATAATACGATTAATAGAATCAAATTTTTTTAACAACAATTAGATTTTGAGACATCTTGGTTTAAAAATGTAAACATTATACTTTTCATTTTTGCCCAATTTTCTGCATCTATACAATAACAAACGCTAGTGCCTTCAACCTGACCTTTAATAAGACCTAAATGCTTAAGTTCTTTTAGATGTTGAGAAATAGTAGGTTGTGCTAACCCAATTTCTTGAACCAAGTCTCCACAAACACAGGTGTCTATCTTATACAAATGCTCAAGTATTGCTACTCTAGCAGGATGCCCAAAAACTTTTGCATATCGTGCAATTTCGTTTTGGAGATCTGTAAATATTTCTGTTTTTGCTAAACCCATTAATTGTTTAATTTGTTCATTGCAATATTACGATAAATAATAATGCTATAAAACTTATTCCTAAATTTTTTACAATCGTGTTGTGTGCATTGGGGTAAATGTTGAGTTTGAAATTCAAAAAAAAACTCTAAAACTAAATAATGCCTTAGAGTTTGGAGTAGTACTATTTATATTAAATCACTTCAGATTGGTATTGAACTAATTCTTTACTGCAGGTAAATTTATGTTGGCAGTATTTACTTCGACTAGTTTCAATTTTTTATAATAGGCTTCTATTCTTGAATGTGCTGTGCCATCAACCAATAAAATAACGATTAACATTGCAATAGTTGTAATGCTTATTGCTCTCCAAGTTGGTGTACTTAAAAATATTATGAACAAGGCAGCAACTATAATTATTATAGGAATTACTTTAAAAACAATAGTTCTGTATTCTTTTAGTGTTGCTTCAGATCGTGATATCTCCGAATCTAAAAACGTTTCAGCATTTGCGTGGTATTCTTTTTCAAATTGGCTAACCCTTTGAATGTTTGTATATAATAATCCGCTACCTATAATTAACAGTAAGATACCTGCAACCAATGTTGGCATAATATAGGCTCTTGCAATTTCTGTTTTACCGAGTTGCCAAAACCCTATACTGGCAATTAAAAATGCAAATGCAAATAGAATAAAAAATTTAGTTGAAAAGACTTCTGCCTTCGCCCAATCTGTAGCTAGTTTTAAAAGGTCCATTGTTTAGTTTAATTTATATTTTTCTCTATATTCTGTCGGGCTTATGCCTTCTTTCTTTTTAAATAATCGTGAAAAATAGGGTGGATATTCAAAGCCTAAATCATAGGCAACTTCAGAAATTGTCTTGTTAGGGTTTAATAATATATTCTTTGCTTCATCTATAAGATACAACTGCAAGTGTTCTGTTGAGGTTTTTCCTGTTTCTTTCTTAAGCGTATCACTCAAATAACGTTGTGAAACCGATAGTTTATCTGCTATATTCTCTATACTCGGAATTCCCTTATCTGGTAATTGGCCAGAGTTAAAATATATATCTAATTGTTTATTAAATTGCTCCAACAGATTATTAGACAACTCTTTTCTATTTAAAAATTGCCTTTCATAAAAACGATTCGCGTATTTTAAAAGAGTGCTTAATTGCGAGATGATGATGTCTTTGCTAAATTCATCTTGGTTGTTCTGATATTCAATATCTATATTTTCAACAATCGATTCGATTTGTTTTTCCTCTTTGGGAGAAAGGTGTAAAGCTTCATTAACAGAATAGGAAAAGAAACCGTATTTTTTTAGTTGTTGAGCTAATTCTGTTCCCTTCAAAAAATCTTCATGAACGTTTATTGAAAAGCCTTTCTGTTCAAAGACTACGCTATCGTCCCATTGTAAAACTTGTCTTGGAGCAATACAAATTAAAGCTCCATTTGTAAAATCATATTTAGTTCTTCCATAGTTTAAATCTCCTTCAACATATTTTTTAAAACTAATAGAATAGCAATCATTTGTTATAGGTGGTGAACTCTCTCTTGGGCAAGGTAGGTAACCGCTGCCTTTAGAGTTAAATACGCTTAGCATTGGGTGCTCTGGTCGTGGTAGCCCTAAATAATCTAAATACGATGATAATGTTTTAAAGTGTTGCATACTACTAATTTAATTCTTTTTCAGCGTTCCTAAGTTAGTAACAATATTAGCTGGTCCTTCTGGAAACCAAGATCTTATTAAAAAATTAGGAATTGAACCTATAGGAATATAATCGGCATTGTAAGTAATTTTGGTTGTTGAGTCACTAATTTTCTCAAATTCATAAATTACCTTATAAGTTGTCATTCTATCAACATCAGATTTTTTATAATCATTCTTTACGGAAACTGCAGTAAAGATGAGTTTATCATCATCAATTTTAGTTCGACTTAGCTCAATAACAAGAGCACTATTTGGTAATGGCCAAGGCGCATCAAAGAAATAGTAAGCTAACCATTGGTTGTCAGATATTTTTTTGAATTCTTCAGTTGTTGTTGTTCGCTCTATAAAATATTTATGATTGTCTGTATTAGAGAAATAAACATCTAGTTCTTCCAGAGATACATTAGCAGTGGTTTGGGCAATGTAATAAAAGTGAGTTCCATTGTTCTCTTTTACCAACTCATAGTTTACTATTGTTTTTCCGTCTTTAGATTTTTCTGTAGTCCAATTTCTTTCTTGAGAAAACAATCCAAAAGAGGTTAATAGTGCTATTATGGTGATGTATTTTATGGTATTCATAATCTTAAGCTTTAGTTGAAAATAATTAAGAATTAATATTCCATTTAACGCCAGTTTCTTTTTCTGAAACTTCCCATAACTTTTTTGCCACAGTTTTATCTTTTGCATGTGGTTCTAAATTATGAGCACCTACAGGACCTGTCCAATTATTTTTTCCGGTTGGGCCATAAAATTCACTTTGATCTAGGTTTGGTTCTGTTGCACACATTAATTGTGGGTAAGCACCCTTTTCAGCCGATTGTACTAAAGGTGAAAATTTCATTAGCTGCCATACAAATCTTGTCACTAAACTACCGCTGGTTTTTATTAAAGAAGTTTTTGAAGCACCTGGATGACAGGCATACGCTTTTACATTAGTTATACCTGCTTCTTTAAGTCTGTCTTGCAATTCATAAACACACATGATTTGCGCTAACTTACTTTGGCTATAAACACCGTTTGGACTGTAGTTTTTATCCCAGTTTAGATCATCGAATTTAATGGTCTTAATTCCCATGTTATAACCCATACTACCTACGGTTACAATTCTACCATTAGATTTTTCAATGAGTGGAAATAAAAGTGCTTGTAATGTCCAATTTCCAAAATGATTTGTTCCCATCTGGCTTTCCCATCCATCAACTGTAAGTGTTTGTTTAGGTACTTGAGCAATAGCAGCATTACAGATAAGAGCATCAATTTGTGAGACCGTTTTAAGAACTTCTGCAGTAGCGTTTTTAACTGAAACTTGTTTTGCTAAATCCATTGTGATGTTAGATACTTTTATAGCATTACCAAGTTCTTGTTTTAATGTAATTATGGTGTTTTCTGCTTTTTCTGGATTACGATTAAGCATGACCACTTTTGCACCTTTAGAAAGCAATATTTTTGCAGCTTCAAAACCTGTACCGCTAGTAGTTCCTGTTATAACGTAGGTTTTTCCGTTTAAGTTATGAATGTTATCTGGAGTCCAACCTTTTTTACCGAATTGATTTGTTTTCATTTTGCCTGTTTTTTTATTTAAAAGAATAGTACAAAGATCGGTTGGTAGCAGGCTAATTACTTTATACAGAATTTCAGATGTTGTATACTTTTTGGTGTATAGAGGTTTTGTGTAACTGAACTATTAAATACACTTACAAAGCGTTAATTATAAGTTCAAGAAAGACGTTATCCATTTCTAATGGATTTGAATGTAATTGAATGTTCTGTAGTAAAATTAATGTGTTTGATGTGCAGGATTTTTATTTATAATCTGGTAGACCTTATGACGAAACTTATGTTTCTGTCCTGACGAGGTAAGCAAGAAAAACAAGGAATAAAAAACTCTAAGATCAAAAATATGACTCTTAGAGTATAGGATAATAGTGTCTAAATTTAATGAAGATAAGAGTTGTTTTTTACCTCAGTTCTTTGTTGTGCAACGTATTTTTTATTTAAAAGTCAATTTCAATCGGCTCTTCAATTCCGCTTTCTTCATTTGATAATTCATATTTTAATTGACTTAAAATTATTTCGTTTTCTATGAATTCCGACAAAAAATCCCAACTTTTAGAATCAGGTACAAAAAATGGGTCAGGTAAACTAAATTCAGTTTTTGATTTTGAATAATATATAATTGTTTCGAATCCGTTTATGTTCAGTTTTTCAGTCCTAAATTCAGTCGATTTCGATTTCAGACCATTAAATGAAACGTACGTTTTATAGGTTTCTTCGTTTAATTTCTTTGATTTAATATGCAGGGAAACTTCTCCAGAATATTTATACATTTTTAGAGAGTCTTTTTCTATTACGTGTTTTGCTATTTTTTCCGCTATCCTTTTTTCAGCGTTATCAGAATCCGTTTTTGCGCATCCAAGAATTCCAAATAATAATATAATGAGAATTTTCAATTTATTCATTCTAAAATGGTTTCCAGAGTGCGTTTGGGATATGTCTTGTCCTGAAATATGGCTACAGGTTAAAATTAATTTTACGCTGATAATTTATATACCATATTTGGTGTTTTATAATCTAAAGATAAGTGTAATCTTATTTGATTATATAGATTAATTGCATT
>Ga0208468_1000132_pt1 | contig 25090 bp, 20 predicted proteins | sample DeeseametaMP0960_FD_184198 | JGI IMG/M metagenome (GOLD analysis project Ga0208468, IMG submission 184198) | Marine microbial communities from the Deep Indian Ocean - MP0960 (SPAdes) | ecosystem: Environmental > Aquatic > Marine > Oceanic | place: East of Madagascar, South Indian Ocean... | reverse complement strand
CTGCTTCCATAAAACGGTTTGTACAATGCATATGGGTGATTGATAACCCAGAAGGCTCAGCTACAACGCTAAACGAAAAATTTTATCCCGATGCAGGTTCTAGTTTGACTTTTTATCTCGATCAAACTAACTGTGAAGCACAATTGTTTTACCATACTCAGGTCTGCGCCATGCCGTGGGAACTGGCTTGCAGACAAATAAGTGTAAGATTTAGGCCCGGTGCCTTGAAATACTTGTTCGGTTTAACCTTTGATGACAGTAAAAACCAACAAATCGACATCGCGTTGGCTATGGTTAAGCAGCGTGATTCCTATCAACGACTGCAAGCCTATCTTATTGGAAAAACTATTAGCCAGCAGTGCTTCGCAATACAGCACTGGTTGATTGAGCTAGCAGAAAATACTGATGGAGCCTTTCAGAAATGGGAGCGCATGCTTTATCAGTCGATGAATTTACTGGTGCCCCCACAACATCTTGCCGATCAGTTCGGCGTCAGCCGAAGAACGCTGGAGCGCCAATTTCGCACTAACTTTGGTTTCTCGCCAAACAAACTGTATCAATTTGCTCAAATACGCCATGCTCGATCGTTATTAACCTCAAATTCTGAAGCGGTGAGCCACGTCGCATTGGCATGTGGTTACTTCGACCAAGCGCACTTTACGCATTCGTTTAGAGATTTCGCGCTGGAAACGCCCCTTCAGTATAGAAAGCGAAAGTTGTCGCAAATTTACAATTAAGCGTTTTGCTTAGACTTTATAGTTCTCCGCAGTTTAAAGGAGAGCACTATGAAAAAACGTATTACACAATCCGAGCTATATTCTGAATATCCCCATATTCTTGAACACCTCACAGGCTTGGTTAAGCCATCTTTCAAAAGTACTTTAAATCATAAGCTCATACATTTAGTTAAGCTTCGTGCGTCACAAATTAATCAGTGCGGCTTCTGCCAACACATGCACGCCGAAGAAGCGAGAGAGTCTGATGAAAATCAGTCAAGGCTTGATGTATTGTCTGCGTGGAGAGAGCTAGATTGTTTCAGTTTTGAAGAGAGAACAGCATTAGCGTGGACGGAAGCGTTAACGCTTATCCACTCTTCCACTATTACTGAAGAAATGTATAACAGTGTAGAAAGCACCTTCGGAAAAGAAGGGCTGATAGAACTCACGTCTATTATTCTGCAAATTAATAGCTGGAACCGTATTTCAGTGAGCCTTCAGTTTCAACCTTCTATTTAATAGTAAGGAAGACGTGAAAATGACTATCATGAAACAAGTACAAAATAACAAATTGGGTGTAGCCGCCTGCTTGTGCTTTTTTTGGGGAAGTACCCTTTTCTTGCCAGCCTTCAGCAAATTTGCAATCGCTGGAGTATGGTTATTTATGGCGGGTTCTCTATTGATGCTTTTCGACATCTTGAGCATTAAAACAAACTAGGCTTTGCGCTAATAATTTATAGGAGTGTATATACAACTATGCACTCTTTTATTGGGCGAAATTTACTGCTGTATATTGGTACAAGAAAAGCGAGTTTTGATTTAACTTTGAGATATATATGGCATAAGCCATTGAATGGGGAGAGAGAAGTTGGTCGGTGTGAGAGGATTTGAAAATAGTCTAATCACGTTACATAGCAATATATAGTGGTACTCCCGTCAGAGCGACACTATATAGTGATACGTAGCATTACGTTTCGGGTGCCGAAATGTGCTGCTAGTGTACAAATGGGTGCACTATCCCTAGTTAAAAACTTCCATATTTCACGCAATCTACATGCTGTAAATATTGCTATCAGTTGCGTTTTATCCGCGTACGGATTGATACGGCAAACAGGGCAATAATAATGGGGCCTATAACTGCGTATAGCGTATTTATTAAATAAACGGCGGAGTTTTTCGGTAGATTATCAAAAATTTCAAGTTTATCTTTTTGAAGTGTTAAAGTCTGTATCGAGTATGTTAGTACCCCTCTAATTCCTTCAAGGTTAATCTTGATAGAATTCATTAGTGTTTCAAAACCGTTCAACGATGAGCTTATATCCACTTCTGAAGTATTCACCTCAATTAGAGACTCATTAGCGTAAATTGAATAATCCCATAGGTGATAAGCATTTAGAAAAGTGAGTAGTGACAACCATAAAAACACTCTTAAAGGGCTGGTCCCATAGTTGCTAAAAATTTTATATGCAGCAGGCACACTCAGTAACCAACGCCGCCACCATTTTAACTGCCTTCGCTTAGCTTCCATCTCCCCTACGAAAAAATCATTCGCTAATCCAAAGTCCTTATTCTCTTCAAGTGAGTACCTTATATTTCGATAGGTATTCTCGATCCCTGGCAGCATCTCGCGCCTGCTGTAATAATCATTTTGTTGGTGAAAACTTAGTTCATCAAACAATCCATTGCGCCTAATCTTTTTCTGCCGCCAATCATTCCCTATAAAATTAACGCCGCGAAGGTCAGTATTTCGAAAACTCGCTTCAGAAAGTCTTACTCCATTGAATGTAACCCTTTTAGGATCCGCAAAGTTTATTTCTTCAAGCATGGCTCTGCTATTGAAAAGAACATACAGAACTACGTGTTCTCGTCTGTGCGGAAATCTAACGCGATAACGGTTAAACGCTCTTAGAAGACTTGTTCTTATCTTTCGTAGAAACTTTTTCACAAATCCCACGAAAGTTCGAATATAGTGGCGAATGCGGCTTTTGAGAAATGACTTATAGTTTCTATACTGGTATTTAATCTTTGTCCAAGTATTAACTTCAGGTCCAGGTTTCTGAGTTACTACTACAGATGGGCCGGCTACAGTAAAACTAACTGCGGAGCTTGCGGATAGTGAAACGGTTTTGGTTTGTATAAATGTTGCCTTACTAGAGAAGTGACAACGGTTGAAGTTAGCTAACTGTTTTAAAGCTCCCGAAATAAAGAATTCACCATCAAACTTTACTTCTTTTGCGATAAAACTTTCTTCTACTTCAATAGACGCAGCTTTAAAAAAGCTAAACTCTAGTCCGCTAAGATCAACTGAGCCTTTGAATTTGCAGGTTTGTAGTTCCAAGCTGCTAATTTCACAACCAGTCATATCTACATTGCCTTCAAACACGCCCTGTTTTATTTTGACTCCATAAAGGCTCGCATTTCGTAATCTCAATGATGTTTTACACACCACATTTTCTAGCTCTTTAGTTATTGGGAAGTTAAAGCCTCTCCAATCACCGTCTCCCTTTAAATCCAGTCGTTTCAATCTCCACCAAAAACGCTTTTGAGCATCACCCTGCCTTATAGTTTGATGGAATAGGCACAGCTCTGCCTCATTAAGCGCTTTTTCTTCTGCTGGATGCTTACAGGTTTCGCCATTTCCATGGTTGTAACTGCACTTTTTGGTCATTTTCTATTACCTCCATGTATTTCGACAGCTGGGAACATTTTTAGTGCTTGACTCTAAGCAAACATTTTTCCCCTGCAACTTTTACCCGCATTTTGTAGTTGGTGTTATCAATTCGACGCTATGAATAAAAAACTACTTAATTATCTTGAGTCATACAGCTAATTCCCAAAATTTTTAGCAATCTCCTAAACTCTTCATTATCCGAATCACTTTTCCAGCGGTTGATAAACCGGCAAACAACTTGAAGATTATCTCTCTCGTAGTGACCGTTGCTATCGATTCTGTCCAAGGAGCAAATAAGCTCTTTATCGCCATCCTTCTCGTCCATTTCCAGTGGCAGTTCTGTTAATGCGCACATGCCTTCCTGGGCTTCAATCAAAGCGGTTATGTAGTCCTCAAGCTCAATTTCATTGCGGAACTTCACATCTTTATTTTTAACCGCCCTTTCTACTGTTTGCCCATTAGATTGTTTCGCTGTAGTAAATGCCATTCTTGCCATTCGCATAGCTGCTTTTCTGGCGCTGTTCGCATAGGTTACAGGATTATATTCTTTTGAAGCATTGGCATTTTTCTTTTTCCACAGTTCCTGCTCATGCCAAGGCGATAGATCTTCGCCATTTATTAAAGCGATAGCATATTCAGCATTTTCAGGCTTTAGTTGCTGGAGTGTAGCTTCGGTTGATAAGAAATCTTTCGCTTTTGGATGAAGACCACGCCATAGAAGCTGTTGCCCTGACCTACTGCGGTCTGACCATTGCTTACATGGTTTATGACAGACAACAACGTCTCTTTTTCGACCAACAGGCTCTTTCTTGTTTTCAAAGAAATGAGGGGCATTTTTTGAAATAGTCCAGTATAGCTTCTCGCCATCTCTATGAATCCAGAGATCATCAGCTGTCTCAGAGATGATCGTCATGAGGTTATACCAACGTGATGCAGTTTGTCTGGTTGGCGCTTGTCCCCTGGCTGACTTATCATTTTTCATTCGGGAAACGATGTACTCTTCCTTTTTACCTTGCTCCCATAGTGGCTGTGCTTTGATATCGTTCATCGTTGCGACAGTGCCTTTTGCTTTACAGACTGGCCACTCGTAATTTTCTTCGCCAAAGTTGGCTATATAAACTCTCAAGCTATCTTCATCCTTGTTTAAAAAATAATGAAAAAAGAAGTCAATCAACCGCCGCTTAAAATAAAATCACCACCATCAGCGCCCTGCTCTTGCATAAAACCTAATTTAGCGGCGAAAGGTGCGAGTTCAACCAGCTCTAGCGCTGCAAATAATTTCTGATACCAAAACACCCACTCCTTCCGTTTAAAAGTCTCTTCAGCAATAGGTCTTGCTTCATCTTGTATTCTGCTAAGAAGGTGAGCTTCATCAATCGGGTCAATTTCATCTATAATAATATTCTCAATCGAACACAATTCCGCCTCTACGCGACTTCTGATCTCGTAGACCTCATCCCATGTCTCTAGCTTTTCCAGTGCTATTGCATCTTGAGTGGACCAGATAACTTTGGTAGCTGGCTCAGGGTCGGATAAATTACTAATTTCAATATTAACAAAGCCCCTCGCTTCTTCGGTGTATGGATAAAAAGCTAAGCGGGAATTCCCATCGCTACTTTTGAAGAGATCCTTTGCTTTTTTTGCGTACTGATTACAAACACTACATAAGGGAATAAGATTGTAAGGATGAACCGCAAAAATCGGATACTTAGATTTACAAAGTTGATGATCGTAGTCTGAACGCCATTGTCTTTGTTCTGGAATACCAGCTCTAATCACTGCCAGTTTTTCCATACCACAAGCTTTGCAAACGTTTCCGTTAATGGCTGAAGATCTATACTCAGAAAAATGAGAATTTATGTTAACCCCTCCAGCGGCAGCAACAATAGGAACTAAATCTTTTGTCGCGCTGTATAGGTGTGAGCTCAACTCTTTAAGTGAATTTCGACAGTCACCATTCAAGAAATCTAAAAGTCCTCTCTGTGGATTGCCAAAGAATACCTCTAAGTCCTGATTATTCTGCATTGCCAGAAAAAGCTGCTGTTTGGTATCGCCATCAGCATTACCAAGATCTTCGAATAGTTTTTGAAACTTATCCAGGGTGTTTCCGTTCGCCCAGCAAGCATCGCCGATAGCACCCACAGTGAATAATTGGCGGTCAAAATCGTCTTTATTTACTGCCGCTTCGAGAAAATGCAATAGTTCTAAGTTGAGTAAGCGAAATACTTCGAAACAAGGAGTCCCATCTACTAAACGAAATAACATTACTTTGTTAGCTTCCTTATCATATATGCTCTTTCCGCAGACAATCCGAGATTATTTTCGATCCAAACTTTCGCGTGTTGTTCACCTTGCTCTAGTTGCTTACGAATTTCTTCAATCACGCTTTGAGAGATCAACGAGCGTAGTCCAAACAGTTCTTTTATTAGCACATCAAATGATGCACCGTAAGTCTCGTTTTGCGCCATGTTCATCTGTATAAGTCCGTTGTCGTCTCGCCGGAATTGATAAACATTTTGGCGCTTGAGAGAAGAGACCATAAATGGAGAATGTGTCGAGAGAAAAACCTGTGATTTTGTTGCTTTGTTACCGGCATTCAACGCATCAGAAACGTATTTATGAAAAGAAGTTCGCCAGGCTGGATTTAAATGCGTCTCTGGTTCGTCGAGTAAAAATAGAGTATTTTCCTGCGAATACAATTTTAATATCGCTAATATCTGCAGTAACTGCGACTCACCATCTGATAACTCTTCAAAAGCAACTGAAGTTAAATTATCCCCTTCTAGCATCAAACGCTTAGCTGCTAATGCTAACTTTACTCTAAGGGGCTTTTTAACTGTCCCAAAAAAATAATTTCTATCCAGTTGATATCGGTCATGCGCGCTAATATTTTTTAGGCTCAACTGCTGAGTCTTATACAAGCGCTCGAAAAGCCTAAATGGGTTAAGTACGCCATTGGTTGATAGTCTGCTATCGTGAGCTAGCAGGCTGAGATCTAAGCTAATGGTACCCTTCAATGCATCTAATTCGTAGTACTCAAATTCTTCTGAGGTTGTTTTTCTGCCCTGATACTCAACATTTCCAGCTCCTGCTAATCTAATAAAGGACCTAACATTTTCTACTACTTCGTCGGCTATATATGGCTGAGTAAAATCAAATTCGAGTAACAGCAACGTTGGTTTTGAGTAAGAAAGCTTGTACAACTTATTTTTTTTCGCTAAATCTTGGGCATAAAAAGACTGGTATTCAAAATCAATAAAAGCTACAACGAGCTGTGCACTATCGTAGTCGAGGTATATCAAGTTAGAGGGCTGAGTAACCGTTTCTGGTAATTCAATCTCATCTTCAACATAACTTGCCGAGTCAAAATCAAACAAATATGAATGATTTCGTTGATACCTTTTTAGAAGATCTATTTTGTTCTTTCTAAACTGATTAAAAGCAGATTCCGAATTATTTAGATCATTCTCATATGCCAGGTCTAATGCACGTTTTTCTTTATGGTAACGTGCTCTAGCTTTCAGTGCCTTAAACAGCTGGTTTGCATTTTTTAAAAACGGACGTTGTAAGTTTTCATTCAGGCCGGAGGAATATCCCACAATATGCGGTAAGGGTAATTGTTCTAAGCCTATTTTTATTGATTGGTCGGCTTGCTCAACATCGATTGGCTGTACGTCACCACCATTGACTGATACCGAAAATTTGGGATCGGTAAAACCATCAGCAACTCGGAGTTTTTCACCGAATACTTCCGCATGAGCAGAAGGTGCTGCATTTACATAACCGCTCATGCTATAAACCAGCGAAAAGTCGAACCCTAAATGCCCTTTGTTTTTAAAATCAGTTCGCTGCAAACGTTCTAGATAGGCAAAACACTCTGCAATTAACTCCAATAGTTGGGATTTGCCAGAGCCATTTAAACCAATAAATGCGATGACATTGTCATCGGCATCCTCAAAATTAAAGGTCTGATCTTTCAATCCTTTGTACTGTCCTTCCAAAGTTAGCGACAGCAAACGCATCAGGATTTTTTCCTTACACTACTTTTTCTAACCGGCTTCAACGCTTCACGTTCTGCTTTAATTTTTTCTAGCAAAGCCTCGGCACTATTTTCTCCACAGAGCAAATCAGGGTTAGCTTCACGCCAAGTGGCAGTGAGTTCGCCTTTGAAAGCCTGAGCCAAAATTGATTGGGTAAGTTTGTCAACACGTTCTAAGGCCGCATTAGCTTTTTGCTCAATGCTATCAGCAAAGCCGAAAAGAACGTCTACTCTACTTACAATTTCTATTTGTTCGTCATATGCAGGAAAAGGAACTGGTAAGCCTCTGAACTTTGCTGCCTTTATTCCTTTGGCAGCAGTTCCTGTTGCGTTTAAGTCAACAACCTTTTGAAATTGTTCGGTCAACATAAAATAATAGTGGAATTTAGAAATCAATTGTCCGTAAGGCTGCAAAGTCAAAGTTCTTTGTGCCAACGCAATATCAGAACCAATACCGTTCAAAGCCACACAACCCATTGTGTGGCCTTCTGTAACGAAAAAAATATCGTTTAATTTAGACTTTCCACGAGTCATCCAAGAATCATAATCTTGCTCACTAATGTACTCTACTGGCTCGTCTGACAGATATCCCATCTTGATATTTTTAGCTGTGTACAACCTTTTGCCCGATTGAGATTTTCTAGGTGTCTTTCCTCGGTAATCTATGAAGCGGTATAGATCGTCAAATTTAGATAAAGCCCAAGAACTAGAAATCATATCTTCTACTAGATCATGAAATGACGTAGGTTCGGTTTTTCTCTTCTTACAATCTGTAAATCGCAATTCACTCGCCAAATCTACTCTAGCATCTAACCTTTTTCCTTTTCGCCATTTGTCTGTTAATTTCCCACTCATAGCGGCGGTTAGGACTGATTGGCGGAAGCTTTTTAGAATTTCGGGGATGCGTTCGAGTCGGGCTTTGGTGGTTTCCACCTGAGCCAGCAGTGTATCGATTTTATCAGCAATGGCTTTTTGTTCTGCTAGTGGTGGCACTAGAACCGGAAAGGTCTCCACAAAAGAACGAGGAACACGTCGCAAGCCAACAGCTCCCGTCATATTTGCAGCTCCTTCGCTAAGAAACTTATATGACTTAACAATAGAAAAAAGAAATCGAGAAGATATTTCCTGTATAGCAGGACGTATTACATAAAACTCTGAACTGCCTGCGCCAATTTTATTTGGCAACCCCTTTACAATCGCAGCTTTACCATTTTCAAAACATGGTGTGACTTTAGCCACTAAAACGTCGTGTTCTCTAAAATTTGTATAAGACTTTTTAATCTCGCTCCAATACTTCTCTTCAAATTTTAAATTGTCTGAATAGTTGGTTGGAGAATGTGACATTGGAACAAACCCTGCAACTGTTTCAGGTGCAGCATCAATTTTCTTGGGGTTGATATCAGCGATTTCTGAGATTGTAGCCTCAACCCATCCGTAGGGTAATTTTTTGTCGCTCATATCCAGTTACCCCTTGAGCGATTCAAGTAACGTATCGAGCTCACGTAATGCAGATTCCAACTCATCTTTAGCCTCTAGAGCCAATAAATCTGGTTCAGGCAAGTCTGCAGCATCCACACTGTCTTTATCTTTCAGCCAAGAAATATCTAAAGAATCGCCTTTTGTTTCGCGTATCCAGTCACGGCTAAAGCAGCGCCAGCGGGAGTGCGCCAGGCGGTCATCAACCCCCCGGTTTTCTTTCACCACTTCTTTGTCGACGTCAATCTCTTGTGCACCAAAGCTGTACTCACCTTCTTTGCGTTGGCTTGTGCCATCAGATAAGTCGCCATATACTTTTTCGAAAGCGCCCAAATGTGGATCTGTACCAAATTCTTCTTTCGCAAATCCAAGATCCGACTTACCAAACGGGGTGCGTTTACCAAAGCCAGGCATATTGGTTCGCAGGTCATACACCCACACATTTTCTGTGCAGTTTTCTTCCTGGTATTTGTCTTTTACAGAACCTTTAGTAAAAAACAGTACGTTGGTTTTTACGCCCTGGGCATAAAAAATACCGGTAGGCAGACGTAAAATTGTATGCAGGTTGCACTTATTCATTAGGTCGCGGCGAACTTCGGTTCCTACACCCGCTTCAAACAGTGCGTTATCCGGTAGCACTACGGCCGCGCGGCCACCGTGTTTTAAGTTACGATATATATGCTGTAAAAACGCCAGCTGTTTGTTGGTGGTTTTGTAGGTGAGATCGTCTCTGGTATTGGATGCTTCTCCCCCTTTGCTGGTGCCAAAAGGCGGGTTAGCAAGAATAATATCAGCTTGTTTTAAATCCTTCCCTGCATCACCCAATGCATTTCCAAGATGTACCACACCTTCTTCATCGCCTTCCATTCCGTGCAATAAGCAATTCATTAAAGCTAAGCGACGGGTGTTCGGTACTAATTCCACGCCAACAAACGCTTTGTTTTTTTGGAACTCTGCGTCTTTGGCTGAAAGCTCAAGATAGTCATCGGTTTGTTCACGCATATATTGGTCTGCGGCGACCAGGAAACCAGCAGTACCAGCGGCAGGATCCTGAATCACTTCGCCTATTTGCGGCTTTATGCAGCGCACCATACTGTTGATTAAAGCGCGTGGGGTGAAGTACTGCCCTGCCCCGGATTTCGTCTCGCTGGCATTTTTTTCAAGCAGGCCTTCATACAAATCTCCAAGCCCATCTCGGGAAGCACTGAACCAGTCTTCAATCTCATCAAATCGTTGAATTATCTGTTGTAAATGTCGTGGCTCTCGTAAACGAGTTTGTGCATCTGCATAAATTGCACTAATCAGAGGATCTTGATGTACAACTACCTCTTCAACCTTATCTTCTTCACCTTCTTTTTCAGCTTTAATAACTACGGTGCGCTTACCTGTAGATAGCGCCAGTAAAATAGCTTTATAGTCATTTAGTAAGTTTATACCAGACTTACCACTTAGATCCGTCCAACGGCACCCTTCTGGTAAAGGGTGACGTTTTAATACTCCTGCTTCGGTGTTTTCATGCACCATTTTAATAAATAACAGCAGTACCAGTTCGGTTACGTAGTCCGAATAATTAATGCCGTCGTCGCGAAGTACGTCGCAGAGGTTCCAGAGTTTTTGAACGATGTCGTTATTGGTCATATTTGTCTCTTAATAGATTATTTGGTTCTTAGCTGTGTGCTATTAGTACTTTGCACAATGGCTCATTAATGTAGTAGTTGGCGCGGCCAATTTTTTGTTTGGTTAAAAAGCCATGTTCTACTAGTTGCTCCAAATATTTAGTGGCGGTTATTCGCGTTACCCCCAGCTCTTCGATGATGAAGTCGATTTTGGTATAGGGGTGATGAAACAGATTATTGAGTAAATCCTGGCTATAAATTTTTGGCAGTTGTTCACGAATACCGTGTTTTACATCGGCCATCAGACTTTTCATTTCGGTAATGAGTGAGATAGTGTTTTGTGCTGTGTCGATAACGCCATCAAGCATAAAGGCTATCCAAGGTTCCCAGTTTCCAGTGTCGCGTACGGCCTGCAAATTATTATAGTAATCTGCTTTGTGCTGAATAATAAAACGGCTTAAATACAGTACCGGCAGGTTAAGCAAGTCTTTAATCACCAGGTACAAAATATTCAGGATCCTCCCTGTGCGGCCATTGCCATCGTAGAATGGGTGAATGCTTTCAAACTGATGATGGATGATGGCCATTTTTACCAGCGGATCTGCATCACATAACTCATCGTTATTAATGAACTGCACCAGGTTATCCATTAGCGCTGTTATATCGTCTGCATGTTGTGGTGGTGTATACACCACCTCGCCCGTACGGGCATTTTTCAAATCCGTGCCCGGTAGTTTGCGTAAACCTGCGTTGTTGTGCTCCAAGTTTTGCTGGATGGCGAGAATATCACTTAAGCGAATAAGCTTACTTTGCCGTGCTGTTTGAAAGCCCTGCTTTAATGCTACTGCGTAATCCTGCACTTCTTTTGTTGCAGGGCTGGTAATGGCTTCTTCAAATAAGTTGGCTTTATAAAGCTCATCGTGGGTGGTTACAATGTTTTCCACTTCTGAGCTGTCTTTGGCTTCCTGCAAGGCCAGCGTATTGATTAGAATTGCTTCATTGGGAATGCTGGCGGCAATACCCTTTAATTCGGCCAGATAGCGGTGAGCTTCAGCCACCTTTTTGAGTACTGCGCGGGTTTCCCACTGCTCTATATTATCAAGTGGTAACAATGGGATAGATGCTGGCATGATTAATATTATGTCCTTTTTTATACATGTAGCTCTATATATGTATAGATTTCTCAAAAAATTATACATGTACTGTATAACATGTATAGTTTTTCTGTTTATTTACACATATAAGGTTTATGCACTTTGGGGAGGCCACATTGCATCACCCAGTTCATCCAGTACCACATCCAGTTGATTACCCAGTACCTTATCCAGCTGCTTTGCTCCGCCCTGCTCTGCAAATCGGCTGTTTACAAAATCTCTATCAATAATGACTTCATGAACCAGTTGTTTTGCCAGGCGTTCAAGCCATTTACGCTGTGCGGGTAACCAATTATGACTTTCATATATTCGCAGCATTGCCTGTGCTACACGTTGTTCAAAGGGTACCAATGGTTCGCCGAATGCTGCTCGGCGAATATGGCCTATAATGCTAGCTGCTATATCCTGATTAGTTTGGTTACGCACCGCACTTTGGAGTTTTGCTTCTGAGTATCCCGCACCATCAAGCAATAGCTTAATTTCTTTTAGTTGGTCGCGAGTCAGATCTCGGGGTTTATTCACCACTACAGCAAGGGCTGCGCTTTGGTTAAGCTGCTCTTTTATAAACTGATTGAAGCTATCGAGGTAATCTTCAGGCTTTTGATGTACGCCATAGCTTTGGGTGCGTTCTCTTATCTCATCATGATGTTCCGAGATTACTGGTTGGCGTTCACTACCGAGTAACTCATTCACTTCTGCTAGCTGATTTATCAAACCGCTATGTTTTGTGATAAAGGCCGCGGCTTGCTTAGGTCCAAGCTCGTGTAAATGTTTATGCAAGCTTTTGGGCTCAACGCCCCATAAACCTTGTAATTCATCCAGTTTCTGCTTAAGTGCGGGTTTGCCTTCAGCTTTTTTATCGGCTTTTCGCATTACGCGCATTACTTTTTGGCTAAGTTGACTTAGCACTACATCGGCATGGCTCTGCTCTGGCGCATCACCAGGCGCATTCAATGCGCGTTCCAATTGTTCCGGATTAGTAATTTCGTCTACCAATTGCTCCAACGTAATCTTGGGATCTTTAACCAACGGCTTCATGGTATTAACATCGGCCAACGCGGCATAAATATCCACCGGGTCGTAAATTCGGAATACCGTTTTACCAATGTCATCGCAACGGCGCGTGGCGCGGCCGATCATCTGCTCATACAAAATCCGTGATTTAACCCGGCGCATAAACACGAGGTTACAAATTTTGGGAACATCGATACCGGTGGTCAGTAGGTCTACAGTAATAGCAATATTTGGATAGCGTTCGTTTTTATACTGTCGAATTAGCTGTTCTACTTTGTCGCTCTGCCCGGTGATTTTAGCCACTGCTGCTTGGTTATATTCACCGTTATAAAGGTCTTTAAACGCTTCATCTAAAAGTCGCTTTACCATATCGGCATGCAAATCGGTTGCACAGAAAATCAGAGTTTTTTCATCTCCGAACGGATCGAGTTCTTGAACCAGTTGCTGACAAATCACTTTGTTGAAGTTTTCGTTAATTACTTTGCGGTTAAAAGCTTCCACTTCAAAATTAAGTTCATCGTCTAGCTCTGCGCTTTGTACTTCACCAGTTTGGGTATTAATGGCACTAACTTCATCGCCTTTGGCAAATTTAATTCCGTTTTGTGTGAGTAAAGTTTCGTATCGAATAGGAGGTTCGTGATCTATTAGCCAATCATCAGCTACGGCTTCCCGGTAAGAATACGTATAAACGGGTTTGCCAAAAATTTCACTGGTGTGTTTTGCTGGCGTTGCCGTTAAGCCAATTTTAACGGCATCAAAATAATCTAGCACTCGGCGGTAACTGGAAAGATACTGACTAGTATCCCGCGTAGCGATTTCACCTTCGGTCATTTCCTGGTCGAGCGTATAACCTCGGTGGGCTTCATCAATAATGATACAATCAAACTGGTCTAACGGCGGCGGGGTATCGCTCATAAAGATGCGTTTCACCATGGCCTGTACAGTTGCTACCTGCACACGCGTTTCAGCCTCAGCAGCCATATCTCCCAGCTCTGCAACATTATAGATTTTAGATAAGGTATGATTTTGTTCTAATGGTGCCTCATTAAAGGCGTCGATAGCTTGCTGACCAAGTGCGGTGCGATCTACCAAAAACAGAATACGCTTAAAACGCTCAGCCTTTAAAAACCGGTACATCAAACCAATGATGGTGCGTGTTTTACCCGTACCCGTAGCCATGGCTAACAGCGCGGTGCGTACTTCTTTCGCTAGCGTATTTTCCACAGCAATAATGGCTTTTTGCTGATAATCACGCACTTTTAAATAACCGAATGGCTCCGTTTTTAGTTTTTTCTCAGCCTCTTCTTTACTGCGCTTGAGTATGTCGATTAAGCCTTCTGGCGTATGAAACTTAGGGAGTGCACGCTTAGTATTGGCAGGTTCGCGCACATCACGAAACCAGGTTCCAGACTGTTCAGCCAGCTGAGGAACATATGGGCGACCATTGCAGGAGTAGACAAACGGGATTTTATAATGGCTTTCTTGCTCATTGGGCCAGGCAATTGTTAAACCTGCTAGTTCCCATGCGCCCAGCATAGGGGGTAAAACACTAAAACCCTTGCTGTATCGTTCTGCTTGCGAAATTTTTCCTGCAACGTTGGTGTTTTCTTTCTTTGCTTCAACCACGGCCATTGGCGTTAAACCGGAAAACAGAACATAGTCCGCTCTGCCTTTTTCTCCATTATGCTCAGTAGGCCATTCAGCAATCGCGATATTCTTGCCTTTTTCTGGGCGGGCGCCGCCTTTATAAGTAAGGGTTTCACTGTCTGCTGTCCAACCAGCTTCTATCAATTGCTGATCAATTAAAATGCGGGTTAGCGCTTCATCCAACACTATGTGTTGCGTTGCCGCCTGTGTGTTTTTGTTTATCTGATTGCGTTGAGCAGTTTGTGTTTTCTCATCAGCCGCAGCTAGTTGAGCTTGAAGTGCTTTTATTTTTGTTTCGTAACCCTTACGTTGTGCTTGTAAGGCATCTTCATGTTCACACGCTTGTTTCGCCAAAGACCGAGATTCCTCGTCCATTGCCATTGCCAACGCTTCATATTCCGTTTTTTCTTTGGCTACGAGCTTATGGAGTTGATTGCTGGAATCCAAGTCAACATTGGCTTGTTCTAAATCACTTTTTAACTTTGCAATTTCAGACTGTAACTGACGTAACTGTTCGCTGGGGTCTGCAGGTGGAATAAAAGGGCCAGGTTTAAATTGAACCCCTGATTTTCCGAAAGACTGATGGAACCATATGGCTAGTTTACGTGCAACCACTAAACCATTCATGGCTTCTTTGTGCTGGGTTCTGAATGTATGGATTGCTTTGTTACCTTCCATTCTAAGAGTATGGAATAACTCTCTGACTACTGGCTCTAGCTGTAACTCACGGTTTATTTTGTAGATTAAATCAGCCTGGGAAGTCTTATCGTCAAACTCAATTCCAACCAATGCTGCAATGTGCTGTGCTAATGCTTCACCCAGTTGCCTGAGCTTCATTAACGTTGTATTAGGATCGCTTGAGAAAGCTCTTTCAGCAGACAAGGCTATTTCTACAAAAATCGAATCATGCTCTTGTAGAAACCCGAAGTTACTTTGCTGGATAGAGGACGCCATGTTTATGAAACTCCATTTCACCTTGATGCTGGTTCAATCAGAACTCAGTAGTACTTTTTATTCTTTGTGTATTGCAAAGAAGAGACTACCACAAATACTTAATTTCACTATACTTTAGTAGTGAGTATATAACCATAAAACTACAGAACCGGTACGTTGAATTACTTTTTTTGAATGCTTGGGTTAACCACTTAAAAATAAATATGAGTTCATACGGTTAAAGCCATTTAATTAGAACGTTACGCACATCAACCTACTTTTTAAATATGTTTATTAAACATGAATACATAGAGAATCATTGCTTTTCTCTGAACGATTCATGCAATGATGGAGGGTAAATTACACGCGAGGCCTATGACCTCCCACCCTCTTTTGTCTGCACTTCACTGGACATTCCGTTTCAACAAAATTCACCCGATGCCGCCGCCGGTCGTGCCGCCCGACCAACTGCGTTTGAAACGGTCGAGTCGCTACGCTCCGAAACTGACGGAAATTTCGACCGGCCTTCGGCTGATTGCATCATTTAAAACACAGTTGGTCTGCCGCTCGTTTCACTCCCTCCGACGGCGGCCTGCAGACCTCTCGTCTGTCACTGGGGTGACAATCTCTCTATCAGCGCTTGGGAGCGCTTCTTCTGCACAAAAGAATGTAGCATTGAGCTAGAGCGCTGAATGCGCGGCTAATGAACGTTACATCGCAATAAAAATTCATCTTATTTTCAGTTAGTTAAAGGAAAATCAAGAAAAAATCACAATTTTAAGCTTATCAGCCAAAAAAACTAACACATTAAGTGATGTACGCACTTTTTGAAAACTATCGAGGTTTTAAATATGTTAGGAACGTTAGTTCAACAGAAGCCACTATCAACCGGGATAGACAAATTACTCCTATCCCAAATCAATGAAGTTAACGATTTAACCCGAGATGCATTTTGGCATTACTTGTCTATTACGACATCTGACAAGTTAGCAATGACGCTTATCGTGACCAGCTATTTATGTGTGATTTCGTTAATTGTTGCAGGGAAGTCGTTTTTACGAGCGGACCAGACTCTCATCACCAGAGCACTCCGTTTTGTCTTTTCAGTACTATACTTTAAAGCACTTTTAGTTAGTGTGGGTATATTCCTCTTATTTAGTAAATATCTTTTTTCAAGCTATATCAATACTGGTCAACCATGGAGCATTTACAAAGAGTTTTGCATAACAATATTAAACAATGCTTCGCTGGGAATGTTCATCGGTTCAATTGGTGCCTTTGTTATCTATTTCTGCATTAAGCGTTATGTAGAGCCTTGGTTCTCATCTCTCATAGAAAGTGTGTCTAAAACCGTAAACGAATATTACGATTTTCCAGATTTCGACAACGTTATAAAACTTCTACCCAAACGACCAAAGAGTAAAAACTTTATTGCAAAGGTACTGAGGTCAACAAAAGGAAAGCCACTGATTTGTGTAGGCCTATCATCTGCTGATAAGCCTATTTTGATAGGTTTTAAGGTTGCGACTCATCCAAACTATCAGACGTTAGGCCTGACTGGCACGGGAAAGGGGCAATTTTTAGGGTTGTTTTATGTTCAGTTTATACAAAAAGGATGCGCATGCTTTGTATTTTGCCCTAAAGAAGATAAGCCATTAAAAAATGTACTTAAGTTTTCGGCCACGACTTCGGAAAAACCATTCTTTTATTTAAATATGAATGCTTCGCATCCGGTAGTTAACCCCTTGTTCAACATTACTGCCAGAGAATTGTTTGTTTTACTGAAAATGACATTCGAACTTCAATCAAGTTCCGAAGGGCTTGGATATTACAAGGATGTTGAGCGAGAACTGGCTCAAACATTGTCTGCCTATGCGGATAATGATGATAACCCATCACTTCCAGGCCTTCTTCATTTCGCGAATACACTACGAGATACGATATCGAAAGACGCTTTCGGCCTATTCATAAAACTAAAAGAAATTGCAGCTCTGCCCTGCGTCGCAACCCTCGACGGTGAATGTATAACAGAAGTTATTCAAAAAGGTGGGTGCGTAGTAATAGAGGGAAATACGGAAGACGAAAGTATTTTGTTAGTAATGAAGTTGTTGCTGCATAGAGTAGCGCAACTAACAACTAGCCGATCAGACTGCTCTCGTAAGGTGTGTATTGCGCTAGACGAAGTTAAATACACCATAACCACTTCTGTCATCAATTATATGGGGAACATCCGTAGCTACGGCGGTTGTTTTCATATTACCCAGCAAAGCTTGGCGGATTTCGAATCGGTCCAGCTCAGAATGCCACCAGATGCTGTGCGTGAATCGATGCTAGATAACCTTCCATTCAAAATTATATTTCGCTCGAATAACTACGAAACTGCTCTCAAGGTAAGCAACCTTTGCGGTACCGTTATGAAAAATGAGGAGGTTCGCCATACGGCGGTAAATGAAATTGCGTCGCAAACCAACTTTTTAGAACGCAGAATAAGTCGACAAGAAGTTCCCTACGTTCACCCAAATATTGTTCAAAATCTACCGCAATCATGCGCCATCGCTATCGGCATATTTGAAAGACCAACTTATATTTTTGTACCAATCTTACATTGTGAAAGCACATACCTCGAGGCCTATAAAGCGTCTCCCATTAACACTACCGATTGTTTAAATAATGAATATTTGGAGGATGAGCTGTTATGACATTGTCACCTCTTGATAAAGCATTATTGATGTTTCTTAGAGAAGATACTTGGGCTACGGTCGTTAATGTACAACTCGCTCTTAAACAAAAATCAATTCAGGCTACGCATCAGTATTTGAAACGAGCAGAAGCCAAAGGCCTCATCGCTTCGAGCAGTATTGCTGCAAGTTTTGGTCGCCCGCAAAAGTTAGTAGGCATAACAGAGCTCGGACATGCTTATGCTTGGGAACTCGATGAATGCCCGACTAATCGCCGTGTGTTCAACCCTAGTAAAATTTCGCCAGCTATGTTTGCTCACGAGAATGATCTGCAAATGCTGCGAATTAGTGCAATCCAAAACAACTGGCTAGATTGGCGGAATGCAAAACATTTGGGGCCAAGGCTTCAAGCCACAAAATACCCAGATGCAATTGCCTGCTCCCCTGCAAATATCACCTACTGCATTGAAGTTGAGCGTGAAATAAAGAGCAGCAAGCGATTACGAACAATATTTGCCTCACATTTGTCTATGCGTAAAAAAGGTCATTGGGAGAAGATTCTGTACCTTTGCCCATCTAGCGAAATAGCTAAAAGGTTAGCGCTAAAGGCATCGACGCTTTCATATTTAACTTGGGAGGGAAGACGCATCTCTCTGCGAAATGAGCACCTCATACACTTTATCTTTGCCGATTATGGCTATTTCAAATCAATTTATTAAGGACGGGCATATGGCTACTCTAATGAAAACAGTTTTCACACCGATCGAAGCGTTAACTGAATATTCCGCATTTGTATTTCAGAAAGCTGTTACGGGTGAAGAAGTCTCAGTAAATATTATCGCGGAACGAGCTTTAATTTCTGCTGTTGGTGCATCTTTTCACCAAGGCACTTTAGCTAAAGTGTGTAATGAAGTTCTCTTAACCCACTATTCAATCGTTGAGACAGATGAACCTCTCGTTTTAATCATTCAAAATTTTGGCAAAGGCCTCGTATTTTCAAGAATTTATTTAAGCTGGGATAAGGGATTATCATCGTTTGTATCTTGGCAAGCTTATAGGGGAACGCTTGGACGCCTCGGAGACTTACCGTTGAAAATAATCTCAATAAAGCCGGCCAGGTCTGATCATGCATCATTGGCCATGAAGTTACTGAATTCAGTAACTCCCAATAAATAATTAATTGGGAGTATTCAAATGAACTATCCAATTGATTTGATAACAACTAAGAAGCTAGCCGAGTTAACAGGGTATTCAGTTGGGGCACTCCGTAAAAAAATCCATGACGGGATCTTCAGACAAGGTGTACACTTTGTGAAGTCGCCTGACGGGAGGATCCACTGGAACATACAGGAGTATGAGAAATGGGTTCGACATGGCCAACGGGGATAGTTCCTCGAAATCAGTCGATTGAAGTTCGTTTGAACTACAACGACAAACGCCACTATGTGAGCCTGCCTTGGCGCCCCACTGCGGGAAACATTAAAAAGGCAGGAAAACTGCGACAACAAGCGCAGGAAGCAATAAAATGGGGAACCTTCACGTGGCAAGAGTTTTTCCCTGACTCGAAACATGCCAATGAAGAAACGGGTGCACAGACATTCAAAGATTACGGGCAGTTATATTTGAATACGTTAACGTGCACTGAAAACACTAAGGAAAAATATACTCAGGCATTAGAACGGTTTTATTATCCGAATTTGGCAGACAGGTTAGTTAAGTCAATTAAGCATTCTGAATTACTGGCCTTGCTTGGAAGCTTCGATTTTCAGCATAATAAAACTCGTAACAATGCGTTAATTCCACTAAGAGGTGTGTTCAAACTCGCTCTGCGAGATCGAGCTATTCAATTTAATCCTGTTGAGGGTATTGAGAATGGTAAACATCAGCAGCCAGAGGCAGACCCTTTGCTCATTGAAGAAATAGACACTTTTCTAAATTGGGTAGAACGGACACAGCATCCTTTATGGCATAACTACTTTGAGTATGCATTTTTTAGCGGCCTTAGACCGAGTGAGCAAATTGCATTGTGTTGGGATAGTGTAGACTTCAATCGTGGTTACTCGCGGATTGAACGAAGCAAAATCAAAAACAAAATTCGCAAACATACTAAAACTTACAAAGTAAGAGACGTAGAGTTTAATGCCCGCTCAAAAACAGCATTATTACGGCAGAAACAGTGGACGTTTTTACAAAATAGCGAAGTATTTGTTCACCCGGCTACAGGAGAGCCTTTTACTAATAACGCTTCGCCGAGATTGATGTGGAATAAAGGGTTAAAAGCCTGTGGTATTCGCCATCGTAATAGCTATCAAACAAGACACACGTTTTGTACTACAGCTTTGCAATCGGGAGCGAAGATACACTGGGTGAGTCAGCAATTAGGCCATGCGTCTGCAATGATGACTTTGAATCGTTATTCAAAGTGGATACAACAGGCTAATGCTGAAAATGAGTCCTCAAAACTGGATGCCTTTGTGGCGTCTCACTCGCACCAAAATATCAAAACGGTGCAAAATTGGGGTTTGGACATTTGAAAAATGGATTTTTGCAAGGATATCAGGAAGATAGTTGGTCGGTGTGAGAGGATTTGAACCTCCGACCCCTGACACCCCATGACAGTGCGCTACCAGGCTGCGCTACACACCGACCGAAAGAGCCGACAAGTCTACTCAATTTCAACGACTTTGCAATGTAAAAAAACCAAATAACCGCCTAAACGATTATTTGGTAATCAAAACCCATCTAAAACGAAGCTTATTACAAGTCGTCTGCACTTACATCTTTGATTTCTGGCCATTCTTCATTCGCCTCATCTATATGAGTAGGAATGTTCTTGGCCCATGCTTTGTATACACTTTCGTCTTTATTCACATAAAGTACGCCATCAACAATTTCAAACGCTTTGCCGTTGATTTCAAATTTCTTACCAAACGTTGCGCCGTAGGCACAAAAGCCGCCGTACGCTGGTGCGTATTTGCCTGGGTTGCTTACAAACATGTCTCTATTTTTCTGCGATGAAAATCGGTAAATAGCGTCGTTATGGACAGCCGTTATAGTCACTTTACCCAGCACTGGCTTACCTTCAGTAAAATAAGCTACAGCGTCGTGCCCGGCTAAAATAATTCCGTTTTCGTCGGTCTCTGTATCAACGCCAGCGAATACCGCGCCACTAGCAATTAGTGAAATTGCAAATAAACTACCTTTTAAGAATGCTCTCATGCTATTTCTTCTCCACATTGGTGTTTCGAGTGTTTTCACACTATCTCTGTATAAGTTCGAAGAATATGGTACGTACTTCGGTCTTATACAAACATGCTCCAAACGCTTAAATACTTGTCCAAAACACCATGAAAAATTTAGAAAGCCTTTTTGACAAACTTCAAATAACCACCAATGTATTTCACAACGGACAATATTGCGGTAACTGGCAAATTGACACTTCTGGCACCGGCTTTATTAATTTTCACGCCGTAACTCACGGTCAATGCTACTTACACCGTAACGACGACGGCCCAGTTCTGTTAGAAAAAGGCGACATGGTTTTACTGCCTGTTGATAGCCCACACCTTTTAAGCCCTACAAAAACTCACACTTACAAAAATGTTAGCGCAAGCTCTATTCCTGTTAGCGAGAAACTAGGAGCTGAAGGCCCGGTGCTACTTTGCGGTTACTTCGAGTATCAGCACCCTTTAATGAGAGTAATAACAAAAGAACTGCCAGAATTTTGGATAATTAAAAAAGCATCAAAAGAAAGTAGAGTGCTACATGAAAGTCTGCAGTTACTTATCAGCGCGTCGTTAGAAGTGTCGGACTCAACCTTCACTTCGTCGGTTCTGCTAAACAAAATCGCTGAGGTTGTATTCCTTTTGATTGTGAAGCATTTAATGAGCAAGTACTCATCAACCTTAGGGGCTCTACTGCATCCGGCCATAGCAAATAGCCTTCAAGCGCTGCATAACGCGCCTGAACAACATTGGAACGTAGAAATGCTGGCGAGTATTGCGAATATGTCTAAATCTAACTACGCAGCAAAGTTCAAAGCCTGTGCAGGCGTAACTCCAATTAAATACCTAACGCAATGGCGCCTGCGTTGTGCCTGCACAGAAATAATCCAAAGCAACAAGCCATTAATTACCATTGCAAACCAATATGGTTACGAAACGGAAGCTTCTTTTTCAAAGGCCTTTAAAAGAGAGATTGGCGTATCTCCTTCACAAAAGCGCGTTCAAGCTAGGCCAGCGTAACGTAACACACCCCAGTTACTACCAGTGCAACTAACACGTTGAGCACCACCCCCTCTCTGGCCATAGTTTTTATGTCGAACTTTTCCGTTGAGTATGCAATGGCGTTAGGCGCTGTAGCTACTGGCAGCATAAAAGCGCAACTTGCGCTAATTGCCGCGGGGATCATCAACAACTTAGGATCTACGCCCACAGCCATACCCGCGGCCGCTAGAATTGGCATTAGTAGTGTAGATGTTGCCGTGTTAGAGGTAATTTCCGTCAAGAAGGTAACGAACAAGCAAATTCCAAGTACCAATAAAAGAACAGGAAGCGTAGAAAGTCCCGTTAGCCATGTTCCCATAAGAACACTTAAGCCCGATGACATAAATGCTTTGGCTATACAAATACCGCCGGCAAACAATAACAACATGCCCCACGGAATATCGTTTGCGGTTTTCCAATCAAGCAGTTTGTCGTTGTTTCCTTTTTCGTCTACTTCACCATTATCGTTTCCGCTGTTGGTAAAGAACATAGCGGCAACGCCCGCCACGGCAATAGTACTGTCACTTATCGTGCTTATGCCTATCCAAGCAGTCCAAAAAGGTCTGAAAATCCAAGCTAAAGCGACAGTGCCAAAAATAGCAAGAACTCGCTTCTCGGCTTTTGTCCATGTGCTTGGCACAGGTAAATCGATGTTCCCCACTTGTTTAATACCGCGCGCTAACCATAAGGCCATAATCGGTACGCCTAGTATTACGATTGGTACACCTGTTTTCATCCAGTCGATAAAGCTGTATTCAATACCTTGGGTCTCTTCATACACGCTCATAAAGATAATATTAGGTGGCGTCCCAATCGGTGTCCCTACCCCACCTAAGCTTGCCGAATAAGCGATACCAAGTATAAGCGCCACACCAAATCGCGGATTGTCTACTGCGTTGATAATAGCGATAGCCATTGGCAACATCATTAGGATTGTTGCCGTGTTACTAATCCACATACTGAGCACTGCAGTTGTTAACATGAAGCCCAGTACCAGCTTGAGCGGGCTGCCGCTGCCCGTTATACGCAACATGTAAATGGCGAAACGCTTGTGTAAGTTAGCGCGCTCCAACCCTTTTGAAAGCATGAAAGCAGCCATTAATAGAATGATAACGTGGCTTCCGAGAGCAGAGGCAGCTTCGCTGTGAGACAGCACACCAAATAGCGGGAATAGCGCGAAGGGTAAAAGTGAGGTAGCGGGAATGGGGAGCGCTTCAGTCACCCAGAGCACAGCGACAAATAGCGTAATTGCTGCGGTAAAAATGATCTCGCTGGGCTGGTTAATAGCCCACAATCCCAAGCCACATAATACTGAAGCGATAAAGGCAAATAGAATTATACTGTTTTTGCGTGTTGGCTTTCGTTGTAGAGTTTCTGAAGAAGGTTCAGAGTTTGTGTGCATTGCGCTTCCCGTTACTAATAGCTTTATTATAAGTGCTAGTTATTGCTCTTATATTTTCTATCAGTAATTAGCGGGAAACGCACTACGCTTTTGCGAAAAAAACGTGTTTTTAAGACGGTTTCTTTTATTTACTCTCGTCGTCTGACGAGATTCGGCTTGCAACTGCACCTGCTTGGCCTTTGTATTTAGCGTCCACTCGCGCGTTGTACGGTTTTTCAGCTGGCGCCGATAGCACCTCAAAGCTAAGTGCCCCTATTTTCATTTTAGGGCGAAGCGCCAGCGGTAACTTACCACTGTTGTAAAACTCAAGAACGATGTTGCCCGACCAGCCTGGATCTATTCGATGCGCGGTCACGTGAACCATTAAGCCCAAACGCGCAAGCGAAGAACGCCCGTCTAACCAACCTACGATGTTGTCAGGCAAGGTTACTGACTCGTGGGTAATGGCAAGCGCTAGCTCCCCAGGGTGTAGAAAGAAGGCTTTACCCTCTTCTAGTTCAATTTCATCGCTCATAACATGGTCGAGCGCTTCTTGAACCTGTGCTTTCGGCCCACTTAAATCGATAAACGGCGCTTGGTGATCTTCAAACACGCGAAATTTATTACCTAGGCGGATATCTACCGTTACACCACTTATTTGATCGTAGCTGGGTGTAGGGTCAATTTTAATTTTTCCATCTTGCAGATGTTGGTAGATATCGCGGTCGCACAAGCGCATGGTGTATTCCTCATTTCGTTAGGCCGCTATTATGCGTATGTCGCCGCATGCATTCAACTGCTCAAAGGCTTGTTTTATCTGCTTTTGCTCAATTTTCGTATAGTTTTATCAAATTTTAAATTTAAGCAATCGAACCTGACTATAATTCACCTTTACTACACCTGTCTGAATTTACCTATCCGTCGGGCATTCCTGATATTTGTTACCTAGATATTTCAAGCTAGTTACTCTTTACCAACAATGCCAATAGGGTTGCCCTTAATGTGTTTTACTGCCCCTTTGCGTGGCGCAACAGTAAGGGCCAATTGCATAGACAGGGCGCGAGCAGCCTCGCGATAACTTTCACTCAAGTCACTTTCAGGCGAGGTAATTAACAAAGGCGTGCCGGCATCGCCATGCTCGCGAATATGGATATCAAGCGGTAGCTGACCTAAAAGTGGCAGTCCGTGGCGTTCAGCAAGCGCCTCGCCCCCGTCTTTTGAAAACACATAGTCTTTGGTACCACAGGCTCCGCACTGGTAATAACTCATGTTTTCAATAAGCCCTAATACAGGTACGTTCACTTTTTCAAACATACTTATGCCTTTTTGAGCGTCGGCTAGTGCTAAGTCCTGCGGCGTTGTAACGACCACTGAAGCAGTCAGCGGTACTTGTTGCGCCATCGTCAGTTGGATATCGCCTGTACCTGGTGGCATATCTACAATCAAGTAGTCCAGCACGGGCCATAGGGTTTCATCTAATAACTGCTTTAATGCCCTGCT
>Ga0208468_1000130_pt1 | contig 25318 bp, 32 predicted proteins | sample DeeseametaMP0960_FD_184198 | JGI IMG/M metagenome (GOLD analysis project Ga0208468, IMG submission 184198) | Marine microbial communities from the Deep Indian Ocean - MP0960 (SPAdes) | ecosystem: Environmental > Aquatic > Marine > Oceanic | place: East of Madagascar, South Indian Ocean... | reverse complement strand
AGATGATGCATGTAGTGAAAACCTAGACATCATCTACTCTGATGAAAATGCTAACTACATAGTTGATTTTACAGAGGCTATTTTTATCATTACAACAAGTTTAGGTAAAGAGCTTTATCTTGATAGTCGCTTTAAAGACCTTGTTCAAAATGACTATATTCAAGCGGAGACTATGATTCTTGAAGCACTTCGTCGTGAGAAAAAACGCGACAGTAGAAGTGGTGGAGAAGAGCAGGCTATCACTCCTGAGTTGGTATCAAGATTTTCTCAAGCACACATAGTTCTTTTTAACAAACTCACTTATAATGCTTACTCAAGCATAGCTCAAAGAAAGTTTCAAACATATACTGAAATGTTTAAAAAACAGTACAACATCGACTACACAGAAGGAAGTAACTTCCAAAACTTCTTAAAAGTACAGGTTCTAAACTTTGCTCCAGAACTTGATGCTAGACGTATCAAAGATAAAGTAAGTGTTACTTTCTTTAACAAAATCACAGAGTACATAGTAGACACAGGTAAAACTGCAAAAAGTTTCACTGAGATTAAAATCTCTCTCTCAAAAGCCACTGTTACTTATATAAACGATATGATAAATCCTCTTATAGAAGAAGAACTACTAGTAAAAGAGCTTTTTAGAAAAAACATTACGCTTAATGTGGATGATAGTATCACAGATAAAAATGGTGTCATCACATACAAGGTTAATAGCTGTAAGTTCAAGCAAGTTGCCAAAATAACAGACTTTAGTGAAGATGGTCTTGTCTTTGACATACCTGATGTTTCATTTGATGATATTGCAGGGCATACAAAAGCAAAAGAGAGACTCCACGAAGTTATCAACTTCTTTAAAGAGCCAAAACTATTAGAGAGTTTTGATATCACTCCACCTAGAGGTATGCTTCTTTACGGACCTCCAGGAACAGGAAAAACTATGCTTGCAAAAGCATTTGCAAGAGAGGCTGAACTTCCTTTTATCTCTACAACTGGACTTGAGCTTTTAAGTTCTGCCAAAACAAAACAAATTTTTGCTAAAGCAAAAGAGTATGCACCAGCGATTATCTTTATCGATGAGATAGATACTCTTGGTAAGCGCGGCGAAGATAACAATAGAGAAGTGCCTATTAACAAACTTCTCTCTGAAATGGATGGTTTTTCAAGTAACAAAAATGAAAATATTTTTGTAATTGCTGCGACTAACTATAAAGAGAATATTGACGATGCTATTATCAGACCGGGTAGAATAGAGATACATATAGAGATAAATAACCTTGATAAAGATGCAAGAAAGTACTTTTTAGATGGTATTATAGAGAAAAAACCTACAAGTGGTGTGTTTGATATGAACGAGTTACTTATGTACACAGCAGGTATGACAGGTGCACAACTCGAACTAGTAGGAAAAGAGGCTGCATTTTACTGTCTTCGTCACTCTTTATCTGCTATAACACAAGAGATACTCATAGAGCAGATAAACGCCATTAAGTATGGAGAGAGACAGTCGTACATTTCTCCTGAGCAAACATTTAAAGAAACTGCTATCTATGAGTCTGGACGTGTTGTAATCTCGAAGATACTTATGCCTCATGTTCATATAGAACACATAAGCCTTACACCAAAAGATAATAACGAGCACTTTGTGGCACATGACTATAGTGATGTGCAAGAGAATATGACAGTTCAAGACTTTAAAAGTAAGATATGTATATCACTAGCTGGACGTATAGCGCAGATAAAACGCTTTGGTGACATTAGAGGTATAGATACAGGTGCTTCAAATGACATACAACAAGCAACTCATGATGCATATGCTGCCATAGCTCTTTACGGTATGGATAAAGAAGTAGGGTACATTAATATTAATGGTGTAGATGATGCAAAAAGAACACTTAGTCGTGCATCTGAACACTATCATCAATCAATAGATATTGCATTAAAGAGATGGATAAGTGAGGGTGAAAAAAGTGCAAGTGATTTGATAGATAAAAATTGGTCTATCATAGAAGATTTAGCAACTACTCTTTTAGATAAAGAGATTATTTATGCAGAGGAGTTAGATGAGATTTTATCTCTCTAACTCTTATATCTGCGTTTACACTACATTTGGAGCTGTTTCAGAATCCCACTTAGATATATGAAGTTTAAACCAGCTTTTAAAATCTTTTTCTAAAAAGCCTTTTACTTCTTTTGGACCTTTAAGAATTTTCCAACGCTCATGAAGGTCTTTGAGTTTTTTACGCATAGTATCATGGTCGCCTTTATGAACTGTTGCAAACTCATAGTCTGCTGTCTCCATCATAGCTTCTTCAGTTGCAAAGTGTACTTCTACATCTGCGATGAGTTCTTCAAAAAGTTCATCAATTTTATCAATGTCACGTGCTAAAACTGCATCATGAAACTTATTAACTATTTCAACTTCATCTTCATGAAGCATATTCATCATATCATTTTCAACTTGTGGAATTTCTCTTTGTTGTATTAACATTGTATCTCCGTTATAATTATCTTTATAAATTATTATATCAAAAAAGTTCTTAACCAGTACCTATTCGTTTTTTGTACCCATTAGCCAGTAAGCTATAGCTAAACAGACGATTACTACAGCTATAGTAAGTAAGTCTTCACTCTTTTCAGTGGAAAGAATATATAAGAATATTTCGTATCAAAGTAGCTATAGCGAATATTATAAATGTACCTATAGTTGGAGATGGTTTATCTCTTCGTGGGTTAACTCTATCGCTGTCCAAAGAACAAGTAAACTATCTAAAACTGTCAGTATCCCTTGCTCTATATCTAGGTCTGAAAAGAAGAGTAGGTAAGTATCGTAGGTAAATAAGCCAATGGCAAAAAATGTAACTAGGGATAAAGCACCTGCTAGAAAGTAGTTTATGTAAGAATTGAACTTCTTTAAATCTGTAAGGATATTTTTTTCTACTTTAGATAGAGATAAAATTTACCGAGTTCTTCTTCTCAATGTGTTTAAACACAAAGGTCCGAACACATGAGAATACTGAATTTACATAATGTATAGATAAACCATTCTTTTAGTTTTGTTGTGTTAATATCTTTAACCATATAAAATATAAAACAATAATTATCAGAAGGTAAGTAAGCATATGAATATTAATGAAATGAGTATCCTTTGTCTCTCTAGTGAAATAAGCCCATTATCCCTTATCCAAGAGTATACAGAGTCCTTATCTCTAAACATAGATAGTTTTACACAAGCTAAAGAGGCACTACTTGCTTCTAAAGAGATAAACTATGACTTAGTAGTAGTAGAGCATGAGTCTCCAAAAATTGATGCCTTAGAGTTTATACGAGCCTTTAGACATATGCATAGACAAACACCTATACTTGTACTGACAGATACTAATGATATTATGACACAAGAGAAGGCTATAAAAATAGGTGCATTTGATATTGTAGGTAAACCTGTAAGTCCTATACTCTTTCAAGCTAAACTTCAAAATGCACTTTTACTTACCAAAGCTGAGTATGTTTTAAAAGATAAAAAAGTTTTACTTCAAGAAGAGATAAAAAATGCGACAAATACTTACAAAGATAGTGAACATGAACTATTAGAGGTATTAGGTAAGTGTACTTTGTATAAAGAACATAAAGATGATGGACATAGTGTAAAGATTGCTTATTATGCTAAAGCACTTACAAGACTCTCTGGGCTTAATGAAAAGATTCAAGATGTAGCCTTTCATGCATGTCAAGTATATGACATAGGTAAGGTGGGTATAGCTGATAGCATACTGCTTAAAGAAGGTACACTTGATGAGAATGAGCGAGAAATTATGAAAAACCATTCTCGTATTGGTTTTGACCTATTAAAGTACACACAAAATGATTACTTAAAAGCAGGTGCTGTTATATCTTATAGTCATCATGAAAAGTTTGATGGTAGTGGTTATCCTATAGGACTAAAAGGGGAGACCATTCCTATCCTTGGTCGCATAGTTGCTCTAGTAGATGTCTTTGAAGCACTAACATCGGATAAGGCATATAAAAAAGCATGGAGTATAGAAGATGCATGCCAATTTCTTATACAAGAGAAGGGCAAACATTTTGATCCAACGCTTGTTGATTTATTCATAGAGAATTTGGACGAGATGAAGTCTATAAAAAATCAAGCTAATTGAGCTCTTTAAAGCTATACAAGGGTTAAGTTAGTTAGACTCTGTCAATTGGAATTAAAAACACTTAAAGGATTATGCATGAGCAAGTTAGAACTAAAGACACACATGAAGCTTTTAAAAGAGGCTAGGGGTTATATGAAGAATGTTAAACCATTAAGTGGTGCAGCATTAGATACTAAAGCGGGTAATGTTGTCTTAACAGAAGAGCACCTTGCTGAATGGCTTGGAGTGTTTTATGATGACCGTATTATGCTAGACGGTTGTAACAAAAGTAAAATAAAGTACTAAAGTAGTACTTTATCTATATCAGTTCTTTATAAATCTCTCTCTGATTTAGGAACAGGTATATAAATCTGGTACATCTTCCACCAGTTTGCGAGATCATGAGCCTCAGGTGCACTTTCATTGTGCACTATTCTTTCAAATGTTTCACTATCTAAGTCTTTAAGAGTAGTGTAAAGATCTTTTACACAGTCTATAGGATAGTCATACGAATCTGCGCACTCCTGTAGAGCATACTCAACTTCTTTACCTAATGACTCTAATACATAGGCATAAAGTTGACATGTTTTACGTAGTTGTATATCTCTGTTAGATGCACTCATAGTATATTTTCCTCAATTGTTTTTAGTCGTCGTTATGAAGTTGTCCAGAAAATTCAAAACCAAACTTCATTTTGTTAGCTATTTCTTCTTGTACTTCTTCTATAAGATCATCAGTTCGACCTTCTACCTGCTCTAAAAAGATGTCTCTTGCACGTTCACGTTTAAAAGTTTCTATCTTATAAGCTTTATCTGCACCATGTTCTTTTATGAACTCTTCAATAGTATCTTCCCAAATGAAAGTAAGTTCATGCTCTAGAGAGTCTGGCTCGCCTGTTTCAGGAGAAGTAAAACTAAATGCTACATTCTCTTCGTAAGTTATAACCTCAAACATTTGTGGATTAGCTTGAGCTATTGTGTCATTATTTGTCATTATGGCCTCTATTATTAGTAAAATATTAATTATTTTAAAGTTATAACTAAATTAGCTGTAAGTTAGATAAAATTTTATACTACTCCAACTTATGAAGACTTAGGAAAACTCTTTCTCTAGTTTTTCTATGCGTTCTACTTCTCTAGGATGAGTAAGTGTTTCCGTTAGGTATACCCAAAAAACACCTGCTGCTTCTACAACTTCTAACCACTCTTCATCATTAAGTATATCTTGGGGGTCTTGGCTTGGTTCATCATAAAAATTTGCAAGGTCATGAAAGGTACTCGCTTTTAGTGCCTCTATCTCTGACACATTACCTGCTTGAATGGCTTTTTCATAACCCTTATAGAGTCCTAAGTTGTCAAAGTATGCTGAGGTACACTGTTCATATGAAGATGGCCATTTCTCTGAATTATTGACCCATGAAAGTTCTTGAAATTTTAAAGAAGAAAAATCAAATATACAGTTAATCCAGTAAAGTCTCCATCTCTGTTTTAGTTCTACATCACTAATATCTGCTTGTGCTAACATTTCTATCCCTATATTTAGTTCTTTTAGACCCATATTTTAACATAAAAGCAGAATTTGAGCTAAATAAGTATAAAATTACGCAAATAAAAGGCTTATTATATGTATAAGAAAGAGCAATTAAGTATTCAAACTCAACTCACTCAAGAACTTGCCTTCGTTAATACTTATATTGATAAGGTAGAATCATACTCTGCTATCACTGCCCCTGAAAGCTCTTTAGGAACCATTTTAAGTGAGCAAACTCCCTCAGACCTAGAACTAAAGCGTTCTTATGTTAAAAAGAGAAAACTGCTACTATTTTTAGGAAAACTTCCTGATGTAAAGTCTTTTTTATGTACTAGCTGCAAAGAAATCATAGACCTTGAGCGTCTTCTTTTAATGCCAAAAGCTAGTTACTGTACAACTTGTGCTAGTAACTAAGGGTCTATCTTAATGAATTTTAATCGTGTTCACATAGAAATTACCAATATCTGTGGTTTAGCTTGTAGTTTTTGTCCTCCAAAACTCCAACCTACCAAAACAATGTCTTTAGAGTTTTTTGAAAAAGTACTTTTAGAACTACAGCCCTATACTAAATCTCTTGCTTTTCATGTTATGGGTGATCCTTTAACACTCTCCAACCTTTTTGAGTACCTAGAACTTGCAAAGAAGCATGGTTTTGTAGTTGAGCTTACTACGAGTGGTTATTACCTTAAAAGCACAGCTATGGAAGTTCTGTTTCATCCTGCTGTTAGACAGTTAAACATCTCACTTAACAGTTATAACAAAAATCCTCTGAGTCTTAGTTTTCTTGAGTATATGGATGGTGTACTTAACGCTTGTAAAAGTAAGTTAGAAAATTATCCAAAACCCTTTATAAACCTAAGAGTGTGGAATCTTGATGATATTTTGAGTGAGGCTGCGTTTAACGACTTACTCTTTAGCACTATGGAGAATTTTTTTGATACTAAAATAGATCTTGACGCTATTTATAAAGATAAGGTAAAGTCACTAAGACTCGCTTCAAAAGTGCTACTAAACTTTGATAACTATTTCCAGTGGCCTTCACTCAAAAGTACACATGATAGTGATGCAACTTGTTATGCTCTTAAATCTCACATAGGGATACTAGCGGATGGAACTGTTGTACCATGTTGTCTTGATGGTGAGGGTGTTATAAACCTTGGAAATATGTATGAGACTTCTCTACCAGACATTCTAGGTTCAAACAGAGCACAAAATATGATAGAGGGTTTTAAACATGCAAAAGCAGTAGAAGAGCTTTGCCGAAAATGTAGCTACAAAGACCGTTTTATAAAATAGTTTTTAGCCCTTTCTATGGTATTCGTCCGTATGTTTAAAACTTATTCCCTCAAAGTCAATACTAGATAACTTCTCTTTAAGTTCTTCATTTATGAGAATAAGTCCTGGGATATTATGAAGTCTAAAGAGCTCTAGTCCTTTTGTCTTTTTCTCATCTATAAAAAACTGCGAGATAAAGGGTTTGCCAAGGGCATTATCTTCAAAAACACTAGTCTCTAAGTTTATGCAGGGGATAATGTCAGTGACTATAGCTAAGAAGTACTCTACAAGTACTTCTTTCGTATCTTCATTTATGATATTTACAGGATAATACTCAATGTTATCTACACCAAACTCATCTAATGCGGACTTCATTTTATGAGAAAACAGAGGTACTCCAGGGTTGATGATATCTGTATAAACTATTTTTTCATCCTCATCAATCTCAGCTTGCATCTCTATAGGTAAATAATCAAACTGTGGTTTTTTACCCATAATAGTCTCAATAAGATCAATCTCATCAGGAAGCTCTAGGTAGGGTGCATAACGATTAGGGGATATTTCGTCAAATATATAGTACTGCATAAAAAACCTTTTAAGTTAATTGTAGGTTACGTATAAAGTTACCTGCAATAGTTTTGCTTTTTGCTAAAAACTGGTTTGCTATTTGTGGATGATAAATACTATTTAATGTCTCATTAAAGAGTTTTAACCACTGCTCAAATGCTTTTACACTTAGTCTCTCCTTAAACTCTATATGAGGGGCAAAAGGACTACTCTTGTACTCTTTTTCACCAAGTGCTAAAGAAGCCCAAAAGTTTGTTAAAAGTTCAATATGTGCTTTCCACTTTTGCTCTTTTAAATCTTTACCGAGTATATCTATAAAAATTGGCCCTATTAAATCATCTTTTAAAACTCTTGTATAAAAACCAAGAACTAATTTATTTAGATTTTTCTTTGTTACTTCTTTGTCTAGCATAGTGTGTATTTAACCTTTAATAAGTTCTTTTATTATTTGAAAGTATATCTTTTTTCTTCAAAGTATGACAGTTCTTTACCCTGCATTATATGAGATAAATGAAAATGTGATAGACCAAAAGAGAAGTATTTTGTATCATAGTGAGCAAATGTAGTTGATTTTATTTTTTTGAATAGTCCTACAGCATTGAAATCCCCTATAAAACGTAGGAAAAATATCAGAGATAAAAACCATCCAGCATACATTACTTCTGTAAAATAAGGCATAGTGTTTGAGCTTTGAAAGTTTAAGAGATAAGTAAGAAGTGTAAAACAGAGTACAAGAAAGCCTACATCTGCTGTAAGAGATTTTCCAGGACTAAGTAAGGCTTTTGCATTTTTTGTTGGTATAACCTTATCTAAACCGACGGTACCACCAAGTACCCAGTATATATGAAACACTCCTGCAATTGTTAATGTGCTCATGGTGAGTAGGACAATGAAATTCATATACTAGCCTTGGATGTCTGTAAGAATTTGATAAGACCAAGGGCTGCCTGTTTTCCTTGTCCCATGACTCCTGTCAAAAGGTAACCACCAGTAGGTGCTTCCCAATCTAACATTTCACCAATGCAAAATACACTAGGAAATTCTTTGAGCATTAGATGTTCATCCAAGTTAGTAAAGCATAATCCTCCAGCTGTACTTATAGCCTCTTTAAGAGGTCGAGACGATTCTAGTGTTAAGGGAAATTTTTTGAGTGTTGAAGCTACTAAAGCTGCTTCATTTAACATCTCTTTTGTTAAAACCTCTCGAAGTAAAGAAGCACTAACTCCGGTTAATCCTAATCGTTTCCAAAAGGCACTTAGACTTAGTTTACCGCGTGTTTTACTCAAGTCTTGGACTAATTTATCTTCACAACGGTGAGGAAAAAGATCTAAGTAAACAGTAAATGGAGCATTCTCTTGTATTTGTTCTCTGATATATTTGGAATTTGTATAGATTAAACTACCTTCAACACCATTATCATTTACTAAAAGTTCACCTAGTTTAGACTGTGTTTTACCATGTATATCTGTAAAGCTGAGTTCTATATTTTTTAAAGGAGTGCCTGAGAACTTCTCTTTAAAAACTTCAGACCAAGAGACATTAAAACCCATATTGGCTGGTTTAAGTGGGCTTATGTTTAGGTCTTTATCCTCGAGTATTTTAACCCAAGCACCTGTTGAGCCAAGAGAGGGCCATGAGGCACCTCCTAGTGCTAAAATGACCCCATCAAAGGAGTAGTCTTTGCGACCATCCGGTGTTTGGAATTGCCAGATGTTTTTTTCCCATGAGACTAAAGAATGTTTCATTTTAAACACAGTACCATTTTCTTTAAGTTGATGTAACCAAGTACGAAGAAGGGGTGCTGCTTTTTTGTCTAGTGGGTAGACTTTTCCTGACGAGCCTATAAAAGTCTCAAAACCAAGGTTTTGTGCCCATAAACGCATAGCATTTGGGCTAAAGAGTTCAAGAGCAGGTGCTAAAGAAGACTCTGCTTCAAAATAACGAGACGAAAAAAGGCTAAACTCTTCGCCGTGAGTAAGGTTTAAACCACCTTTTCCTGCCCGTAAAAACTTACGTGCAGCAGAAGGCATGGAGTCAAAGACAGTAGGAGCATAACCCGCTTCTGACAACACTTGTGCTGCCATCAGTCCAGCAGGACCAGCCCCAATAATAGCAATATTATTTAAGTTTTTCAATGAATACTACTTTGAGGTAATTACCCTCTTGAAACTTATCTAAAACCCTAAAATCTTTTGGTAGGGAAAAGCGTTCTTTAATTTTATACTTTCCATTTAACTCTTTAAATGCTCTTGATATAAAGTCGCTAAAAGTCATCATACTAAAGTTTGCAGAGTTAGTAGAGGCTACTATAATCCCACCCCTATTTGTGATTTGTATAGCTTCTTTTAAAAGGTTTACATAATCCTTTGAGGCGGAAAAAGTGCGTTTTTTAGACCTAGCAAAACTTGGTGGGTCTAAAACAACAATATCAAAGAGGAGGTTTTTTTTCACGGCGTATTTAAAGTAGTTAAAGACATCATCGACTATGATGTCTTGTTTGTCTACATCAATTTCATTCACTTCAAACTGCTCTGTAGTTTTAGGTAGGCTGCGCTTAGCAAGGTCAACACTTGTGGTTTTAGTAGAACCTCCAAGTGCTGCAAAAATAGAGAAAGCACCTGTATATGAAAAAGTATTTAAAACACTTTTCCCTTTTGCATACTTATCTCTAATTGTCTTTCTAACATCTCTTTGGTCTAAAAAGACACCAACCATTGCTCCATCATCTAGGTAAACTGCAAAGTTAGTTCCATTTTCTTTAACGAGTAGAGGGGAGGGGGCTTGTTTTCCACAAATAAAATCATCTTTTTCGTTTAGGTACTTGCCCTTAGAATCAAAGCGTTTTTTCTGATAAATGCCTTTGTACTCAGTACTTGCTTGTAATGCTTCTAGTATGTCAGATTTGAACTCATAGATACCTAAACTATACCATGTCAGTAAATAGTAACCATCAAAATAGTCTATAGTTAAACCACCAAGTCCATCACCTTCACCATTGAGAACTCTAAATGCAGTAGTATTTTCATTTTCAAAGAATTCTTTTCTATACTCTAGAGCAGACTTGATTTTTTTAGTAAAAAAAGCTGCATTTATTTTTTCATCTTTTTTAGAAGAGAGAACCCAACCATAACCCTTGTTTTGTATACCATGATAAGCTTTGAGGATAAACTTTCCACTCTCATCTACAAGGTTTAGGACTGCGCCTTCTTCTTTTACCTTATCCCAACTAAGTATGGACTCTTGAGCGATGAGTGGATAACCCTCTTTATATACTCTTATAAATTCTTCTTTTATTACTACGTCTATCTCTTTTGCCATATAAAGTTATCCTCTTACTTAAGATCTTGAATAAGTGCTTTTTCTTCTTCTACTGAAAGAAAACACCACTTTGAACTCTCTATATCGAGTTTAAAACTACCAATACTGACTCGTTTGAGGTCGAGTACTTTTAAAGGTGTTCCAAATTTATTGTCTTTCATGGCTCCAAAAAGACGGCGTATATGTCGGTTTTTACCCTCATTTATCTGTATACGGAGTTTTGTTTTTGCACCACCCATACCTATCTTCTCAACGACAAGTGCTTTGAGTAAATCATCTTTACTTTTGACTCCGTGTTTAGCCTGTGCTATATGCTCATCCGTTACAAAACCACGAACCCAAATCTCATATATCTTGATACAGTTTCCCGGTTTTGTCAATAAATTATTGATTTGTCCATCTTGTGTAAATAGTAAAAGTCCCTTAGACTCTAAATCAAGGCGTCCAATAGGCATCCATCCATCTTCATATACCCAATCAGGTAAAAGGTCATAAACAGTTTTGCGTCCTAAATCATCAGAGCGTGTAACTAGATAACCCTTAGGTTTGTTAAGTGCAAATAATAGTTTGGAGTCGTTATTTGTACTGTTCATGAGAGACTCGTCCTTTTTAATAGAATTATAGCTAATTTACAAAATTTCTTGAACTGTATATCGTTGTAATTCATTCTTTTCAAATAGCCACTCTTTTGTACTTAAGTTCTCTAAAAATGTTTTATCGTGAGTTATGAAGAGTAGGGCACCACCGTACTCTTGTAAAGCAGATTCTAGTAAGACTATGGATTCTAAGTCCATATGGTTTGTAGGTTCATCGAGAATAATTAAAGAGGGTTGTTTCAAAAGTCCTTGTGCGATGAGTAGTTTCCTCATCTCACCTGGACTTGGAACAGTACTGTTTAGTAGTGCTTTAGCATCAGAGCCTAAACGCTGTACAAGGGTAAAAAGTTCACCCTTCATTTCGCTGTCTAAGTCGCCAACTTCTTCAAACAAAACTTCTGCTTGTGTATCTGTTATCTCTTGGGCTATGTAGAGAAAATCATGCTCAAAATCTACAGTTTCCATAAAGTAACGTATAAAAGTACTTTTTCCTACACCATTCTCACCACTTATTCCAATCTTGTCACCAACATCTACTGATAATCTAGGAAAACAGAGTTGTGTAGACTCAAATAGTACTATACATGAGAGTTCAAGTACTATGGGAAAGTTGTGTTTAGCAATTTTTCCTTCAAACTTGATACCTGTTGCATACTCTTTTGAGAGTTTATCCATGTTTTCACTAAGTTGGCGTTGCTTCGTAACTGTACGCTGGAGTACCTGTCCATCATTTTTATCTTTACCAGTTAAAATAGCACCGTTTATCTTCTCTTTCATTGAGCTATCATGTCTACTCACACCTTTTTTAGAAAAGCGTTTTTTGGCAAGAGAGACTTTTTCTCTTTGGACTTGAACAGCCTTGCCCAGTTTTTTGAGTTCATGTTCTTGGTCAAAGAGTACTTTTTTCTTGTGAGAGAGATTTTCGTCGTAGGCTTGTTGTGCTAAAGTAAACTTTGATCTGTACTTTAAAACTTCACCCGCTTTAATCATAATAGTATGTTGTGAAAGTGAGTCGAGTAGGGTTCTATCATGGCTGACTAAGATACCAACACCTTTATAACTATGTAAAGCTTCAACTACAATGGCTTGTGAGTGTTGGTCAAGGTGGTTAGTTGGCTCATCTACCATTAGTACATCACTCTCAGCTGCAAGAGCAACTGCTAGTTGTAGGCGTTTGCGTTCACCATGGCTGAGAACTTCCCATGTACCTAACCACTCATCTTTAACGTGTAAAAGGTCTCTGAGCTTATAAGCTTCTTTTGTATAAGTCATCATAAACTCCTCAAGTTCTAAAGGGGCAAACTCTGTGTTTTGAGCACAGTAAACTACAAGTGTGTTTCCAGTTATCATGCCTTTTTCGGATTTGAGTTCTTTTGAGATGAGTTTGAGAAGTGTACTTTTTCCAGAACCATTTATCCCCGTTACAGCACTCCATCCTTCTTCAAAGTCTAAGTTTATACCCTGAAAGATAGGTTGGGCTGCACTAGAGTACTTGTAGTAGAGGTCTCGTATCTTTACACTATTCATATTAAACTTTTTTTGATGTGTCGTAAACTAACTCATAGTAGTGGTTGTCATTAAATTCAAACTCTTGTATAACTGTGAGTCCGAGTTTTTTAGTATGTGCTGCATACGACCGTGGGTTGATTTTGTTTACAAATGTAACTAAAATAGGGTACCTTTTTGACATATGCTCTCGTGAGAAATCAAAAATACTTTCTAAAACACCAGATCCTCTTACACTTTTATCTATACAAACAGGGCCATATTGGTAAGAGTTATCTACACTTAATTCTTGACCTAAGTAGTTCAAGTTTTTTAAGTCTTTTACCATAAACCTAAACATTGGCCATATTGACCAAAATTGCCAAGATGCAGCCATTACATATGCTACAACTTGATCATCTTTTTTTGCTATAAAAAGGCCTTGTTCTTTGTTTATAAGATCAGATAACTGCTCTTTTGTAAAAGCTGTTGTCACAAAACCATCTTTTTTATCAGCCTCTAAAATAGAATCAACTTGATATCTATAGTGAAGTTCTAAAACCTTATCTATATCACAAAGTTCTGCTATCTTAAATGTCATGTTTATACGTTCTTTACTTTAGGGAGACAGTTGTAAGTTGTTTTAATCCATGAGTCAAACTTCTCACCTTTTTCAAACTTCATTACATCATTCATCTCAGGGTTTAGTTTTTTCAAGTGTTCTTTACAAAGATTTAAATTTAAACTTTCCATACTTTTATCAGTTTTTATTTGTAAAAATATTTTTGTAAAGTCTTCTAGTTTATAACCAATGTTCTTTTTACCAAGTATTATAGCTTTACCGTTTTTTTGTAGTTTTAAAACTTTTGCAGCTTTAAACGCTTCTTGTTTCACTTTAAAAACTTTATCAAACAGAGCCAACTTCATAATCACTTCTCTCGACTCTGGACAGTCATACTTTTTTAACTCAGTTAATGCTTTTAGACGAGCTTTATAGTCAGACTTTAAAGATGCTTGTTTGATTAACTCTTTTATATTCTTAGGTGTTTCTTGTAGTAGTGCCATTATTTTTTAAAACCATCAATAACACTATCAAGTGTTATTTTCTCTTCAATAACATCACAAGTGATCTTTTTACTCTCTAGTTCTTTTATAATCATTAACATAAATGCCTCAAAGGTATGATGAAGAGCAGGGCTTAAACCTACTTCTTTACCTGTAGTCCCAGGAACTATGGCTAAAAGACTTACTTTAGGAAGTTTATCTCCTCTACTTTCTAGCATGTTAAGACATCCTAAAACACCCATATCTGTAGAAGCTTCATCAGGACTCTCGTTAGTACCTAAACTACGAAATTTATCCATAGGAAACCTATAGAGTGCACCTGGATCATCTTCAATCCCTATAACATCAAGGACAAATATTTCTTCATAGCCCATTAAGATATTTAATAAGTTCATTCCCTCAACATCACCATGGATGATATCTACACTCGGGCTAAAACTGTAGTTTAATTCTAGGTACTTACTCGCATATAAAGCGATACCTTCATCTTTTTGTGATACATTTCCGTTACTTAAAATAGCAAATTGTTTTTTATTCATATTCGAATTTTAGCTAAATTTTCTAATAAGGAAATAAAGGAACAAGTGTAAAAGAAAATTAAGACGAACAGCTAATATGAGATATTCCTGCAACCTCAAAAAACTCAGACGGTTTGAGTCTATAATATTTATTTTCTATCTCTTTGGACTGCTCGGTATATGGGTTTATCATGATTTCTTGCATCTCTTTAATGAGAGAATAATCACCCGTTGTTGCTTGTTGGTATGCTGGGACTAAAAACCACTCTCGTAAAGAGTACTTTGGATTCACTAGTTTCATCTCATTTGAGCATGTTTCTCTTGATTTTGCATCACTTACATCGATAAGAATATTCCACATTTTAAGCCATGTGGACCAACTTTTGAGAGTTGCTTCACTGAGTTGCTTTTTGTAGAAGCTTTTTTTAAGAGCTTCGATGTCTTCTGGTAGTGCTGAAAGCTCACGAAAGAAAATAGTATAATCAACAGAAGTCTCTAGCATAAGTCCTTTGAGTTCTTTAAACAGACCTTCATCAAAAGTACTAAGTCCAAGTTTTTGCGCCCACATCTTTTGCATCTCTGTTTGCATAACTTTTGCGAACTCATTTCGAATCTCGTTGAGTTTTGCTAAAGAGTCCTCATTCGCTTTAAGTAAAGGTGCTAAAGCCACACAAAACACATGAAAGTTTTTCTCTGCTGCATTAGGCTGGTTAAAAAACGAGAAGTGCTTTCCTCCACCAGTCCATGGCTGATAATCAGGGTCAAACACATCCGTGAATCCAAAAGGACCATAGTCAAGTGTAAAACCTCCTGCGGCACAATTGTCACTGTTGAAGTTTCCTTGGCAGTACCCAACACGAATCCAGTTTGCCACAAGTGATGTAAGGCGACCTCTAAATTCGCTTGCGAGTAAGAGTAGTTTTTCTGAAAGCGTTAAGTTTTTATCTATAGTATCACTGTACTCACGGTCAATAAGATGAAGTACTATCATCTCTAACTCTTGCATCGCGTTAGGGTGCTCATTTTTACGGGCACGACGACCAAAAAGTTCGACTTGACCCACACGGATAAATGAAGGGGCAACTCTTGTTGAGATAGCCACAGCTTCTTCTATCATCACTTCAGGGTCTTTAGAATACGAACCTTCTTTGTACCATGGGCGATTCACTGTTTCTACATTTGAAGTATATAAAGATAAAGAACGTGATGTAGCAATCCGAAGTGCATGCATATGCTCTTGCGCTAAAAACTCACGGATACTTGAACGTAAAACTGCACGACCATCTGCACCACGGCAGTATGGAGTTTTACCACCACCTTTAAGTTGCATCTCCCAGCGTTTACCATTTATCACACCCTCATAAACAGACATTGCACGACCATCACCATATCCATTTCCAGTTCCAAAAGGGCACTGCTGGTAGTACTCGGTTCCATAGATAGAAAGAGCATAACCACATGCCCAACCGAGTTTATTCATTGGTTTTGGTACCTGAGACATATCGCCTGAGAACATACGGACGAAATCATCTGACTGTGCTAGACTATCAGAAAAACCAAGTTCATTAAAAAAATTCTTACTGTGTGCGATGTAGACTGGGTCCTCTATTGGTGTAGGCTTAACTGGAACATAGTGTCCAGAGAAAACTTCTCTTGGTGCATAATCAACACCGTCTTGCGATGCATCTGGGTCACGGTTAAGTGCATTCATTAACGAGTAGTCTGCTAGTTGTGCTAGATCATTAAGTGTTTGCACCGTTACTGAGTTTTCTTTTTTTTCTTTCATATGTCTTCCTTACTTTTAAAAACAATACTATTAATATTCTATCTATAACAAATAATTTTTAAAAATTATACACTTCTTTTTTATGTTCAAACTTATTAAAATTAAGATTATAATTATTTTGTAGTCTTTTTCTTATATTTACTATCTTTGAATTTATTTGTACCAAGTTCACTAGAAGCAATTAATTCTCCAAGCTATTTTAGTTTAGTCTTCTCTTGTACTGCAGAAATGACCCAATGTATGGAATGTTTTTATACGATGGTTCACCATGCTTTTACATTATTTTTAAATTTACTTTCAAAATCACTTGGTAATTTTAGGTCTTTTTTAAAAGCATAAGCATAGGGTTTATTCTCAGTTCTATTTTTAAAAATAGTAATCCCTGCTTCTTGCATAAGTCCTGCATTTGTTAACTTTTCAATTTTTTCTATATTAACAGGACTCCAAACACTTTCTTTTTTTCGTGGCATAAACCTTATCTGACAAGAATGTTTATCTAAAGACTTTCGCACACCATCAATCACCCAAAACAAAGGGCTTGATCAACCGACTCAGACCAAGTCATACTTGGATAACCACTTTTGATTTTATAAAAACCAACAAATAACTCTGTTTCTTCATTATGATTATTATCTAACCATTCTCTAAATAGTGTTTGTGTTGAAAAAAATGTAGGTTCATTCATATTGATAATTCTTTATATTGAGTTTTTAACTTTTTCTTTCAGCAAGCTTAAAATCTGTTTTTTTAGTTGGTATATAATGTTTGACTTCAGTGATAAGAGCATTCACTGCTAGTACTTGTTAGAAATTTTTTACAGCTAGACACTCTCTTCTATCATGTCAAAAGCATCATCTATATATTCCATTTGTTTTGGATCTAGTTTTTCTCGAAGGTACTGAGGAATATTAATTTGGAATTCATCCATTATTGTTGGTTTAGATTTTGTTAACAATTCAATCATTCTATCACTAATTAATGATGATGAATCAATTTAATATAACTTTAAATAACACTTTTACCTGTAAATTATTGAGATATTTTGATTTTGCAGTGTGTTAATTCTTAAAGAAAAAGAGCATTTATGAGCATTATGATCATATATCCATTAAAAGAATCTAAATGAGCTTAAATTATGGAGTATATAAATATGACAAAATGCAATACTTTATGTACTCATTAGTTATTTACACTACTATACACAAAATAAATGATTACTCCATTCCAAAGGATACTAGATGATAGAGAGATTTTACCTCAAAGACTACCTTAGTTTTAAAGAAGCAGAACTAAACTTAGAGACTGGGCTTGTAGTGTTTACAGGACCTAGTGGTAGTGGAAAGTCTATCCTTATGGAGTCTATACTCTCATCTTTAGGAGCTGCTACTTGTGACGCTGCTTTGTGTGAGTCTAGTGTTACTTGGAACATCAACGAAGAGAGTTCGGGCATAGAGAATGATGACATAAATGTCTTTAAACACATTAAAAAAGGGAACTCTCGTTACTTTGTAAATAACCAAAGTCTATCTCGTAAGGCTATAGGTGGTGTTGCTTCTGATTATCTAAGACACTTAAGCCTAAAAGACTTTAGTGACTTTGAGAATGAAAACCTGCTTGGTATTTTAGATGACCGTATCGCTTCAAAGTCTAAAAAAATCCTGACACTCAAAGAGAAGTACAAAAAAAGTTTTGTTGAGTACTCTGAGGTAAAAAAAGAGTTAGTGAAGATAGAAGAAGAAGAGAGAAAGATAGTAGAACTAAAAGAGTTTGCTGCATTTGAGATAAAAAAGATAGAAGACATCAACCCAAGTGAGGGTGAAGATGAAGAATTAATTATTATAAAAAAAGAACTCTCTAAAAAAGAGAAAGTTTTGGAGTCTTTAGAGGCTGCCATGGAAATTTTCACTCATGAACATCTTGCTATTTCTACACTAGATACTCTTGGTGTAGATACTGCTTTTTTTGATGATGCTATGAACGAGCTACGTGCACACTTTGACTCTGCAACTGAGAGATTTTCTGCTTTGGATGAAGTAGACATAGAAGAAGTACTTAACCGCATAGAAGAGATAAGCGGACTTAAACGCAGGTATGGAAGTGTGACCGAAGCTATAAGTTACAAAGAACAGAAAAAACTAGAACTAGCGAAGTATGAAAACATAGAGATAGCAAAGAGTGACTTACAAAACAGATACAACATCTTAAGTGAACTTGTTGAGAGTTTAGGCATGCAGCTAAGTGACCTAAGAGAAAAAGGGTTAAGTCATTTCACAAAAGCACTCAATGCTTATTTAAAAGACCTCTATCTTCGTGAGGCTTCCATCACCCTTGAAAAAGAGGAGTATTCACTCTCTGGTTGTGACCTTTTAAGCGTCAAACTAAACAACACGGCACTCGCAAAGATAAGTACGGGAGAATTTAACCGTCTGCGTTTAGCCATCCTAGCACTCAAATCTGAGTTTATGAGTAAGAATGGTGGTGTGTTAATGCTAGATGAGATAGATGCAAATTTAAGTGGTGAAGAGTCTATGTCTGTGGCAAAAGTACTGCGTAAACTTTCAGCTCATTTTCAGATATTTGTCATATCTCATCAGCCACAACTAACTTCTATGGGAAATCAGCACTTTTTAGTCTATAAAGATGGTACTATTTCAAAAGCAAAAGAGTTAAACTTTGATGAGAGAGTAGATGAGATCGCACGAATTATAAGTGGTGAAAACATCTCCAATGAAGCCAAGAAGTTTGCTCGTGAATTACTAGAGGCACATAAATGATTATAGATACACACATACATTTAGATGATGAGCGTTACAATGAAGACTTAGAGACTGTTTTAGAGCGTGCAAGAGAGGGTGGAGTAGAGCGCTTTATCATCCCTGGTGCTGACACTACTACACTTGATAAGGCTGTAAAAATTGCAGAAGCACATGCTGATATATATTTCTCAGTAGGTGTTCATCCTTATGATAAAGCACAGTTTGATGCTCTTGATTTTGAGAAGTATGTTGGACATGAAAAGTGTGTTGCTATCGGTGAATGTGGACTTGACTATTTTAGACTCGAAGGTACAGAAGAAGAGATTTTAGCAAATAAGACAGAACAAAAAAGAGTCTTTCGTGCACAGATAGAGTTAGCAAAAAAGTATAAAAAGCCACTTATAGTTCATGTAAGAGATGCTTCTCGTGACTCAAAAGAGTTGATGCTTGACGCAAATGTTGGCGAAGTAGGGGGAGTGCTTCACTGTTTTAACGCAGATGAAGAGCTTTTAAGCCTTGCAAATGAAGGTTTTTACTTTGGTATAGGTGGTGTTTTGACATTTAAAAATGCTAAAAAACTTGTAAATGTTTTACCTAAGATTCCGCGTGAAAAGCTCATTATCGAAACTGATGGACCATATCTTACTCCTGTGCCTCATCGAGGAGAGCGCAATGAGCCTTTTTATACTACCTTTGTAGCTCAAAAGATGTCTGAACTCTTAGAAGTTCCACTGGAAAATATAAAAGATTTAACTACAGAGAATGCTCAAAAACTCTTCTCTATTTAGGTGTTTATAATAGGTTAATAATAATTTGGATAAAATCTATTTAAATTAAAATAAAAAGTTATATATGTATAAATATTTTTTAACACTTCTTTTTCCTTTGTTTCTTTTTGCAAACTTGAACTATGAGTCTAATTTCAACAAAGAATTAGCACTTTTAGACTCTTTTGACATAGAACCATCTTTTCTTTATGACCCCATAATGAATCAAATGCGTACAAAAAACAGTTCTATTAAAAAAAGTAAGTATTTTTTTAAAACTATGGATAATGCATATGTCTTTATACCTGCTATTAAAAATACTCTTACAAAATACAATGTACCCCAGGAATTTCTCTACCTCGCTATGGCTGAGTCAAACTTTAAAACAAGAGCATACTCTCCTAAAAGAGCCGCAGGACTTTGGCAGTTTATGCCAAAAACTGGACGTATCTATAACCTCAAGATAGACGAGTATGTTGACGAGAGAAGAGACTTAATTAAGTCAACTGAAGCAGCTGCAAAGTATCTCTCTTCGCTTCATAAGCATTTTGGAAAGTGGTACTTAGCAGCCATTGCTTACAACTGTGGTGGAGGAAGGCTCAATTATGCTATAAAAAAAGCGGGTAGTGATAAGCTTTCTGTTTTACTTGATTCAGATAAAAAGTACATTCCAAGAGAGAGTCGTAATTATATAAGAAAGATTGTTGCTTTAGCTCTTATTGGAACGGATGAGCAACATCTTTTATCTAGTGAGTATGAGCACCTCTTAAACCGTGCAAATGCTTACTCTATTTCTACTGTAAAGATTTCAAGTGGTGAGTCGCTTAAGCGTGTAGCAAAACTAATAGAGATGCCACTGGGAGACTTAAAAAACTTAAACAGACATCTAAAGTATGATTTTGTGCCTCCTTATGCAAAGACATATGATATTTATATTCCCTACATTAAGTTAGCGGACTTTAAACGCAAATACTACAAAGCACCTATGCAAAACATCTACAAAATTCATTTAGTCACAAGTGGAGACAACCTTTCATACATTGGAAATAAGTATGGTGTTTCATATAAAGTCATCAAAGACTTTAATAATCTTAAAAACAACAACTTAAGATTAAAACAAAAACTCATCATACCCATAGTAAAATCTAATCATAGAAAAAAACTCAATACAAGAAACTACTATATGGTAAAACGAGGAGACTCACTTGAATCAATATCACATGCATATAAAGTCACTATAAAAAACCTTAAGTCTCAAAATAAAATAAAGGGCTCACTTATCAAAATTGGTGAGAGGTTAAAGATCTATGAGTAAACTCTATATAGTTGCCTTCATTGTATTTACACTACTTGTAAGTGCTTGTAGTACTAGAGGAAAGGGTGTATATAAACACACAACATACTCTGAATATAAGTCATACTCATATGATAAGTTAGTGCATAGTGCAACTGTGGATAAAAAAAACTATTCGCACCCTACTATGAGACCCTATATTATTCGTGGAATTAAGTATTATCCAACTGTTGTGAGTGTTGGAGATAGTTTTAAAGGAAATGCCTCATGGTATGGCCCTGACTTTCACGGTAAACTTACATCAAACGGTGAGACTTACAATATGTACGGTATGACAGCAGCACATAAAACACTACCGATGAACACTATCGTAAAAGTAACAAACCGTAGAAATGGTCTAACTACCGTAGTACGTATTAACGACAGAGGTCCATTTATTGCTACTAGAATCATAGATCTCTCAAACAAAGCGGCACATGAGATAGATATGGTAGGACGAGGGACAGCACCTATAACTCTAGAGATTTTAGGATTTGAGACAAAGGGTAAGAAAAGAATTCCTAGTAAAAAAGAGATGAAAAAATCTCCACAAAAAAAGTCTATTGGCAATTTTTCCTTACAAATCGCATCTTTTTCTAAAATAGCGGGAGCTTTGGTTACACAAGAGAAGTACGACCATACAGATGGTTATACAACTATAATTAAAGATATCGAGACACCAAATGGACGAACCTTTAAAGTAGTACTCACTGGATTTAAGAGTGAACAAGAAGCACGTGATTACAAAAAGAATGGTATTTTTAATAAAGCATTTATAATAAGAGAGGACTAGTAATGATAAGTAAAACAAGAACAACAAAAGAGACAGATATAACTGTAAGTTTAGACTTAAACGGCACAGGAAAAGCAGATATGAATACAGGTGTTGGTTTTTTAGACCATATGCTTGAGAGTTTTACAAAACACTCTCTAATGGATATTACTGTTAGCTGTAAGGGTGACACTCACATAGACGATCACCATAGTGTAGAAGATATCGGTATTGTTTTAGGTTCACTGATTGCAGAGGCTATTTACCCTGTTAAAGGTATGGAGCGTTTTGGAAGTGCAAATATCGTTATGGATGAAGCATGTGTCTCTTGTGACCTAGATCTTAGTAATCGTCCATTTTTAGTCTTTGAAATTTCTCCAATTGGTAAAGTAGGTGACTTTGATACAGAACTCGTCGAAGAGTTTTTCCGCGCTGTGGTACTAAATGCAAGACTGTCAGTACACATAGTAGAGTTACGAGGAAAAAACAAGCACCACATCATAGAGGCTGCATTTAAGTCTTTAGCAGTTGCTCTTCGTCGTGCTACTACAAAAAATGAGCGTATAGGAACACCAAGTACAAAAGGTACTTTATGATTAAACTGCTTGTCTTAGATGTTGATGGCTGCCTTAGTGATGGAGGTCTTACATACTCAAACGATGGTATTGAGAGTAAGACTTTTAATGTTAAAGATGGTTTAGGTATCACTACTTGGATTAAACTCGGTTTGCAAGTTGCTATTATCACGGGGCGTAAGTCTGAGATAGTTAAACGCAGAGCCCAAGAACTAGGTGTACAGAACTTACACCAAGGCATAAAAGACAAAGACAGAGTTATCAAAGAAATCATAGACTCTTTAGGTCTGCGTATGTTTGAAGTAGCGGCTATTGGTGATGACTTAAACGACTATAATATGTTGAGTCTTGTTGGTCGCAGTTTTACACCTGCTAACGGAGTAAGAGAGATACGTTCCCTTGTTGACACAACTCTTTTAAGTCAGGGTGGTCATGGAGCAGTTAGAGAGATGATAGATACTTTAGTAGATGAAAATGATCAACGAGAGGAATTTTTATCTGCCTGGACTAAGGGGTAAATTATTAATATTAATATTTTTTTTATCTTCATTTTTAGTGTATTGATGTTGATATATATATTTTTCCAACCTCTCAAAATCAAACAACAAGAGTTTGATGATGTACCACTTCTAACGATAGAAAACTTTATTATGTATGAACTACAAAGCACTGGTTTACAGACAGTTATGTCTGGAACTAAGGCTCTTAGGTATACTCAGAGGTATATTGTAGATGATATCAACTTTATTGACAGCTCTAAAGAGTTTGTTTCAAGTATGCAAGCAGATAATGGAATATATAAAAATAATATCGTAGATTTAAAAGGCAATGTAGTGTATAAAAGAGAAGATGGTCTAACATTTGAGTCTGATACCCTTAAGTATAATACTAAAAACTCTACAGCACAAACTCAAGATGATTACTTAGCACATCAAGACAAAAATAGTATGAGAGGAGCTTCTTTTATATATGACTCCATAAACAATACTATGAAGTCTAAACAAGTAACAGTCAAATACCAACTTCAAGAGAGCAAAATATGAGATATATATTTATCATAACAATGTTTTTAAGTAGCTTTTTATTTTCAGACGAGTTAAAAATCATAGCGGATGCCTTTGAGACTGATCTGGATAAGGGTATTTCTATCTTTGAAGGGCATGTGAATGTCATCACAGAAAATGATGAACTCAATGCATATAAGGTAACTATATATACTGATGAAACAAACAAACCAACAAAGTTTATAGCATTTGGAAATGTCTCTTTTAAAATTGTAACAAAAAAAGGGATGAAGTATAGAGGAACTGCAGGTAAGGTAATCTACTTGCCAGAGAAAAGTGAATACTACTTTTACACAAATGTTTACCTCAAACAAATCGATGAAAAAAAAGAGATTATAGGTGATGAAGTTGTTCTTAACATAACAACAGGAAAGGCTTATGCCAAAGGTTTAAAAAAGGAACCAGTGATTATGATATTTAATATAACAGATGAGAATCAAGAGGAAAAAAAATAATGGTAGAAATAGTAGAAGCAAAGTTTATAATCTCTGCACCAAATGTTGCCTTGGCCCCAGAGTCAGAGGATCAAAATGAAGTTGTTTTTATGGCACGTTCAAATGTAGGAAAAAGTTCTCTGCTTAATGCTCTAACAAACCATAAAGGTTTAGCCAAAGTATCGTCAACACCAGGTAAAACAAGACTTATTAACTATTTTGATGTGACATTTATAGACAGGGATAATGAAAATAAAAAACTCTTAGCAAAGTTTGTTGATTTACCTGGTTTTGGATATGCAAAAGTTTCTAAGTCTATTAAGCACGACTGGGAAAAAAACTTAACTGATTATATTGCCGAACGTGTTCAGATAAAACTTTTTATACATCTTATTGATTGTAGACATCCTCACTTAGATATTGATACTCAAGTAAGTGAATTTCTTTTTGAGCATGTAAGAGATAATCAAGTTATTTTACAAATATTTACTAAAATAGATAAACTTAATCAAAAAGAACAAAGCGCACTTAGACGTGAGTTTCCAAATGCGATGACAGTTTCAAGTTCAAAGAAAAAAGGAACGCATAAAGTAAATAAGGTAATTCATGACATACTATTAGAGAGTGATAGTGAAGATTAACTATCAAAAAGCAACTCTTGCAACAATTCATGAAATGCGAGAGTTGATACTTCCTGAAATAGAGAGTGGTGTGATACTCGATAGAAGTGAGGATGAAATAGCGACAAATATTCGCTCTTACACACTCGCTTATAGAGAGGAAGAGCTTGTTGGTTTTACTGCTTTACACATTCACACAACGGATTTAGCAGAAGTACGTTCACTTATAGTAAAAGATGGTATCCGTGGTCAGAAAATCGGTGAAAATTTAGTTAAAAAAGCACTAGAAGAAGCTTCTTCTTTAGGTATACAAAGAGTGCTTAGTCTTACATATAAACAAGCTTTTTTTGAACGACTAGGCTTTGTTGAAATTCCAAAAGAGTCCCTCCCCGAACATAAAATTTGGGCTGATTGTATTAAATGTAAACACTTTCCAATATGCAACGAAGTATCACTCATAAAAACACTGTAGAGCTTTTTGCTTACATAGTTATATTTGTACTGTATAGCTCTTTGAGCAGTATATACTTAAGCTTACCACCTATGCTAGCCGTACTGTTTGTACTTTTTACAAGATCCTTTAAACGTAATGATTATGCCTCAATTTTAATTTTATCCTTTTGTCTGGTCATTTTTGAAGCCAACCATGGATATATGCTCTTTAGTTCAATAATCTACTTTTATATTGTTTACAAATTAATAATACCTAAAGTGAATCAATTTTTTT
>Ga0208468_1000126_pt1 | contig 25717 bp, 20 predicted proteins | sample DeeseametaMP0960_FD_184198 | JGI IMG/M metagenome (GOLD analysis project Ga0208468, IMG submission 184198) | Marine microbial communities from the Deep Indian Ocean - MP0960 (SPAdes) | ecosystem: Environmental > Aquatic > Marine > Oceanic | place: East of Madagascar, South Indian Ocean... | reverse complement strand
TCGGCTTCGGCAAAGGTAAGCTGGCTCATGCAGTAGTCCGGTTGAAATGGGTGTTCGCAGGATTATCTCAAATTCTGGAGGTTGTGCAGACCTTCCTTAGTTAATTTTGTTAGCGAGAGGGTTAGTCACGAAGACAGGGAGTTTATTGAACATCATATCGCTATTGCAAAGACGACTTTCGCTCGAAGAGTCTTACATATATGGCATCAAGAAACTCTGGACTCTCGGGTGGGCTTATCTCGTCAAAAAGCTTAGAGGAGCTCAGGACGCCCTATGAGCTTCCCATCCAGAACTAAAAGGTCAATTTGAAGGCTCCCTAACTATCCGCAGCAATGTGAATAAAGCGCCCTGGGACAATCAAAAATGAGAGTGCGTCAATCTGCTTCCAAGGTTCTAAGAATATCACGCTGTGATTCTGATTTCTCGATTCTTCCACAACGAAAACGTCACTACTCTCCCCCTCTAAATTGCCGAATTTTGCAACAGTCAGCGGTGTGATTTCACTGGGGAAAGCAAGAACATTTGTTGTGGGAAGACCGGCAAATTTTTTGATATTTCTGGGCTTAACCCATCTTAACCGGATCATAATTTCCAGGATTTTCAGATCAGGACTGTCTTGAAAATACGCTTTCAACGGGCGTGTTATGACATTCGCTAGACGGTACTCAAACGGTGACAGCGGAACCAGCTCTCCCATGGGAATATCAGGTTTTTTGGGCAAAAAATATTGACAGGTTTCGCCTCCATAGAACAACTTAATGTGGCGAGAAAATGGTTCCCAGCACCAATGGTCTATTTGGTCATGTGAGCGGGTTCTTTCCAGCGTAGTTGGTCTTTGCATCAATCGTTTTTCTCCCATCATCCGCTTATTTTAACCCCATAATAGTGTTAAATTGCCAGGCAAATTTGTGATTCTATCAAGGGTAATCGAGTTCGAGATGAGCCTCAGCAATCAAGTCAACTTGTACCTTTAAACGTATTGCTTCCAGCGGGAAATAACAACCTGATCGTCCGATTGGCTGGCCCTGATCAGACGACGAAATCCTTCCAGATCCAATGCTTGGAAAGAGTGCTGATTTGCGCGCAGGGTCCCATTTTTCTGTCTCTGGGCGATGAGGTTTGTAGAAAAATGGGTACGCAAATCCGCTTCATCAGGCGCTGCGAAAGCACGCCTTCGCGCCGCCGTCTTCGACGGCCACCCGAGCTGACGGAGGGGTGTAATTCGAGCGGCCGGGCCCCGGATTGAGGCCGTAGGCCGGTCGCAGCGCGACAATCAGGGCCGCTCGAATTGCACCCCGTGTCCAACCCGACGGGGGTCCCCGCGAGCGGGGCGTCGGGTGGAGTCCGAGGATGCCGCCGCCGCAGGCGGGCAGGAGCGTTAGCGACGATACGGCATCCGCAGGACCTGGAAAATGCCGCAGCCCGCAGGGCCACCGGGCGGGCCCCGATAAGCAGCGCTAGCTGGTTATCGGGCCGGTGGCGCAAGGGGCGACCATCGGGAGCGCTTTTCCAGCCCGTCAGGGCGGGTGGCCGTCGAAGACGGCGGCGCGAACTAGCTGACACAAAAGCACTGCTTTTTGTCGGCCGTCTTGGCCTGTTCGGGGCCCCGCGACAGCGGGGTGGCGGGCCAAGACCTTCCAGAAATCAATGAGTTAGAACTCATTAGGCAAAGGTGCTTCCTACATGACATCGCCTCGGGCAGGGGTTGGAGAGCCGCAGAACTACCCGGACGAAATGGCCGGACTCCGTGCTGGACATCCAGTCCACCGATATGTCGCCCAGAGCGTCCGACAAAGCCAGCGCCTTCTCCCGCATAGGCCAGCCAGATCAATTCTCGTGGCGTGTTCTCCCACTGTGATTGTGAAGTCCATTTAATAGGAGAGAACCCCCATGAAATTTAGCGACTACGATTACCACTCCGCCAAGGCGCGCTCAGGAGAAAAGCTTGGGCAAATGCTGCGATGGCTTTACCGGTGGGAGGTATCTAGTGTACACGCTCTAGCCGAGCTGTTTGGTACGAAGAGATCAGCCACTTACTCTACACTTTCACGATACGAAAAATTTGGCTTAATTGACGCATTCACAATGCCTAATGTTTGTGGTCGGGTTTACCACTTAAAAAAGAACGGAGTTTCGACTGCCCGAGAACTATTCGTGGGCCATAAAGACGAGCATCTAAAAACGGCCTATTTCCCTTCAAAAATAAATAGGAGTCATGTGGTCCACGATCTATTGACGCAGCATATTGTCTTGCGTCTGAAATCCGAACATAGTCAGGCGCGCTTTTTAACCGATAGGCAGCTCAGATTGAGGCAGAAATTTTTCTTGCGGCAAGCCTACAAAATTCCAGACGCTGTGGTGCATTTAGGATCGCATAAAAAACCGCATCAGGTTCTGATCGAAGTTCAGGAATCTCCTTTACGATCCTATCATTTGGAACTGATTCTTTCCCTATATGCGGAATCAATTATCCGGGGCGAAATTCAAGGTTTGGTCTTTGCTAGCACAAAGAGAAATATTCTGGAACATGCGAGGCGGATAATTGATCGTGGGGTTCGCTCTTTTGATTATGTCGATGGACGTTGGCACCCAATTAACCCGACGGTTCGTCAAGGGCCACTTTCATTAGAAATGGTTGGGAAATCAATCATACTATACGATCTCAGTCACTACGCGAGCAGGTATTACACCCACATAATTCGCGGATAAAGGAATCTGTTTGATATCGGCTGAGTAGTTCGTGCGCGCTCAGGATTTGCATACGCATACGGTCCGAAATTCCGCTATCAAATCGATAGAGCCAAGTGCTCGCCTCGGCCAGTGAATGCATTGAAGTGAAATAGGCAGGTTCGGTATCTGCAAGGGAAGGAATTTCGTTGGTTCCAAGTGGCCATTTGACGAAATATCCTCCCCTCCGAACCTCGCCTTTTACTCATCATTAGCCGTGCTAGATCTAGCCTATATAGCCAGAAAGTTTCTGACCGCTCTACGCGGACCCACCCAAGTGGTAAAAACACATCACTTACCCCAGTTTCCACAACCCCCTATTTTCTGCCAAACTCCCGGAGTACAACTGGTAATGGTGGATAAATGGATAGCTCTGCCCAACAACTAACCCACAAATTGGTGTCTATACGTCGCCAACATCCCGCATGGTTGTTGCTAGCCTCCCCCCGAGCCCCACTTGTGCTTGGCTGTCTGACGTCGTTATTTGAATTTAGCGACGACGGCATTGCGGAAGAGGATGGTCTCCAAGCGTTGTCCGAAATGCTCGCCGAATACGCCATCCAAGATGAATATGATATTGACCCTGAAAATACCCATTTGCTGGCCAGCAGGGAGCTTAGGCAGTGGTTAAAACGCGGGCTAATACTTGAACGCGGGCAACGGATCTATGCCACTGACGCACTATCTTCAGCTATACGCTTTGTAGAGTCTCTGGATAATCGCTTTATGACCTCCACGGCCTCTCGGCTGGCGGTGGTCCAACGTGAAATTGAGAACCTGGAAGTAGGACTCAATCCCAACCCAGCAAGCCGCAAAGCTGCTATCCAGCGCAAAATCAAGGTACTGGAAGATGAATTAGCCGCTGTTGAGGCGGGACATACTCCCGTCCTATCCAGCTCCGAAGCTATCGAACGAATCCGGGAGATTTATACTCTGGCCACCGGGCTCCGCGCCGATTTCCGGCGAGTAGAGGACTCCTGGCGGGCAGCAGACCGCGAATTGCGTCAGTCAATTATGTCGGAGCAATTTGATAGGGGTGATATTCTCGATAGACTCCTGAATGGACAGGAAGCGCTGCTAGACACCTCTGAGGGACGGGTTTTTGACAGTTTTCAGCAACAACTGAAGCGAAGTATCGAGCTTGACAATATGCGCGAGCAACTGCGTAGCATTCTAGCGCATCCCTCAGCAGAAAAAGCCCTTAACCGAATCCAGCTGTCTGACTTGAAACTATTGCGTATGCGTCTCGTGTTAGAAAGTCAGGCCGTTCTCCAAGCAAGGGCGCGCAGCGAAAAAGATGTTAAAGGCTTTATTAAAACTGGGTTGGCGGCAGAGCACCATCGTGTAGGCCAGCTTTTAAATGAGGTATTTCAGATCGCCCAAGAACTTGACTGGCAGCACCAATCTACTCGTCGTACAGCTTCACCACTGCCACCACTGGGGTTCACACTCGGTAACTTGCCTCTCGCCGAGCGCTTACGGTTTAAGTCACTGGACAGTGACGCCAATGCTGAGTTGGACCTATCCCCGCAGGAAACAAATCTGGAGGGGCTTGAGGATGAGTTTTGGGATGCTTTAGACGGCCTTGACCGAGAAGCACTAGTTCAGAACACATTAGCGCTACTCTCCAAGGAAGGACGAGCTCTCACCCTATCAGAACTCGCCCAGCGTCTCCCGCCCACCCACGACTTGGAAACATTGGCTTTATGGCTAGGCATGGCGCGAGAAGCCGGCATCGAAATTGAACCAACCCTCACGGAGGAGGTGCAACTTATAGATGAGGATCAAGAGCACTGGCTATTTACGGTGCCAGTAGCCTCACTGACCAACGAAGATCTATGCGATCTGGAATGGGAGTTGTAAGCATGGCGGGGATTTTCGATCAGATTACCGGGCAAACCAATGCCGATCCACAGCCCGCAGAACATCAAACCACTGGCGGCGAGGCTGAGCAAAATTTCTCTGCCCTGGAACAAGATGGCGCCTCACCCCTGCAGCAAGCACGTACAGATCAAACCCTCAGGGAAGCCACCCAGGAGCTGTTGCGTGTCGGCCTCCTAGAACAAAGCCTGCGACCCAATCTCTACAGAGCCGCCATCGTATCGATGGACAAAATCAACGTGATTTTAGAGCCGCTTGACTTGGCCGCCAGGGCCGATGACATACGCGGCCTGGTGTTTCTAACCGTTCGCAGCATCGACTCGGCAACGCCAAATGACGAATGGACTCATCCACTAGTGCGTAAACAGCGCCTGAACCTGGAGCAGACCTTACTCGTAGCTATTCTAAGGCAGTACTTTATTGCCCATGAGCAGGAAGCCGGCACTGGCTCCGCAGAAGCAGTGGTAACCGTTGATGAGCTGATACCGCAGCTGCAAGTTTACTTGGGTGATAGCGGCAGCGAGGCGCGGGAACGTACTCGGGCACTACAACTTCTTGATCAGCTGAAAGGTCACGGATTAGTATCTGCGCCCGACAGCCACGAGCGGATTAGTATAAGACCTATTATCACCCACCTGGCCAACCCGGAGAACCTCACTGCCTTACTCCACACGTTAAAGTCACATGCAGCCTCCCTACGAGACGAAGGGGAATCCTAATGCACCTCGATTCTATGCAGAATGGCTCTAGCGAGCAGATGACCTGGCAGCTCGCCCCAACGTATATTCTGCAAACCATTGAGCTCTTCAATTGGGGTGGCTTTAACGGGCTTCATCAAGCCGACATTGATGCCAGCGGCACTGCCATTATCGGCCCCACTGGAAGCGGCAAAACGACGCTAGTCGATGCGCTTATGACTTTGATCACCGCAAACCCCAAGTACAATCTTGCGTCGACCGGAGGTCATGAAAGCGATAGGGACCTTGCCTCCTACGTTCGCGGCGTCTCTGGCCCTGGCACAGGAGGAGACGCCCAGTCCCATATTGCCCGTACTGGAAAAACTGTCACAGCCTTGTCAGCCACATTGAGTAATGGCGAAAACGTAGTGCGTCTTGGCGCGATGCTTTGGTTCGATGGTACTAGCACCTCACCCTCCGATATGAAAAAGCTCTGGCTGTTCTCCACCTCAGCCGACCATACCCTACAACGATGGTTGACGCTCCACCACGAAGGCGGCATGCGGGCCCTTCGACAATTGGACAAAACCGAAACAGCCATCTGGACTTATCCTAGCAAAAAGGCATTCCTAGCGCGCGTTCGGGATTTTTTTGAAGTTCGAGACAACGCCTTCAATCTACTTAATCGCGCAGCGGGCCTGAAACAGCTTAATAGCATCGACGAGATTTTTCGGGAGCTTGTTCTAGACGATAAGTCCCAGTTCGCTCGCGCACGTGAGGTAGCAGATAGCTTCAACGACCTGACTGCCATCCACGATGAACTTGAAATTGCCCGGCGTCAGCAACGCTCCCTGGAACCCATTAAGACCACCTGGCAGAAATATCAAGAGAACGAGCTTGTCATCGCCGAAAAAGTGCGTCTACAGCAGATACTCCCCATCTGGTTTGGCGAGCAGGGTTACCACATATGGAAGGCTGAAGCTGCCCGCCTAGCCGAGGAGCACTCTCAAGCCGAAGCAGCACGCAACACCGCGCAAGAAGATTATGACAATCAGCTTAGAATCCGCGACCAATTGAACGAGGCTTACCTGAGGCTGGGCGGATCGGACATTCAAACACTGGAAGATTTGATCAGAGAGAAGCAATCCAAGTTAGATAGATGCAACAAACACGCTATCCAGTATCAGCAGCTGGTTCGGCAGCTTGATTTGCCGGAGGAAATCCACCGCGAGACCGTCGCGGCCAATCAGACCGAGGCCTCCACACGTCTAAAACAAATCGAGCTGGATCATGAAGACGCAAAGCAAACAGCTTTTGAGCATGGCAGCCAACGCTTACAGGCAAACAAAGACCTGCAAGCGCTCAAGGAGGAGCTGGCAGATATCGAAACGCGTCCCTCCTCTAACATTCGCAGGGACTACCAGCTTTTCCGCTCCCTCTTAGCAGAAGAGCTGGCGATTTCTGAAAACGAACTCCCCTTTGTTGGCGAATTGATTCAGGTTAAACCGGAAGACCAACACTGGCGAGGCGCCATAGAGCGCGCAATCGGCAGCCATAGACTGCGCATTCTGGTGCCTAAACAGGCTGTAGACGACGCTTTGAGATGGGTGAATAGTCGGCACAATGCCTTACATGTTCGGATTTTGGAAGTTGCACTGCCAGAGAAGTCTGTCCACTTTTTCGAGGACGGCTTTACCCGCAAGTTGCAATACAAAGATCACCCTTATCGTGAGGCTGTCAAAGACCTGCTTGCAGGGCTCGACAGGCACTGCGTTGATTCTTCTACCACGCTGCGACATACCCCACATGCAATGACTGTCGAGGGTTTGCTTTCCGGTAAAGCGCGCTTTTTCGATAAACAGGATCAAAAACGCCTTCAGGACGACTGGCAAACCGGCTTCAATAACCGGGATCGACTCGCCTCGCTGACACAACAAATAGCGGAAACCAAAGAGCAACTCACCAAACTGGCGGCGGAAGAGGAAAAAGCAAAAGGCCGTGTCGCGGTTTTGCATCAGCAGATAAGCGCTTTGCACACCCTTGCAAGCCTGGATTACAACGAGATCAACACCCCCCAGGCCAAGCAGGAGCTGGAGGAACAAAAAAGCAAACTTCAGGCTTTAATAGAACCGGGCTCAGATGCCTCTGCCGCCAAAGACAAACTGGATGCAGCAAATGTAACACTGACAAACCTCGACACAGCCAAAACGAAACATGTCAGCATTTGTACCCGCATCGAATCCGAGCTGAACCAAGCAGAAAAAGCAAAGACTTCAGCCTACAAACGGGCTGAGCTCGGAATGAAAGACGACGATCGAAAGTTGGCGGAAAGCCAATTGCCTACGCTTTCCCTTGATCAGGTTCATGAAGGCCATGAACTGGAGCGCAAAACAGCCGACGAACTTCAAGTCCAGTTGAATCAATTGAACTCGGTCCGCACCAATATGGAAAAGCAACTTGTCGGGGCCATGTCAGATGCTCAACGGGAAGATCGCGGCGCACTTGCCGAAGTGGGTCGAGACCTGGAGGATATTCCCAAATACCTAGAACGCCTAACCGTACTCACCGAAGAAGCCTTACCGGAAAAGCAGCAACGTTTCAAAGACTATCTCACCCGCTCATCCGACGATGGCGTGTCGCAACTCCTCTCCACCATCGACGGAGAAGTCGAGCGTATAGAAGAACGCTTAGACGACCTCAACCATACTCTTCGCCTGGTCGATTTTGAACGCGGTCGTTATTTGCAGCTTGTTGCAAACAAGGTCGTCCATGAAAGCCTGCGCACCTTTACCAAAGCCAGAAACGCTCTGAATTCATCCCGTTTGACCGACGACGGCGGTGAAAGCCAATACAAAGCACTTCAATACATCATTAGTTTGCTGAACGATGCCTGTGAACGCCACCGTACTCTCGGTGCCAGAGCATTGCTGGACCCCCGTTTCCGATTGGAATTCAAGGTCGCCATTATGGACCGCAGCACCGGGAGCGTGATCGCAACGCGCACAGGCTCCCAAGGAGGCAGCGGCGGAGAAAAGGAAATTATTGCTTCTTATGTACTAACCGCCTCACTAAGTTATGCCCTGTGCCCCGATGGTAGCAGTCGACCCTTATTTGGCACCATCGTCTTGGATGAGGCTTTCTCTCGCAGTTCTAATGCTGTTGCCGGACGCATTATCGCTGCATTAAAGGAGTTCCACCTCCATGCACTGTTTATTACGCCGAATAAGGAGATGCGTTTACTGCGCAAACATACCCGCTCAGCAGTTATTGTGCACCGGCGCGGCAATGCATCAAATCTGACACCTATTAGCTGGCAGGCGCTGGATGCGGCACGCGAGCAACGACTCAACCATGAAATCTCCAACTGATATTTCGTTGCAACTGACCAAACAATGGCACCGCACCTCCATCCGCGTGGAGCGTTTACTTTCAGGTTCGAGCTGGCCGCTGCAGATGCCCATCGGAAAGCCAAGCGGCGCACAATTTGCCAACCGGATTACAGAAGTCCAGGCACACGTCTCTCAGTGGCGCGCAATCAACGTAGGCGAGGTTATTTGGGATAGCGTGAACTACCAGGCGAGTGCTACGCCCGTATTAGTTCCACTTCAGTGGTGTTTGCGCTCACCTTCAGAATGGGTTGCCGCTACTGCAGATGAAACAGTAAAAGCGGAATTTTCAGCCTTGGAGCAATTGGCCGAAAAAATAAACCCAATCTATCGCGATGTACTGATTCGTGAGCGCTCATTATGGCGCAATAAAAACTATCAGGAGGTCGTCACCGCAAGTCAGTTAGCCGACCGATTGTATCCGGGCTTTGCCGAAGGCAAACCGCTCCGCCTACTCAACGGCTTAGGCGTTGACACCAAATTCTTTGAACGCCATTACGCACTTCTCTCCCGTTTACTTGACCAACGCTTTGACGGAGAGGCTAGCGAGCAAGGGCTCAACAACTTTCTTGATGCCCACGATGACAAAAACCACTGGCTTCTAGTCGCCCCACTGGGAGATAAACTTCTTCCCTTCAAACAACAGCGCGTCACTGCGGAAGAGCTTAGCCAAACCAGGCTTCCCGGAAGTCATGTCCTTGTCATTGAAAACGAGCAATGCCTTCACTTACTACCGCGTCTGCCGGGAACGATAGCAATCCTCGGCGCAGGCCTAAATTTGCAGTGGCTTAAAGCGGCAACATTCGACGATAAGCAGCTTGCCTATTGGGGTGACATGGATACCTGGGGCCTGCTCATGCTCGGAAGGGCTAGACTAAACTGCCCCGAGCTATATCCCGTACTTATGTCGCTCAGACATTTCGACCAATACTCTTCCGGCTGTGCGGTGCCTGAACCGTCTGTTGCGCAAGAGACGACACCCGAAGGCCTCTCGCCAAGTGAAAGTGAATTCTATCGCTACATCTCACAGCTAGAACGTGGGAGACTGGAGCAGGAATATCTTCCTGAAAAGGAAGTCCATCGCGAGCTTAAGCACTGGTCAGCTCTCACCACGAAGAAGCGATAGGCAACAATGCCAAGTGGCGATCTATTTCTGCTACCGCCTCTTGATAAATCGGAAGGTGATTTTTCTCTACCTGCCAATATTGGTGAAACAGCGCCGTCGTTTCCTTAGCCACATCAAGCGCCAACGCTTTCGGTATCCCAGCCCTTCCTGCCAAATGAGCCAACTCTTCCTCATTGAACTCATCAAACCGACGCGTGCGACTGAATTTCAGTGCTGCTCCGTTGTCCGGGAGATAAGGGATGGTCGAGAGGAAATCATAAGCGGGCGCTAGCCTGGCTATTCTTCGATCAGGGTAATAAACCGACCAGTTTTTAAGATGCATATCGGCATTACCAATCAGAGTATTAAAGGTCAGACGCCGAATAAACTCACGCACATCCTCGTGATCACTTTCAATGGCGATAACCTTTGCAATATTCGCAGCGCTCGCCTTCTTATATTTGTCTCGTGGATAAACACCAAAGATTTGCGCAAAATCTTCCATATGAACGGCACTGCCATCACTCAAGCGGTCGAAACGCTCGATCACGAAAGCCTTACCTGACAGTGCTGAAACTTCATTTGGCAGGCCTCCAATCTCATCTATATTCACTAGGTCGACAGTTGGCACATTCATCCCCAGCATGCGGGCCAAGGTCATCATCGAGTACTCGTTTTCGGGCACCCCCAGGTACTTATCAGACGGTAGCTTGACGATCCACCCCCCCCCGACCCCCTTTGCCGGGATAGTGAGGCCACCACTGGCTCCCTGTAACGCCGAAAACTTCAACTGCACACCAGCCAACGAAAAGCGCAGCATTTTCTCTTCATTCGCCTGACTTTCGGCTTCCTCAATAGAGTCTGAAGCTTCAGGTGGCCAGTCTTCTCCGTCCGCCGGACGTACCGTTACAGCTCCTGGGAGATCTCTTCCTAGGGCCCAAAGCAGAAAAAATTCCCGCTCAGGATTTACCCCAGCACGCTCAGCAAGGTAGTCCCGCATCCGTTCTTCTGGCAGCAAATTAGAAAAAAAAGGCATCAGGCGGGTTTGATACGGCCTAAACTCGGTGAGCAACTCACCGTAGTGATCCTTGAAACCAAGACTTAGTGTCGGTCGGCGCGCTTCGGCGATATATTCTTCATTAAAGGCAAACAGATTCCTGTCACCATCGACCCGAGTCAACGTAGCGATTGGCTCGCCATAGAGCAGCACGTCAAGGACAGATACCTTAGGCATCATCATCTCCATCGAGCGAATAGGCCGAATGTCGACGACCTTCTGGTTCAGAATCCTGCTGATGCACCGCTGCATTACGCAGCCTGGTTATGTCTTCGAGCACAGTTTTGACGGACAACGCGTTGCCCGATCCGCGAGCCTGTTTCTGCAGCTGCGTAGCCAACTCTTTAAGCTTGCTTTCACTTTCAGCAGGGAGAGGTATTCGCTCCAGCTCATGGAGTCGGCTTCGAAGTTGGGTAATTTCCCTGTCATTGGCCAGCGTAGTATTCAATTTGTCAGCAGCGCGCCATAATTTAGCTATTGCATCCTGCCTCGAGGCTGACCTAGCCCGCGGCTGCGTGCTCCGAATGATGGAGTTCACCGCAGAAAGCCCCTTTCGCGGGACTAACACCAGCTCCAGATCCAGTGCACGAGCGATCTCGACCAAACTGGACAGACGTAAATCCACGCCACCAGACTCAATTTTGGAGATATGACTCTGAGGCACGCCCGATAGGCCAGCCAGCGCACGCTGGCTCAAGCCTTTGGCTTCTCGGGCGCGCCTCAGGGAATAGGAAATCTCAACAGTAGCACTCATATAATTGATCTATCTAAATAGCTAACTTCACCACATGATATACTATTACATATCAAACTCAATGCCGACACCCAAAAATACAATATGTATAAGCTGATCAAAAACACAGAAAGATTAATAATTATAGATCATTTCCAGTGAAACTTTCAGCCTCCTACTGGACAAACCTTGTTATCCCGATAAACTTAGGCTGAGTGACACTGGACCAATCTTGGACAAATCAACGAGTTTATACAGTGGTTTAGGGTGTTATCGGAGTTTTTAAAAGTTTTAAATATCAAATAGTTAAGGATTTTCGGCATCTATTTCTTTAATTGAAAATCCTCGTGTCGGTGGTTCGATTCCGCCTCTGGGCACCATTACTTTCAACGACTTACGACTAATTTCAGCCCGCCACGTTGAACTGGTGTGCCCGAAATTGTGCCCTCGATTCGCTTGGCTGCCTCCAACATATGCTCAGCACTCAAATGCGCGTATCGCTGCACCATCTCACCCTCCCTGCTATTTGCTGCAACCAGCCTCCAAACCCCATAATTACAGGTAATACAGCAAAATGATGACCAAGAGGAATTCCGTGTCAACTACTCCATTACGCGATCAGCTCGTTAAGGTTTTAGGCTTTTCTAGCAATATCAGGAATGGACTCAATTTCCAGCCTTGCGCTGTAAATTTCAGCAAGTATCTTCTTATGCCCTATTGGAGTTAGCCTGCCAATGGATTTAACTTTCCCGGTCATTTTAGGCCATGAATTATCAGCGATTTAAAAAATTTCGGCATAAAAATATTTCTTTCACCCTATTTTTTATACTTACTACCCAGCAGCCTTATCACAAACCCCAAGCCCTCCTGGTCCGAAAGAAGAGTTATAGGAGTCTTTCCGCCAAGTTCTGGACAGCTGGTATCCAACCATCTAAATATCTTTCCCTCTTTACCCAAGACCTCTTTCGCAAGAGACGACGACACTAGCGCATGCAGCAGTTCAGCATTCTCATACCAAGAGAGTGGTTTTAACGTAGGTTTACGCTTACCAATCACCACTCTCGGCATCTGAGACTCTGACAGCTCGTCATTTGTGATATAACTCCTACACCAATCCGCGTAGTCTTGAAGGCCAGTATTAGGCCCTCTAATACGATCACGAGTCGGCACTATCAAGCCCAAAATAACGCCTGTTTTCTCTTTGATCATCTTGGCGACTGGAACCAAATCCGTATCATTCGTCACCATAACCACGTGATCGACCTCCTCCGTTAGAGCATCGTATAAAGCATGCACCGCCAAGTTCACGTCCGATTGCTTCTCCTCAAGTTTCCAGACCTCGACCTTTTCAGTACATTCTCGAGGCGGCTTCGATACATCCGACTGATCAACCGCGGTAACACTTACCGAATCTAATGCATAATAGCCCTCAATAAGCTCTAACCTCCCATTAAGGTGGTTAACAATCGCGGAATGGTACCTAGACTGTGAGGAAACTGAGTCTTCTGCTTTTGCAGCTTTAGCGAGAATGGGGGCCGTAAAATACTTTATTGCAACGTCAGCAAGAATGACTTCAGACTTATCAAAAGGGGGTGGAAGCAATGTACTAGCAAGAATTTTTTCAAATAAAGCTAGAAGATCTAGCCACTTGTCACTAGAGCCTTTGAGGCAGCCGTAGTACAAGTTGTAGCCGTCTACGTAAATCCTTGTTCGCAGTACGCTTGGTGGTTGCATTGTTATTATGAGTCTTCAGATATGAAAAAACCGGCACTAGGCCGGCTTTTTCCCCCACTCTCCAGGCGGTCGTGCCGCACCAAAGTGTGGATAAGTTGTTGAATAAATTATGCCCACCACCCAAAGGGAAGGGAAATAACTTTTTGGAATAAGGCCAGACTTAGCTAAATCCGCTCCTCAGCCCACCAATCTAACTCCAATGACGGCCTTTTACCACTGCTTACTACGGGCAAAAACACAGGAAAGCATCACAACCAATTGATTTAGTTATATTTTAACTGACGTTCATCCGCGATTGAAGATCCTCGTGTCGGTGACCGATGGCGGCCCCGTTCGATTCCGCCTCTGGGCACCACTCTTTTTCCCATTATTCTGTTACTCAACTCAGCACATTTTGCATTGCACAAAACACTCGTATGCCCGCGATAGCAAACGCGTATGGCATGTATTGTTGTGTGGTCGTTTAAGGGCGGGATGCAAGAACTTCGGAGAGCAGCCAGCCATAGATTAGGCTGGCACCCAACCATAACATCAGGCTGGCCCACATTCCTGCCAGCGCGAGCAGCACACCGGGCACAAGCATTGCGGTGAGTAGCCATCTACGCTGACGTTGCGGAAGTGGTGAAAAGCCTTTGGCGGGGCTTGCGCCATGGCGTGCTAATTTTTGACGCCAACGCAATCGCTTTGGGTCGCGCAGGGCGAGCGCTGTTACGCTAAGCGCGCTGACGACGATGCTAAGCAGCAACATCATGGCGTATTCACCTCCATGTCGCCGGTATCAATGAGGGGTTCCTCAGGCAACGCTAGGGTTTTACGCCATTCACGGCGAAGCAGCCAGGCCCCGCCAAGCAGTAGAGCAACATCCAAAACCACAACAGCCGTTAAACCACCTGTGGCCGCGCTTACCCAGCCCGGGCCGCCTAGCAACAAACGCAGCGCTACCAAGGCGCAAAGTCCTAGCCCCAAGCTGATGACGAGTATCCGCCGCACGCCGGTAACACGGCGAACGATGCCGGCAAGAATGCCGCTTAGCGCCAGGCAAAGACCGAAGGCCTTGAACATCAGCGGCTCAACTGCCCCAGCCAGCACACCGGCCTGCTGAAGCAAATAGGCCGCCGCGGCGGCGACCAGTGCAAGAGGAAGCCCCCAAGCACTCCATAGTGTTGCCCGCAGTAGATACTGCCATGTTTTCTGCTGCTCTCGGCGCTTAACCCATAGGGTCAGGCCACTAATACAGACATAGGCGCCGGCAAACCCCAGAGCGAACCACACTGTTTTCGACAACCAACCGGCAAAATTTCCAAAATGCAGCGGCCCCATAAGCGCAACCAGGTCACTGCCCAGCGAGGGCGATTGCCCCAATGCCGGTTTTTCACCAAGATTTTCACCAGTCTGGGCGTCGAAGGCGTAGCCTTTGGGCAACAGCTCGCCCTCTGCTTGCCAGGGAAATACGCTAATGCGTGCGTCTTGCCTTCCCCAGTGGTCGACGGTTAAAAACCGCGTGCGATGCCCCGCCGCCCGAACGTCTTCCAACATGGTGTCTATATTCGCCATTTCGGCAGGGCGCGGGTCCTCGGCCGGAGGTAAGCCCTGAACGGTTTCGATAAGTTTTTCCTGGTCGCCGCCGAACGCCACCATGGCAATGGCGGGAATGGCAAAGGCGCCGGCCAGGCTATAGAAGCTGCCGGTAAACGCCAAAATAAACGCAAACGGCAGGTTCCAGGTACTCGCCATCACATGGGCGTCTTTGTGACTGAGCACATCTCCACCGCGCCGGCGACGTAAAAACGCATCTTTAATAAGATGGCGGTGCATGGCAAAACCGCTGACGCAGGCGACTAATAAACTCAGGCCAAGAATACCGGTTAACATCAGCCCCCAGGGCGAGGGCACATGCAGTTGCACATGCCATTCGACCAGAAAGTGTCCGAGCTTGCCGTAGTGGCTTTGCGCTTCGATCTCGCTCTGGGTGCCCTCAAAGCGCTGCAGGATATCTCCACTTTCCGGGTCAAATACGAATAACACCCCCTTTTCTTCCGGGTGCTCTCCATCCTCTGCCTCAGCATGGGTGTGGAAAAAAGCACGGATACGACCGCCTGCGGTTGCAAAGACAATGAGCTCGTCGAGATATTCAGGCGCCACATCGGCGGCGGCCTTTCTCAACATAGCATCAGTGCCCAGTGGAAAGGTTTCCGTTATAGCGGCCGGCAGCGGCGAGGCCCAGTCATTTATGTCGTCGGCGAATACCGCGATCGTGCCGGTTAAGATCACCCAGTAGAGCAGCAGGCCGAAAATTACCGCGCCCCAGCCGTGAAGCGCCAGCATCGTTTGAGTCGTTTTTTGCTGTAGCTTTAGCATCGAATTCTCGCCGTTTATTGCTGCGCTTGCAGTAGGTGCTGCGCAATCAACGCCGCGTGCACGGCAGTCAATATGAAGATCACTACCGAAGCGCGGCCCAGCCGATCCAATACGCTATAAAAGAACAGCACTGCCCAGATCGCAGGCAGCAGCACTACCGGAATAACGAAGTTATTAACCTGTGCCTGCCCCTCCGGCAGCCAGAGAGAACTGCCAGCCATAATAATGAGCGTGGCAAGTAGTACCAGCGGCCCAGCCAACACAAACCGCCAGATTTTTTCAGTGCGCGTTCCCGCCATCACTCCCGTCTCTCTGCTTTTTCATCCCTAATTTGTCAGCGCGATGACTACGCCGCGCAGGCGCGAGTTGGCGCTGCAGCGCATTATAACGAGAACGATTTTCATTTGCTATTAAGGGGCACACATTTTCTTGCGCCAGCGCAGGAGTAGCAGTAACGGCACCACACCGCCGCCCTTCCGGCGTGGGAGAAAGGAAAATTCGAATAGTGGGATCGGGTTGGCGAGCGCTGTTTACTTAACTTGCTGCTTAGCCAGTTTTCTCGCCAGTGTGCGGCGATGCATACCGAGGCGGCGCGCGGTCTCAGAGATGTTAAAGTCGGTTTCAGCCAGCGTTTGGTGGATGCGTTCCCACTCCAGGGTTTTGATGGAGGTCGCACGCCCCGTCACTTTTATATCGGCGTTACCTTCGGCATTGTTGAAAGCCGCTTCAATGTCATCGGTATTTGAGGGCTTGGCTAAGTAGTGGCAGGCGCCAAGTTTCACCGCCTCAACCGCCGTGGCAATGCTTGCATAGCCGGTGAGCACCACAATGAGCATATCGCTGTCGTGTTTATGCAGGGCCTGCACACAGGCAAGACCCGAGGCCTCGCCGTCGAGCTTTAAGTCCACCACGGCATAACCGGGAGAGACCTCTGCCAGCAGCGCTTCCACCTGTTCCAAGCGGGTGGCGTGATGAACCTTATAGCCGCGGCGCTCAAATGAACGGCGGAGCGTGCGCGCAAACGCCTCGTCGTCTTCGACGAGCAACAAGGTTTTCTGATCGTGCTCGGCCTCAGCCATTGCATTAGTCCTCTTTTAACACCAGCGCATCGAGGGGGAGGCGAAGCATAACCTCCGCACCGCCCTCGTCAAGGTTGCGCGCCGCAAATACACCGCCCAACATCCTCGCTACGTTAAACACCAAAAACAGCCCCAATCCGCTACCTGGCCGCCCTTTGGTGGATTGATAGGGCTGGCCGAGGCGCTGGTAAACTTCCGCAGCAAAACCGGGGCCGTGGTCGCGCACCGCAATAATTAAGGTGTCGGCGTCGCGCTGCACGGTCAGCGCAATCCATTGCGGCGACGCTTCTAAAGCGTTATCCAGCAGATTACACACGGTTTGCTTGAGCACCGAGTCTGAGGCGATATCGACATCCTCGCCAAACTGGTTGTCGAAGCGCAACTCTCGGCTATTGCGTGTGCTGCGCCATTCATCGACCAGCTCATCAAAAAACTCACAAACGGTTGTCTCTACCGAGACTTCACCGCGCGTTTCGCCCGCCGACATGAGTATCCCGCTAACAATCTCCTTGCAGCGCTTAACCTGGGTTTGCATTTCGCCGATGTCATCACCCAGATCGACGGAGTCGCGGAACACCGGCATGTGGCGCCAGTCACCCAAAATAACGTCGATGGTCGCCAGCGGCGTTCCCAACTCGTGGGCCGCGCCGGAGGCGAGCAAACCCATTCGCAAAATATGCTCTTCCTCGGCGGCCCGCTGCCGCAAGTCGGCAAGGCGGGCGTCGTGTTCTCTATGAGTACGGGTAATACGGTTAACAAAGATCACCAACAAGGCTGCCGTCAGTACCACACAGATAAACATGCCCTGCACGTAAACGCTGTCGACACCAAGGTGGTAGTCCAGTGGCAAGCCAGCCAGCGGGTGGCCGACTTCCGCCAGCCACAAAAAACACAGTGCGGCGACGCCCGCCAGCGTCCAGGCCAGTGGTGCCACCATCAGCACCGCCGCCAACCCCACTTGCAGTACATAAAGAAAGGCAAAGGGGTTGCTGACACCGCCGCTCAGGTAGAGCTGAGCCGTGAGGGTGAACATGTCGACCAACAGTCCGACAAATAACTCGCCGGCGTAAAGCTCGCGACCTAGGCGCAAACTGATTTCGTACACCAGGTTGTAGGCCGCCAGACCCGCCAGTACCCCACACATTTTTGCCAGTGGCAGATCGACCCCCAAACTAAAATGAGTGACCAATATGGTAAATAGCTGCCCGAGCACCGCCAACCAGCGCAGCTGCACCAGCTGGCGCATATGTTTGCTGAGGGTTTCATTGTTGCGATAACTGAGCAGCGACATGGCGGCCAACAGAGCGCCTGCCCTGGCCCGGGGGTGTGACATTCTAGGGTTTCTCCCACGCGGTGATAGCGGTCGTTATTATACGTAAGAGACGGCCATCCAGCTCTAGAGCGCGCCGGCCTGCTTAGCGGCGGCGCTTCGCCTCTCGATACAGCATAGCAGCCGCAGCCAAAACCATGGCGGCTAGCGCATACCAGGTCAAGGCGTACACCATGTGAGAGTTGTGAAAGGTGACAACAGTCAGCCCACTGACCGGGGCATTGGCACCGGATTCCGCCGTTTTTGCATCGACGAAGTATGGCGCCAGCGGCACGCTCAAGGCGCTTGCCATTGCCTCGACATCCCGCGAATACCAGCGCTGTTGTTCGGGGAGGTTATCGCGCAGAAATGCGCCCTTTGGCTCAGTGAGCCTGAGCAAGCCCGTCACTTCCTGAGGCCCTTCCGGCGGTAAAGGTGCGCTCACGCCTTGGTCGATATAGCCGCGATTCACCATCACCGTGCCGGCGTGCTCGGTGCGCAGCGGCGTCATCACCCAGTAGCCACTTCCCAGTTCGGTTACAGCTTTGGCGAGCAGCGTCGCATCGCTAAGGTATTCGCCGCGAAGGCGAATGTGGCGGTATTCATCGCGGTCTCGATTGATATCGGGCCAATCTGCAATGCCTGGCGCCGCTTGCGCAGCGGCGTCCACGCGTGCAGTGACGCGCTCAATCAGCCCGAGCTTCCATACCCGTCGCTCCAGTTGCCAGTTACCCAAGGCCACCAAGCCCGCCGCCGTTGCCAATGCGACCAGCATGGCAACGGCAAGAAAGAACTGATGGCGGCGCGACGTGGGCGAGGCAGCCATAAGCGCCTTACATCATCCCCGGCATCATGCGGACATTCATGTTGTACATAACCCACAATGAACCGAACAAAGTGATGAACAGCAGCACCGCTGTAAATAGTAGCGACAGCATATTCCAGCCGCCTTCGGACTGAAAATTCATGTGCAGGAAGTACACCATGTGCACCAGAATCTGCACAACGGCGAACCCGAGGATCACCATGGCAGTCGTGCTATTGGAGTCGAAGACATTGCCCATGACCAGCCAGAACGGAATGGCCGTGAGAAACACCGACGCCAAAAAGCCAATCATATAGCCGCTAAAGGACGCGTGCGGCAGCTCTTCGTGGTGTTCGTGATCGTGATGATCGCTCATGACATAGACCCCATCAGATAGACAAAGGTAAAGACACCAATCCAAATGACATCAAGGAAGTGCCAGAACATCGACAGACAAAAGACCCGGCGGCGATTCGTTAAGGTCAGGCCGTGCTTAGACAGCTGCAGCAACAGCGTTACCAACCAAATCACACCAATGGTTACGTGCAAGCCGTGGGTACCGACCAATGCAAAGAAGGCGGTTAGAAACGCACTGCGCTGTGGGCCCGCTCCCTGATGAATCAGGTGGTAGAACTCATACAGCTCAACGCTTAAAAACGCCGTGCCCAACACGCCGGTGAGCGCCAGCCAGAGCAGTGTGCCCTGCAGCTTGTTCTGTTGCATTTGCAGCAGCGCAAAGCCGTAGGTGATCGACGACAGCAACAAGAAGGCGGTGTTGATCGCCACCAACGGCAGGTCGAACAAGTCGGCACCAGTGGGGCCACCGGCAAAGCTTTGGCTCAGTACCCCATAGGTTGCAAACAGTGCCGCAAAGATGAGGCAGTCGCTCATCAGGTACAACCAGAAACCCAGCAGCGTACCGTTAGGCGCGTGGTGATCGCCGCGCACGAAAAACTCCAGGTCGCCGTTTTTCGTCGCAGCCGTGGCAGTGGGATGTGACATTAGGCTTTCACCTCACTTGCTTGCGTTTCGATGCGCGCCACCTCATCAGCGGGGATGTGGTAGTCGCGGTCGTAGTTAAAGGTATGCACGATGGTCGCCAGAATCAGCGCCACCAACGACAGCGCCGCGGGCAGCCACATGTGCCAGATCAGGGTAAAGCCCAGCACTGTGCTGATACCGGCAATCACCATTCCCGCCGCTGTATTTTTCGGCATGTGGATCGGTAAGAAGCCGTCTTGAGGGCGCTTCACACCGTTGGCCTTCATTTGCCACCAGGCGTCGTTGTCATGCACGCGCGGGGTAAAGGCAAAGTTGTACTGCGGCGGGGGCGACGTAGTCGACCACTCCAGAGTACGGCCATCCCAGGGGTCACCGGTTTCATCGCGCAGTTGGTCGCGCTTGCGGTAGCTGAAATAGAACTGCAGCAGGAAGCAAATAATACCGATGCCGACTAACACGGCGCCGACCAGCGCGATCTGGAACCAGATCTGCAGCGACGGATCGTCAAAGTGGCTCATGCGACGCGTTACGCCCATCAGGCCCAATACGTACAGCGGCATAAAGGCCAGATAGAAACCGATAATCCAGAACCAGAAGGTCATCTTGCCCCAGAAGGGATCCAGCTTGTATCCCGTTACTTTCGGGTACCAGTAGGCGATAGCTGCAAACACACCGAAGACCACACCACCGATAATCACATTGTGGAAGTGAGCAATCAGGAACAGGCTGTTGTGCAGTACAAAGTCAGCGGAAGGCACCGCCAACAGTACGCCCGTCATACCACCGATAACAAAGGTCACCATAAAGCCGACCGTCCACAGCATGGGCACGTCAAACTTGATACGACCGCGGTACATGGTAAACAGCCAGTTGAACACCTTGGCACCGGTCGGGATCGAGATGATCATGGTGGTGATGCCGAAGAAGCTATTCACCGTTGCCCCGCTTCCCATGGTGAAGAAGTGGTGCAGCCATACCAGGTAGGACAGGATGGTAATGACCACTGTCGCGTAGACCATCGACGAGTAACCGAACAGACGCTTGCCGCTGTAGGTCGCCACAATTTCTGAGAACACACCAAACAATGGCAGGATCAGGATATAGACTTCGGGGTGACCCCAAATCCAGATCAGGTTCACGTACATCATGGCGTTGCCGCCAAGGTCGTTGGTGAAGAAGTTAGTGTCGAGGTAGCGATCCATAGACAGCATCGCCAGCACCGCAGTCAGCACAGGGAAAGCCGCCACGATCAGGACGTTAGTACACAACGCCGTCCAGGTGAATACCGGCATTTTCATCATCGACATGCCCGGTGCGCGCATCTTCACGATAGTAACCACGAAGTTGACGCCCGACAGCAGTGTACCGACCCCGGCAATCTGCAGGGCCCAAATATAGTAGTCCACCCCCACGCCCGGACTTTGCAGTATCCCGGTCAATGGCGGGTAGGCAAGCCAGCCCGATTTCGCGAACTCACCCACGAACAGTGACATCATCACCAGAATCGCGCCCGAGGCCGTCATCCAGAAGCTGAAGTTGTTAAGGAAGGGGAAGGCGACATCGCGGGCACCGATTTGCAGCGGCACGATGTAATTCATAATGCCGACCACAAAGGGCATGGCCACGAAGAAAATCATAATCACGCCGTGGGCGGTGAAGATCTGGTCGTAGTGATCCGGCGGCAGGTAGCCCATGGAATCACCAAACGCGATGGCCTGCTGGATACGCATCATGATCGCGTCGGCAAAGCCGCGCAGCATCATCACAATACCCAGAATCATATACATCACACCGATGCGTTTATGATCGATACTGGTAAACCATTCGGTCCACAAGTAGCCCCACAGTTTGGCGCGAGTAACCGCAACCAGCAGGGCAACACCACCAATCGATACCATGGCGAAAGTCGCCACAATAATTGGGTCGTGGTACGGAATGGCCTCCAGACTGAGTCGGCCAAAAATCATTTTACCTAGGTCGAACGTGTCAGACATGGGAATTACCGGCGCCCCAGGCGCTGTTCGGGTGAATGGAAGGGCTGCACTGCAACCCGCTCAAAATGTGAGGCATCAATGCGCATGGTGATCTGCCTCGTGTTGACTGTGATCCTGATGACCACTGTGGCCGCCCATCATGTCCTTCATGCACAGTGTGCCGGGATCAACGCAGCGGTTAAGAATGGCGTCGTAGAGGCCGGGCATCACCGTGCTGAAGTAGCGAACCGGGTCATACTGACTGGGTTTCTCCAGCTCTTTGTACGCGGTACGGCTCAACTCGGTGCCCTGACTTTTAACGGTGTCCAGCCACTGAGCAAAGCCTTCGTCGGTCTTGCCGTGGAATTTAAAGCGCATACCGTTAAAGCCGGCACCGGAGTAGTTAGCAGAGAAACCGTCGTAGACGCCTTCCTCATTAATGACCGCGTGCAACTGCGTTTCCATGCCACCCATGGCGTAGATCTGGCCCGCCAGGGCCGGGATGAAAAACGAGTTCATCATCGTTGTTGCGGTGATCTTAAATTTGATCGGACGATCCAGCGGTGCCGCCAGCTCGTTAACCGCCGCCACATCGTACTCGGGGTAGAAGAACAACCACTTCCAATCCATCGCGACCACTTCCACGATCAGCGGCTCCACACCGGCCGGGACCGGCTTGCCTTCATCCACGCGATCGAGCGGGCGGTAAGGGTCAAGTTGGTGAGTACTCACCCAGGTCATCGCGCCCAGGGCAATAATGATTGCCAGCGGCGCCGCCCAGATCACTAACTCCAAATGCGTTGAGTGATCCCAGTCGGGCTGGTATGTTGCTTTCTTGTTCGACGCGCGATAGCGCCAAGCAAACAGCAGCGTCAGCGCAATGACGGGCACAACGATAATTAACATAAGTACCGTTGCCCAAATAATCAGGTCAGCCTGCTGAGCGGCGATATCGCCCGAGGGCGACATAACAACCCAGTCGCAGCCACTGATCATTGCGACGCCCGCCGTCGCAGCTAATGATTTGATAAGGGTTTTGAACACTGTCATCGCTACACGCTTGTCCAGTTATTGCATTGGGTTGTGGACTGTACGTGAACGAATAGGGAGTGAGAATTGGACAATTTGTCCTATGTTCGCTTTCAAACAAAGCCGTTAGGCTTCGTGTCACTCAGAGTACTACGGGCGGAAAACACCTTCTGACTATGGCAAATTTAACAGCAAATACCTCAACAGCTGAGGACATGAAAACCCCAGCGGGACACTCTCCAGTCGCCCCCAGCGAGATAGCAGTGGGCGTCATTATTGGCAGAGCTTCCGAGCATTTTGACTTCTTCGTGTTCGGTATCGCCTGCGTGCTGGTCTTCCCGCATGTCTTCTTTCCTTTTACTGACTCGCTAAATGGCATGCTCTATGGCTTTGCCATTTTCGCTATGGCCTTCGTTGCTCGCCCCTTCGGCACCGCACTATTCATGGCCATTCAGCGCCGCTGGGGCCGAAGCGTTAAGCTAACCGTATCGCTCTTCCTGTTGGGAACTGCGACGGCGGGCATCGCCTTTTTGCCAAGCTACGCCAGCCTGGGTGGCAGTGCCATCTTCCTGCTTGCCGTGTTCCGAATCTTGCAGGGTTTTGCGTTGGGCGGCTCATGGGACGGCCTACCATCGCTGCTCGCATTGAATGCGCCCCCGGCTAAGCGCAACTGGTATACCATGTTCGGTCAGCTGGGTGCGCCTATCGGCTTCTTGCTTGCCAATGCATTGTTCTTGTACCTAACACTCAGCGTAAGCCAGGAAGATTTCCAAAACTGGGCATGGCGCTACCCCTTCTTTGTCGCCTTCGCAATTAACGTTGTCGCCCTGTTCGCACGGCTGCGCCTGGTGCTCACCGAAGAGTACACACTGGCGATGGAAGAGAAAGAACTGGAGCCGGTCAGCACCAAGAAAATGCTCGATGAAGAAGGCCCAACGATCTTCCTCGGCGCCTTCGCCGCACTGGCCAGCTACGCCTTGTTCCACATTGTGACGATCTTCCCGCTATCGTGGATCTCGCTGCAGAACTCTCAGGTCATCACCAATGTGCTAACTGTGCAAATCTTCGGTGGTGTGATCGGCGTTGTCGCAACCCTCGCCTCGGGCCTGATTGCCAGCCGCCTCGGTAAGCGAGCGCTGGTTGCCTCGATGGCAGTACTGATCGCTGCCTTCGCCGCCTTTGCCCCCGCACTACTTGGCGGCTCGGCGGGTGCGCAAAACGCCTTCATCCTGATCGGCTTTGCGCTGCTCGGTTTGTCATATGGCCAATCGTCGGGAACCGTTACCGACAACTTTGCCCCGCGCTTCCGCTATGCCGGTGCGGCACTGACTTCTGACTTCGCTTGGTTGTTCGGCGCAGCCTTTGCCCCGCTGATCGCCCTGGGCCTGTCTGTGCACTTCGGGTTGACCGCCGTGTCCGGCTACCTGCTCTCCGGTGCGCTAAGCACTCTGCTGGCACTTTATATCCTGCGCCGCCTCGCGGCGAAGTAGGCCAGCTCCCTTTTAGGCTCTCGCCCCACTCCCCCGGGGTGGGGGCCTTGTTTTCCCGCCACCTTCTCGCAAATCCAAAGCCTTCCCGACACCCTATAAGTTCTAGAGATCACTACTGGGGTTAGGCATGCGCCGAGGACTATTTTTATTCAGCAATGACCTTCGTCTGCACGACAATGCAGCGCTGCGGCGCATTGCCAGTCAAGTAGACGAGTTGTTGCTCGTATATTGCCTGGACCCGGAGTTATTCCGGCCTCGGTTCTGCCAAACCCCGGCTCTGGGTAGCCACCGTCTGAAATTTATCCAGGAGAGTCTGCGCGACCTACAGGCGCAACTGGCCTCAATGGGCCAGCGACTTACCATTGTCGAGGCGTCGGCAGGGCGCACGATTCCGGCGCTGGTCGAGCGCTACGACGTTGCAGTCATCGCGCAGGCGCAGGCCATCGGGCTGGATGAGCGCCGACAGTGGCAAGCCCTGCAACAACAGCTCCCCGACTGCCGTTTTATCGAGGCCAATAATCACTGTTTGTTTGAAGTCGACGAGCTGCCGTTTTCCCTGGGCGGCCTGCCAGAAAGCTTTTCAAAATTTCGCCGCAAACTCGGCGACCAGTTTCCCAGCCCCGCGCTCGCCGCACCCGCTTCGCTTCCGCCGCCACCTGCCGGTTGGCGCACCGAGAGCCACGCAGGTTACAGCGCCGCTGGTGAGCAACGATTTATTGGCGGTGAAACGGCTGCCATCGCTCACTTGAAAAACTATTTTTCAACAGCGCTGCCCACCCAGTACAAAGCAACACGCAATGCACTGTGGGGGTGGGAGACCTCGACCAAGTTTTCTGCCTGGCTGGCAAACGGCTGCCTGTCGCCCAGGCGACTGCTCGATACGCTGATCGACTACGAGCAAAGCGTGCAGCGCAATGGCTCCACCGAGTGGATCTACGTCGAGTTGCTTTGGCGGGAGTACTTCCAGTTCTATGCCCTGCGCCACGGCGCAGACCTGTTTTCATTCTCAGGTATTAAGCACCAAAAACCGTTAACCAGCTTTTACCCACAACGCTTTCGCCAGTGGTGCGAGGGCACAACGCCCTACCCCATCGTTAATGCGTGTATACGCGAGCTAAATGCCAGCGGCTATATGAGTAACCGAGGGCGGCAGATCGTCGCGAGTTGCTTCGTCCATGAGATGGGGCTGGACTGGCGCTACGGCGCGGCCTATTTTCAGCGCCAGCTTATCGATTATGACGTCGCCAGCAATTGGGGGAATTGGCAGTATCTGGCAGGTGTTGGCGCTGACCCGCGCGGACACCGACACTTTGACTTAAATAAGCAAACCGAACAGTTCGACCCCGATGGTGAATTCCGCCGTCACTGGCTC